>Ga0325405_1003775_pt1 | contig 15547 bp, 6 predicted proteins | sample PopdelMetagenome_21_FD_205663 | JGI IMG/M metagenome (GOLD analysis project Ga0325405, IMG submission 205663) | Populus deltoides microbial communities from Bellville, Georgia, United States - Xylem-Control-R2 | ecosystem: Host-associated > Plants > Phyllosphere > Stem > Wood/Secondary xylem... | reverse complement strand
CATGATACTAATTGAGAATCAACAACGCTGATGCATTTATAGGAATCGATTTATGCTTCAGTACGAGTCGATTATCTATGTTTACACGCCAGCCACGGACCTGCAATATATTAGTTGTAAAAATTATCATCTATGTTTACACGCCGGCCATCGATTATCTATGCATTAGAAATTAATACCTTTCTTAATTTAAGATGATTATTTGTCACAATTTCAGTGATTTAAACTCAGAACTAATATTAGAAATTATCCCTGTGATTACATCTCTGAAGATTGAAAAAAGAAAAAAGAAAATTGGGTGTCTGCAATTAATAGCAACCTACAGCACAAGGAATTTAGACTCTTATGCTGTTCTATTGATTATATAAACAGTGAATTAATATTGTGTCTTAGCCTAAGTGGTGGTTAGCGTGTGTATCGAACTTAGAGGTCACAGGTTCAATAGTTGAAAATGACAATATTGTTTTTAAAGAACTAGAAGACATTTTCTTTTTAAAAAAAGATGGAATATATGTTTATTTTTTTAATAAAAAAAACTAAAATAAGATTAGGCCCACGCATGCCTAGTTTGCTATTGATGGGCCAGACGCTAGCCCTTATACTTTTATGGCTTTTCTTTTTTTATCTTTGGTTTTTTTTTTTTTTTTGTCACACTAAGGAGAATTTGACTGTATTCATGTACTTTTTAGTTTTAGTTTGAATATGGTTCTTCAATATTATTATAAATTTTAAATTCAATTTTAATAATTTGCTTCTTAGTTATTATGTAATTGATATGAAAATAATAATACTGGTATTAAATTATTCATGAAAATTCAATTCAAATTATTTTTTTTTTTAAATTTTTAAATAGATTTTGATCATGATTTAATTATATTTATGATTTTTTTTTCTTTTAATCACACATAGAGCATGGACATACTAGTTTGATATTTTTTATTAACTTGCTTTAACAATTATAAAATATTTTTTTTACAAAAATAATTATTTCAATTAAAAACTTTCTATTCACTAAGGTAAAAAAGAGATACATTAATAGAAAATTTTATCTTGATAGAAAAAAAATTTCATAATAACTGTATTTTTTAGTTTAATAATAATACTAAAGAATTCCATGCATGAAACAAGAACCCTTTTTTTTTTATGGTTAGAAAAATTGTGATCTTCCCACAATGTAGCTTGAACATACGAACTAGAGATTTATAATATGGTTGTTAAATTATGTCCCGTTTCATGTGGTCTTGAGTCAACAATTACAAGGAGTTGTACATGCTTTAAAATTGCATCATATAGCTTAGATATCATTTGGTTCATTAGTGTGGTTTATTTTTGGAAAAATAATGTTATTAAATCTAGTTGGTTTTATAAATCAAGTCGTAAAAGTTAGGAGCGGAGGAAGGAAAAAAAAAAGTAAAGGGGTCAAATTAAAAAAAAATATTTTAAAAATATTAAAATTTCAGTTATTTTATACAAGAAAAAAACTAAAAAAAAAACATTTCTTTGCAGGGGCTGGGGCTTCTGCCAGACCCTTCTGCCTCCATTATTGTTGTAACAAGTTAGTTAGAATTAGCTTTAGTAGTTAAAAATTTTAAAAATAAATAAATTTACTTTATATATATTAAGTTTTAATTTTATGATCAAAATTTTACTTGTAAATAGAAAATATATTATTAATATATGCACATTTTCTTACATTTGTTTTTGTATGACCCGCAAGATGAAGTAAATTTTTGGGAATGAAGTTTGAACTTTTAATTGATAATGTTAGGAGAGTGATGCATGATATATATACACCCGTGAATGCGTGTAAAGAGAGAAAAAGATTCTAAGGTTTTTTTAAAAAAAAAATTAAAAGGTGTCATCTTAATTCAAAAGTTAAATTGTTAAATGAAATTTTAAAAAAAATCTTATAATTTTTTAATATATAAATAAAAATAAATTAAGTTTGATAAAACTTACAAAAGCTTATCATTATTATTTTATTTATGCTTAATTTTATTAATTTATTTGATTAAAATAAAAGCGAAACTATTTGAACCGTGATTTTTTTTATTATAAAGCTTAGATGTTATATAAAATAATTATTTTAACTTAAGACTTTAAATTATTAAATAAATTTATAAAATTAGTTTTTAACACAGCTATTGAGTCGTGGTAGGTAGCATGCTAGCCGGCTGTGAGTCTAGAAACTCACCCACTTGTTACTTGCAAGTTGCACCGTAAGGGATAAGCAGAACGTAATATTTGTTTAATATCAGGGCAACTGCCCGAACACCTACCTTCTAGATTTGAATACGCCAGCTGCTCAGAAACCCTAGAATAACTTGGACCCCTGCATAAAACCTTGCGTAGCCTCTTCTTCTCTTCCTCCTTGCCACCCTCTCTCTCTCTCTCTCACTCCCTCCTTCCTTCCTTTCTAGTTTTTATCATGTTGGTTTTCTTTTATACATGGGAAGGTCATCCACCTACCTGTGTGTGGTGATCGTTTTTTTTTTCAAGGGCCATGCATGATATTGACATTTGAGGGAGATTAATTTTGAGCATGTTTTTTCTCTGTTTTTTTCCTTGATTTTGTGAAATGAGGTTCAAATCCAAAATATGTGCAAAAAACTTCCATCCGCATGCGACTCTTTGTGGGCAAAGCGGCCATATTTTGCACAAATTGACTGAAAAGAAATTACCGATATATATATATATATGTATATATATGGGTACGCTCTTGCAGTTTCTAAGAGGTCTTGTATTGCAAGGTATACATAAACCTTATAGATTAGCATACAATTCGTGAGCCAAATTATTTTCAATAATCCTCTATTGTTGTGAGCTTCTGATAATGTACCTTCTCATTGTGTATAGCTCATTTTGTTGGATCTTAGGCAGTAAATTGAAATAATTCAATCGTTAGATTCAAGTAAAGAACTTACTGTTTAATTTCTGAGAAGCCATCAAATTAATGCATATGACAACAATTTTCAAGGAAAAAACTAGTTTGTCCTTTCAAACGCTGCAAAAAACAAGACTGATATGATTAAAATCATTACTCCAATTCATTCTTATGCAACTCTACCTCCTTCATTTTACGGCTTTGCGCCTCATTCCTTGAGTCTTGCCAAGCCGAATGCTGTGAAAATCTATGATTTCTCATCTATTTTTTCACAAATTTTCAAAATCGGGATTCTTAGAGAGTGCGTAGATTTTAAATCCAAGTGCTAGAATACACAACATGAAACTTATTGGCTGATGAATCTAATATGATTTTATTCTTATTTATTCTTACTTTTATGAGTTGTTAATTACTAGTTAAGGCTTTTGTGATACATGTAATCTCTATAGATTTGATATATTGTAATACAGAAGGCATGATTAAAGCAAAACATGTTTTTGTTATTTCTTTTCTTCTTCATGATATCAAAGCAGGTTCATATTTACCTGTCTCATGTTTTCTTTGTTTAGATGGCTTCCTCTGGTTTGGAGGATATGAAAAGTTCTAATTATCCCTTCATCATTAAATCTTCTTGATTTTAATTCAAATCAACGCCTATGTTTCTCTTCAATTGAGTGATTTCAATTATTTTCCTTGGATCAAAGGTTATGTCTTTAGTGATTGGTGAAATGTCAATTATCGAATTTATTGATAAAAGTAATGCTTTTCTTGATGACAAATCTCCCTAGTACAAATCATGGTTTGCTAACAATCAGATGGAGAAAAAAAGTACATGAAATTAATTAGCAATTTATTGACCTTACACCATAGAAGTTGCAACCTTACTGAAACGAGTTGAAGAAGATAAAGTCTTTCAAATTTTGGCCAATTTATCCCCTGACTATAAAGATTTTTATAGTCGTATACTCATGAACTCTAAATTACTGTCGAGGACACTCGAAAAAAAGTCATGAACTTGAACATCAAATTAAATTTATTTGAAGCTGAGCATTTTTATCCAATTAGAGACCTTCTAAAGAGAAGGGGTAAAAGGGTAGAAGATCCAATTAGAAATGTAATCATTGCAACAACATTAGACACTTATTTGATGGCTAATAGGATCTTCATCCTGAACTAAAACCAAAATTTTCAAGAGAGAACAAAGGAGGACATAAATTTTTTCAACCACCAAGGTATCAAGCCAACTCTATGACCAACTAATCTGCAATTGGATTATCAACTTTTATCTTTAGTCTAGTCAACCTCATCAATGAATTTGCATCCAACCTTCATGCAAAGCATAGTGCAAATGATGAAGAGGAGAATAAAGATCCATCCATATTGATTGGTCAGTTTGCAGGATTTATAGCTACAAATAAAAATGTCTTGACTGAGGATTACAAGTTATTTTGAATGTCTTTTCTACAGCTCTTACTATAAGTAATGTGTATGATTTTTGGATCATAGATTCAATGGTGTCACTGATCACATAACCAATAAATATAATCACCTGCTTGACTTTAAAAAAATTTCTCCATTATCTCAAATATTCGTTGCTAATGGTAAAAGTGCACCAATTTTTAGGCAAAGGGAGATTAAATTACTTTTTCAAACAATTACATCTTTAGCCTTGTATGTTCCTTCATTCCCATTTAAACTACTCTCTGTTGTACTTAATGAACTTGAGTTCATAAGAAGCAATGCTGACCACTCATTATTTATTCACATCAAATCTGATGAAAAGTTGGTGGTTTTAATTTATGTTGATGATCTTATTTTTACTGGTAATAATCATGCGGCCATTACCAATTGTAAGAGTATTCTTCATCAACAGTTTGCTATTAAGGATCATGGAGTTCTTAAATATTTTTTTGGCATAAAGATGGATACTTCTCATATAGGGTTGTTTTTTAATCAAAGTAAAAATATTCTGGGTTTGTTGCGTGAAGATCATATGCTTGAATGCAAACTTACAAAGACACATCTAGATAGCATACTACAATTGACTTTGGATGGGGAGTCTTTTAATCAACCTTAGCTTTATCAAAAATTGACGGGAAAACTTATTTATCTTATGATTACACAGCCTGATATAAGTCATTCAGTTAGTATTGTAAGTCAATTCATGCACTCACCTACTGCAGCCCATATGATGATTGTCAAACAGATTCTTCAATATCTCAAAGGAACTATTACACATGGAATCCTTATGCAAAACCATGGTCACACACAAATACCCAGTTACACTGACATAGATTGGGCAAGAAATAATCTTGATCGCAAATCTACTATGGGGTATTGTATATTTGTTGGAGGAAATATGGTTTCGTGGAAAAGTAAAAAATAATTAGTTATTAATTGTGTTAGCACAAAAGCCGAATATCGCGCCATAGCCTCTATTCCCTCTGAACTTATATGGCTGAAAGTCATATAATATGACATGTTACCAATCTAATATGATTTTATTCTTATCTATTCTTATTGAGTTGTTAATTAGATATTCTTAAGCTTTATCATAGGAGAAATATCAATGGCATAGCTAGATTTACTTCTACATGTGTGTGTGTGTGTGTGTGTGAGAGAGAGAGAGAGAGAGAGAGAGAGAGAGAGAGAGAGAGAGAGAGAGAGAGAGAGTACAATACAAAAAGCATGAATAAAGCGAAAATCTTTTTTTTATTATTATTTATTTTCTTCTTCAAAACTACTTAGAAATTAAGACATCATGCAACCCATGAGCTTCCTTAATGGATACTTGGACATTTTTTTCAATTATCTATCCTTTTTATTTACTTTCCTTTACATAAAAGACTATATATTTGGATAAAAGACTATATATTTGGAAATTATAGGTAACAATGGTTAAACGGCAATTATGATATATATATATGGAAATAATAATAATAATAATAATAATAATAATAATAAATAAATAAAATATAATTAATTAGGTTTTATATTGTTCCATTTTTATTAATTAAGAGTATTATAAGTAACAATGAGTATATTAATAATTACATAATAATTTAGAGAATAATAAATAAATAAAAACTCTAGAGTAACTTATGTTCTATTTTGTTAGACAATCAAAACCTATATTATCAACAGAGAGAAGAAGAGGAAGATCAATAAGGATATTTGATCTAGGGCCAAAATTTTTTTTTTTTTTATCAATTTAAGGTGTATGTTCTTTATCCTTTTAATTGAATTTTTGCATGTATGTTAAGGCTATTGAAAAAGATTTAAGAATTAGGATTTTTATGATATTTTATTTTTAATCACTTTTAAAGAGTGAGTATTAAACTAATAGAGTCTTGGATTGATGGAAGTGATTTTATATGTTTTTGTTAGAGTAATTTGAAGTGATGGTGAAATTAAAGAATTGAAAGAAAAAAAAAAGATGATGAGTTAGTAACTTTAAGCCATCGAAATATGGTCTTTCAAGGAGTGTTATGATTAAAATTTTCTACCTAAATATAGCATGTCATGAGTTATTTGATTTGATAGGTTATTTACCCAATTTAGAGTTGTGGATTATGGATTAAGAGTTCTGATAATTGAAAGTAAGTTACTTAAATATATAATTTATAGGTTCTATTCTAGGTTAATTGGAGAGTGCAATTCACCTTGAATATTTTATGGCCCCAAAGTTTGTTGTTTTTATTTAATACATTACCAAAGAGTTTGCGTGTTTTTTTTAATATTTTCTTAAGAATTTATAAAAAAAATTGTTTCTAATTATTAAGATATAGTAATTATTAACTGAGATTTATTTTGGAGAGTGAATGACTTTTATAATTTGGTTTTAAACATCACAGTATACAAAAATTAATTGATTTTTATGTAGAGTTTTAATACATGAAAGGTGTTTCATAAAGAACTTTATTTTTATACGAATTAATTTATTTTCTTGATAAATAATTTTCTAAAAATAGATGTAGTTAATAATTTTCAACAACTCAACTTTAATTATTCTTAGAATACTATTTTACTTGAAAAAACATTATTTCTTAGCCATTTCTGATCATATTTTATAATTTTATAATGTTATTATTTTTGGACCACAATTGCCATATGTTTTACATAATTATTTTTGGTATTTAATTATTAAAAATAGATATTTTATAAGTAAAATAGAGGGCTGTAATAATATGGTTCAAGTGTTTGGTGATTTTTGGAAAGAATTTTAGGGTCATTTAAAGTAGTGATATATTTAAGTTTTGATTAAATTAGAAATTAGAAACAACCTCATGTATTGCATTGAATATTAATACACATATAATTTATGGTGATTGCTATTGCTAGGTTGTTAGGAGTGTTTGGTTGTCTCTAAAGCTAATCTTGAATTTGTGTACCAGGTAAGTAACTATTTATTTCTTTCGTTTGTTATTTTGAGATAGAAAATATATATTTATTATTTCATAAATTAGAAGGATCATACATGATAAATGATTTGTAAATAATGTTAAGTATTTTTTAAAAGTATGTTTATGATTGCAAAAGTGTTTAAATATGATTTTGAATATGTTTTGCTTTTATTATTTCATAAATTAGGAGCATCATACATGATAAATGATTTGTAAATAATGTTAAGTATTTTTTTGAAAGTATGTTTATGATTGCAAATGTGTTTAAGTATGTTTATGATTGTTTTTATGAACTCATTCATGGATTGAATATGAATATGACTTTGATTGATTATGCTTTGGACCCAATCTTTGAGATTAAACACTTATCGACATGTCTATTTAGAATTTGATGTCTAGTTATATGGCAAAATATGACTCATTGTTATTGTTGTTAGAGTAATCGTATACCTTTGACTCAGAATTTGACTTTAAATATGAATGTGCAATCCCCGTTTGTGTTTAAAATGATTGGTTTGAATTATTTAAATTTATGAATGATTTAGAAATGTGCTTTTGATCTTTTAAATATTTGAAATTACTAATATTTTAGTGTAATAAATGAATTGAATTTAAGCTAAATATATATTAGTAAGTTTTGGCATGTTTAGTTCAGTTAGAAAAATAAATTGTTATTTACTGAGTGTATGATACTCAATTTTTTTTTCCAGATGGTTTGGAAGATGTATAGAATATTAAGTGGTTTCTTCAAAACTTTATAGTTGATTTCTATACTTTAATATTTTAATTATTAGATCAATTTATGATCTTAGACTTGTTGTATTTTTATTTGATTTTAAAGTTAAATTATTTGATGTGAGATGATTTATGTTTGGTTGATTTAATTTATGATTCAAAGTATTTTCTTTTAATGGAGTATTATTTTTAAATTGGAGTTAAGATGTCTTGTAGTGTTGTCATGCAAAAAGAGTATTTTCATGGTTTTTGGGTTCGGTGCGTGACAATGATCAACATAATAAAATACTATAATTTTTTTAACAAACATTATTATAATATTTTTAATAAATATCATGCTATTTTAAGAAAAATATTATTATTATTATTATTATATATTTTAAGAAAGTATGATTTGTTTTAAAAAAACAAGAATCACCTGGAAAACAGTGGGCTAGTGGCTAGTTATAATATATATCAAAATTAAGTTGAAGAAATTTGTAATACTTGACATGAATGTGGCCCAAAATTAAAAGATGGTGTCTTTTCCTCTTTTATATTTCTTTTATTGTCCTCAAATATATAAGGTTTATTGAGACATATAAACATAACAAAAATAATAATTTTAATTTTAATTTTTTTTAGGAATCCTAAGGATCCCCTGAAACAATTTTTTTCTAAGATTCGATCAAATCTTCAAGGTTGAGTTATCACAAACCATAAATCATTCAATTATCTACACTCTAACATTAATTCACATGAACTGCAATATTAAAAAACTCATAAAACTCTTTTAAAAGAGAGGGAATGTTATGCTTTGAATGTTAGCTCTTTCTTTTCTACTTAGACTATCTATATAAGTGTATATGATGTGTACAATGTGTTTTTTTTATAACTTTATTATAAAAAAAATATAAAGTATAACATTTTATTTATAGAAAAAACATGATAAAATATCATTTTGCCTCCTGAAACATATCGCTTATATTATTTCAGGATAGTTTTATATATTTATACAATAAAGTGCTTACTTGATTTGTAGGTCTAGAAATGCAATCCCTTCTATTAATTACATTAAAATCCTTCATTTATAAAACATATTTATAATCAAGTCTTACTTAATTAATCATTTCATTTTAATTTCTTACAATAATTCCATTGTAATTCTAAGAATTTTGATTGGAAATAGAAAAAAATATAGTAAGGTTATCTCATCAGACATTACATAAAAGTTTTGGGAAGAAAAAGAAAGGGATAAAAATGGATAGTTAGAAATGAACAGAAAGGGTTACACCATAACCAAATGGATTGTCTAAGTACAACAAGCCATCATATGATGACACATAAGAGGCAACCCTAGATCTTTCTAAATGAAATCATATTGTTAAGAGTCTAGTCAAATAGAAATTGATCTAGTTTAAATTTCAAATTAGTCTAATTTAAAATTTAAACTATTTCCCGTAATCATATTTTAAACTATTTCCCGTAATCATATTTTAGCTATTTAAAAAGAATAAGGTAGAATGAGATTTTCATCTTAAAGAATTTAAAATTCAATTATAGCCTTTAAAGGCTCAAACTACCTTGAATCTGTCTATAATAATTTTAATTTATTTTTAATTCAGTTATTATGATTGTCTAATTTTTTTAGTTAAAAAATAATAATTTTTTTTTCATTATTTCCAAATCTTGAGAATTGCTTATTAGAGCCTGACAAGCTACGATAGTTTGCATTGTTTGATAGAACTGGTGTGAGTTAACTGGTTTTTCCTGTTGATGGGACTAGTGTCCTATTATGGGCTCAGTTGACTAATTTGCCCGGTGTAATGGGACTTATGCAAGAATCAAGATGGTTAGTTTGCCCTGTGGAATGGGACTGGTGTCTTGTTTTAGGCAATTGGATGGATGGATTCCCAAGTTTTTAGGAATGTGTCTGGGTTTAGGCATTGAGTTTTGGAACCCGGATTAGGGGTTGCCAACTAAGGTTGGGTCATAAAAATTCTCCTTGTTTGAGAAAGAAGTGAATTAAGTTATTCAAGATCTTAATTATAAATAGAAATAGTAGTGTGGTTAAATTGGTATTTGTTATGTTGTCACTTTATTCGTCATGCAAATTAATTTACCTTAATATTAAATTAATTTTGAAGTTCGGCACGACCTGACAAGACTTAGTAGATTTGAGACTGTACTTTTTGTATAAGATTAATACATGTAACCATGATAACATTAACATGTAATTTTAAAAAGGAATGTAATTGTGAATTATATTCCATTCTTTTGTTATGCCTTGGGTATTTTATTTGAATTGTTAAAGTCATGTAATGAAGGAATTATATTATGATGGATTTAATTTAGTCACTTTTGTAAATGAAGGAATTTATTACCATGTTGAATTTAATTTAGTTATATATATTTTATGTGAGGAAGTATTAAATTTCTATCATGTTATTTTAATTATTTGGATGAGGAATGAGTTCCATATATGGTTGATGTGGTTGCGTTTCAAAAAATAATTACTTGAATTTTCATATGTGTTATTGTGGAAAATTTTGGGATGTTATATGTTTGGTACATGCGAAGCACACTAAGGCATGTGGAAGGCTCGTAGCCTTTAAGTGACACGTGAGCCATCCTGCAAGCTCCCATCAATGTCATTTTTAATGTTGTTAGAATCGTCACAACATCATCTTCCTTGAAAGGTAGCGCTTGTTTCTATGACTGGCTTATGTTATTCTTCCCTTCATGCTTCAATATGTTCCTATTCTTTAGTTTTAATCCCTCTACTCTCAATTTTTAGACAAATAAAGAATCCAGATAATATCTCAAAAAATAAATCATCAACCCGATGTTGGGATAATTATTTGATATAACAATGAGCGTAAAAAAGCACATTGAAACATATTATCAATAAGAAATCCTAATCAACACAACATGGAAGGATGAAATTGAAATTTAAAAAAAATTCAATGACTATAGAAAACATAAAATATGAAAGACCAAACTTGAAAGTTGTAATGTTTTGAATATAAAGACATAGGAAAAGGTTATAGAGCCCTTGAAGGCTTAGATGTAGGAATAAATAAATGAGGGATATAGTAGTAATTGAATAAAGAGATGGTAAATATAAATAGAAAGAAGAAAAAAAAAGAGATCTGAATATTTTGAGAGAGCAAACCGTGAGAGAGAAGGGAGAAAGAAGAAGAAGAAGAGAAAAAAGAGAAATTAGAAGGGAAATAGAAAGGAATTGAAGAAATAAGTTTAAAGGTAAGATTTAGGTTGTTAAATGTATAAATATAGGTTATTGAACTTTAATTTCAATTTTGATGAATGTTAGGGTTTTGAAAATTTATGTTTTGGTTTTAATTGATTAATTAAATTGAATGTTATAGGATTGATTGTTGTGGGTAATTGATTATTTAGTTGATTATGGAAGATTATGATGATTTTGAGTTATGATTTTGTTTGAATGGTGAATTTGTGTTAGAAATAAGAAAAGAAAAGTGGGTTTTCTGTTGAAATTCTGGGTTGGAGGTGAAGATGACAAAATTTTGGTTTGGTCCCTCAATTTACGGAAATTACAGTTTAGTCCCCAAACTTTAGAAAATTTACAGATTGGTCCCTGGAGCCTATTCCGAGATTCTGAACAGAATAAAAGAAGAATTATGGGCAGAATTCCTGTATAGTTATGAAATTTTAACACTTTCAATTTGGTCCTCCAATTTGACAAAAATTACCATTTGACCCTAACAATTTGGTAAAATTCCAGAATGGTCCCTGGAGAATAATGAGTTATTCTGGACAGAAATGAGGATTAATTATTGTCAGAATTTCAGTAGTCATGGATTTATGACAATTTTAGTTTGGTCCTTCAATTTGACAAAAGTTGCAATTTGACCCTTAAAAATATGATAAATTATAGATTGGTCCCTAGCTGTAATATTAACTCTTTCAGATTGGTTTGATGAATAATTGAGGGTTATTTAGCGAATTATTATCAATTTTATTATTTGTTTTATTATGGATTAGATTTCAGGAAAACCGTTAATTTTGGGTTTTTGGGAAGATAACTAATTTAGTTCAAAAACATATAGGGTTATGGGATATACCCTTAGATAGGTGTATTAAATAGGTTATATTTTCTTTTGAGTCATTCTTGAATATGTCTCCTTTGTATTCAGATAATCCTGATATTCTACCGGCGGGATGCCATTAGGATTTCCTTCGGTATCTGCTTTTGACTTTTGTTTGCTTTCGAGTCAGGTGAGTGGATAATTTTCCATATGTATGAGAAATATTATAAATATTTTATTTGTTAATATGAATTGGATCATGCTTCTTGATAATATATATATTGATTATTATCCTTGTTTTGATAAAGCATGATCAATTGTTGAATCTGAATTCTTGATATGAACCGGTATATATTTTGAATTGAATTCTGAATTGATAGCTCCTCATTTGATTGATGTCATGAGTTGAGCCTTGAGATATGAATATATCTGTTTGATTATGATTATGAACCTATGGTATGCCAATCAGAATACCCATGCTAACAGGATAATGTTAGTCTTTGTGCACATCGTATCTGAACCCTAGTTGGTCGGGGGAGTCACCAACTTGTGTGGACTGATCATCCCACAGTACGGAGCCTCATGCTCATTGCATTTTGATTTTCTGACGAGCTTTACCTTATGATATTCTTGTTATGGCCTATTTGAGAAACCTTCTTTAAGAACCTAGAGTCATAATATATATATATATATATATATATATATATATATATATATATATATATATATATATATTTCTCATTGTTTTATTACCTCGTGTGTGTATATTGAACATTATCTACTCACTGAGTTGTTGAACTCACCTTCTCATTATTTATATTTTCAGGCTTATAGCTTGTTAGTGGGTCATTTTTGTTGAACCTTCCGAACCTGCTCTTTGGTTGTACTTTGTACCTTTCCTTTATGTTTAGTTAGTGCTCCAAAACTCTGAACTTATATAAACTCTTGTATCTAGACAATTCAATTATATTATGAAATTGATTTTGTTATTAATACTGCGTTGAACTCTGATTAAGTTAGGATAAGTTTGTGTGTAAGTTTGGGTTTGCATAGGTATGGAACCTTGGAAGGGAACCTTGCTATGTGCCGGTCATGGATCCGGGATTTGGGTCGTGACAAAAGTACTTTTTGTTAAAACTGTCGCGGGGGGCGCGACGTCGTCTGGCGACGGTGGAGGCTCGTGTCGTGCCTCCTAATGAGAGGTGTTGTGTGTTGGGAAGGGTTTTTGAATTTAATCATAAAATTATGATTAATGTTTAGGAGTCGCCACCTAGTATTATGGTCACTAGAAACCTATGGTCTGCGAGAGTCTGGGTAAGGGACTGGTTGTGCAAGGGAAAGACGCATCACCCCCAGTGCACCCTACCTAAGGTAAGCTGCATTGTTGTTTGACTATTTTTTTTAAGTCGGGTTTCTATTCGTTGGTCTTTTCTAAGGCTCAAGGCAGATCTCTCTTCATGAGAGAGTCTCTACCTTATTGGGTTAAATCCTAACCGTTCTAAAGTCTGAATTTTAGCATCGTATTTTTACACCTTATATCTTTAATACTTAAGGGTGTATTTTATCGTGTAATTTTACACCTCACAAATATTAAAGTCTACATCTGGATCCTAAAAAAAAGATTGGAAAAAGATTTTTGACATGTTGTCCAAATTCTAATGGATAATCATAAACTGGTTATGATATCCATTTTTGGATTTTTTTTAAACATGAAAAAGATGTAGTTTTTTTTTTATGAAAAATATGCTTGGAAAAATTTTAGGATTTGGCTGTGTACATCAAAATATTTTTTTCTTTTTGAAATTTTTTTGAAATTTTTTTATTTTTTATTTTTTGAAATATTTTGAAGAAAACTGGGTTTTTTAATACCGGATTTGTATTTTACAGTGTAAATATATAACCTGATATTATGCAAAATTAGTAGAAAATATGCAATAAAATCACAATTTTTTTTAAATGATTTTTTGGAAAGTTTTTTATTTTTTTAATATTATAACACACACACAATTCACGTCCTGCACGAACAGTAGGACGTGAATTATAATTCACGCCTACTGTTCATGCAGTGAACAGGAAGAAGAAGAAGAAGAAGGAAAAGAAGGGTGGCTCACCTGGCTAAAGGGTTGTGGCTACCATCACTGGTCTGGCTGAGGACGGTGGAAGAGTTGGTGGCACTCGAAGGAGTGGCTGCTGCTCACGTTACAGGAACTGCCGTGGTTGGTGCTAGAGTTACTAACGGTTGGAGTTGTTCAAGTCGCCGCTATGACGAGAGAGTACCTTTACTGCTGTTTCTAAAGATGAAAGCCCCTAGAAGGGGTGGTTGCTGCCTCTGCTGCTACTATTTAGGTTACGGTAGCAGAGAAGAAGGAGGATGAAACAGGTTTGCAGGAGAAAGAGGGAGTCGCGGTGGCTGCTTGGTGGTTGTGCCGGCTTCCTATAGTGGAGCTGGTATTTGTGGTTGTGTGTAGGCTGGTGTGTTGGTATTCTCGCTGGAGAAGGCAGCTGTGGAAGAGGTGTAGAGAGAAAGAAAGAAAAACAGAGAGAGTTGCAGAAACCGGGAAGAAGCTGATTTTTTGGCTTATTTCGGACTCGATTTTCTCCTCTCTCAGGCCATGAAATCCACCTCAATTTATAGGCGGTGGAAGAGGGCAATCATTTCTACACTGGAGAAAAATTTCAACCCTGGATTCAGATGGGAAGGATCTCAACCGTTGGTTCAAAGTAGGCATGGTGCACTGTCAAATTATCAAATCTGCAGCTGCAGGCTGCCTGAGTTGGCCTCTTTGGGGTGGTTCCACGTCCGTTTATTTGCCAGTGAGCCAGTGAAGCCCATACCTAGACATAGAGGTATGTCTGGTGATTAGTTTTGTGCATGTTTTGGCAAATTTCGTGGACGTTAGGTGCATTAAATGCAGCTGAAAAGTAGGTAACCGGATCAGCTATTTCAGAGAATTAAAGAAGATAATGCACAGTACCAGAACTCTGTTTTTGGCCAAAGTTCATTTCAGTCTTCTCTCTTTAAATTACTTTCAATTGAATCTCTAATTGTCCATAAACTTTTTCAATTAAGCCCCTGATGAACTTCAATTGGAGCCCCGAAGTTACGCGCCTATTGTGATATGGTCCTTGGTCTCGGATTTCATCAATTTAGCCCCTAATTGATCCAAAAACTTCAATTTTCTTGCAATTTGGCTCCTAATTTCAATCAATTAACTTGATAAAAATTAAATTTGGTCTCTTAAAATTCAAATTTTCTCAATTAAGCTCAAATTAGACTCCCAAACTTAATTGTTCACCAATTAAGCCCCAAATAAAATTAATTTGACTCATTTAAAGTATAATTAAGTCATTGCACTTAATTAAATCCTTCAATTGGACCCAAATTAATTCTTAAACATAATTAAAATTCAATTTGGCCCATGATTAAATCAAATTGGCCTATTAAAAATTTAATTATGTCATTGGATTTAATTTTT
>Ga0325405_1003774_pt1 | contig 15547 bp, 13 predicted proteins | sample PopdelMetagenome_21_FD_205663 | JGI IMG/M metagenome (GOLD analysis project Ga0325405, IMG submission 205663) | Populus deltoides microbial communities from Bellville, Georgia, United States - Xylem-Control-R2 | ecosystem: Host-associated > Plants > Phyllosphere > Stem > Wood/Secondary xylem... | reverse complement strand
CATACATTGGTATTTCATCTCTCAATTCTTCTTGTTTTCCTCCTCGACCTTGCTTTGCTAAACGCAAACCATTTGCAGGTAAGGTATTGATTATTTAATGGCATGTTGCTTTGAATTCTGATGATGCTTATAGCATTAGTTTTTGTGCTGTCAAGTATAAATCTCTACTTGATAGTTAGTTTTAATTAATTGAGTTTCTTCTGTCTTTTTTTAGTGATTACCCTTCATTGCAATGACCATGTTATGGGCTTATTTGATGCCTATAGTAACTGCTGTAAAGTTTCAATTTTTGGGGTATGACTACGAGGCCTTGTAGTCCTTCGACATAAACTAGTTATTTGAGAGATACCCATTTCCATTCAATGTTCTTGGAACAAGAAATTCACTTCTTCAGTCTCAACTTCACTTTGTTTGACCCGTGACAGTTTCAATATGCAGTTTGAAGCCATCTGACATTTTTTGTGGAGTCTTTAGTAATGTTCATATGTCTCATTTAAACTGTAAAAGTATTTTTGTTGTTGTTGTTGTTGTTGTTGTCCGTTTCTAGCTTTTAGTTGAATGCTAGTAGAATATCATTATCTTTGCATTTAGAGAATTGGTCCATTAGATATGTAGATATAGTTAAAATACTGGAGCTTTTATTGATTTCAACAGTAGAGAAACTCTTTTTTTGTCTGGGAGATTATGAGCCTTTCTTTCAAGAAATTATGATGTTTGTCATTATGGGAAATTCATTTGCCTTAAAAATTTCTTTATGCCACAAGTTCCTGTAGGTAGGGGTTTACTTGAATTTGTTGGTTGTACCTGAGGTTTGGTTATCTACCAGTTTCAGCTGCAATGAGCGATGATCCAATCAGTGATTGGATTTTGTCAGAAGGAAATGCAACCCGGATAACACGAACAAGTCCCATTGGTGGTGGTTGTATCAACAATGCAAGGCGTTATGACACTGATGCTGGTTCTTTCTTTGTAAAAACAAACAGGTAATAAAGAAACTTGACTCTAGATCAGTGAAATAACTTCAAAGGCTTATGCTTTTCTATTTTAACATGTCTAAAGGGATTAAAGATTTTTACTGTTCAAATACTGGATTAGGGGTACTGGACCATCCATGTTTGAGGGAGAGGCTCTTGGCCTGGGTGCTATGTATGAAACCAGAACAATCAGCGTACCCAGGCCATTTAAGGTGAGAAGGCTAAGCTTATTCTTCTATTAGTTGCTTCTTATTGATGGAACGTGTCAACTTTATAAGTATTCACATGGCATTATGATTGGATTGTAACTACTTGCTAAGCATTGTAGGTTGGACCCCTACCAACAGGTGGATCATACATCATTATGGAGTTTATCGAATTTGGGGCATCTAGAGGCAATCAGGTGAGGGTGCAAGAAAATGGATAATTTGATCTTGGCAATAACTCTTTACAGTTTGATGTCTTAACGGTTTACCAATCTTCAGTCTGTTCTAGGGAGAAAGCTTGCTGAAATGCATAAAGCTGGGAAATCTGAAAAAGGCTTTGGTTTCGATGTTGATAATACCATTGGCAGGTGCAGCCATTCAGGAAACTGTTGTTGTCATCTTTGTCCTCTATTTTCTGATGCAAATGTCATATGTACACTGACTTTGAAATTGATAATGAATCCGGGCTCTTGCTCAATTCTAAGAAATTCATGTGCAAATTTGTAGTACTCCACAGATAAACACTTGGACATCAGATTGGATAGAGTTTTACGGAAAGCACAGATTGGGTTACCAACTTAAGTTGGCATTAGATCAATATGGTGATTCAACCATTTATCAAAAAGGTTATATACATATCCCATCCTTGTGATAATTTATTTTATCCATTCCATGTCTTTGCTTGTGAAAAATGCAAATTTAATAGATGGCAAAATTAACAAATGTACTGGAAAACATGATGCTGGGTATATAAGCATGAATGCATTTGGTATAGCTGTGCAATGTTGAAACTGCAATTCAGTTTGCATCGCTAGAACCACAGTAGTTAAACGCTTCTTCTCGTGCTTCTTGTATGCAGCATTATTTCCATGTTCCTTGTTGCATTAAGTCATTCTGAGATCTTAATTCTGTTTTCCAACTCATGAACTTTGGATTCAAAAACATATTTTATGGGAAGACTGCCTGACCTCTCTTTTCTAAGGAGAACCTCATCATATTAAATCACTAATTTTGAATCACTCAGATATCATATGCTTGAGTGCTTCTCATCACACTTATTGTTATTTGGTTTCAGCACTCATAGACAAACAAAGACTTTGATCTATGAAACTTAAATGTCAATTGTTACTCAGTAGCTTGTGCAAGTGACATATTTTTGGGATACTTATCTGACACATGATTCACAGGAAAAAGATTGGTGAAGAACATGGCACCTCTCTTTCAAAACATTGTCATAGAGCCATGCTTACTTCATGGAGACTTGTGGAGTGGGAATATTAGCTCTGACAAGAATGGCGAGCCTGTTATACTAGATCCAGCATGCTATTGTAAGTTAAAAATAATCTGATTGCTAAATCATTGTGTAGCAGCAGGGCTCGTATTCTTTGAAAACATCTTGCACTTGTATATATGACCGAATTATGTTTCTGCTGTAGACAATATGTAAAGAAAGAAAACACCTGTTTAGATGAGTAATGGCTTGAAATTCTAACCCGAGAATGTTGACAACTGAAGTTCATGGCTTGCTTAAGTCATTCATTATCTAGCTAAATGCATGAAGTTCATGTAGAGATTACTTTTTTAATCCACTAATTGCACGTTATTTGTTGAGTTTTGTTTCAGATGGACACAATGAAGCAGAATTTGGAATGTCATGGTGTGCTGGTTTTGGAGGATCATTTTACAATGCTTATTTTGAGGTATCAATTCTTCCATAGAGATACGAGCTATATGAGTACCAAAATTATGGTTTTCTTTCATATCCAAAAAAATATCCACCTAAACATGGGGCTCAATAACCATTGACTTTGTCCCGTTGGTACGCATCAATAGTGGCATGTCATGGTCATGTTTACATCCATGCCAATGTCAAGGCAATAGATGCGATACCCTGACACAACCATGCAATCCAGGCAGTCCTATATTGATCACATAAGATAAGGGAAAAGTTGCATCAACATTACATTTTGAAACTAAAAAATGATTAGAAGCGTGCTGGCCTGCTCAAATGTTCAATGGGTTGTACCCGCAGTCTTATGCAGGATCCAATGACATTCTTGTGCATACCTCTTTTACCAGGTGATGCCCAAACAACCAGGCTTTGAGAAGAGGAGAGAGATCTATTTGCTGTATCACTACCTGAATCATTACAATCTCTTTGGTTCCAGTTATCGGTCATCAGCAATGTCAATAATAGATGATTATCTGCTGATGCTAGGAGTGTAAGAATTGTATTACACGCATGTAAGTTTGTATGATTTGAAAAATACTTGAAAGTATATGTTATGGCTTGCCAGAGTGTAATTCCCTCCTCATTATGTGTAGCAAATTTGTTTACAGATGAAATGAAAAGGGAAACTGGAAAACGAGGCTGTATTGAATTTGTAAAGTGAATTCAGGTCTAAACTACAAAGCTATAGAAGACTGTAAACCGTGGTTGGAGGGTGTGTTTATTGCTTAAAAGAACCCGAACCCAGTAGAATAATGTTTTCGAGACTGGAGGATTGAATTTCTCCATACCTCTAGAGAGGCTAATAGCTGTGCAGATGGATTGGCTAATCAGCCATGAATAATGGTTGGATGTTCTATTAATACAAGACCAATACGGAGCAGGGCAGTTTAAACTTTAAAGTTTGCAAGTAGTCGCTTTGTTCTCTTGGGCTTTTAGCCCCTTTTGTAACCCTCTTTTTTTTTTTAATTAACTTTTAAAATTGACTTGTGAGTATGCTTTGTGCTTTTGATTTTTAGAGGAAAGACAACCCCCCAGGAAAAAAAAAAAAAATCTTTCCAGATACAGTAGTACATGGGCATCTTCAAGAACTGACTTCGAATTCTGACATCCTCAACACCTTACCATGATTCCTAAAAACAAGATCCAAGGAAAAAAAACCTACTTGCTGTTCAGTACGTCTCAATAGCAAACTGACAAATAAATAAAAAAATCTTTGCCGAGAAGAGAAAGAGAGGCAACAAACATGAACAACAACAACACCACACCACCGCCACTACCTGACCTGATACTATCATTGGAGCAAGCAACACTAATGGCTAAACAACTCCCATCAACAACTGACCCAAACCACCTCCTCCAAATCTATTCCTCTCTCCACCATGCCCACCATCACCTCTCCTCTTTCCTCTCTCAAAACCACCAACTCCCTTCTTTCCCTCTTCAACCCCCACCACAAGAGAACTCTCTCTCCTCGGCAACTGGGGCTGATGAGAATGGAGACGAGCCTATGCAAGTTGGAGATGATGATGAAGAGAATTCCAACATGGTGGTATCTATTGAGAAGGTAGAGGAGAGGATGAGAGATTGTTTTATTAAGAATAAGAGGCCTAAAAGACCTCTTTCTCCGTCAACGGTCGCGGTGGCGGAGGAGAGGAGGCTGTATGATGATGGGTTTGGGGGAGGAATTGTGGGCTTTGATCCCCGTGAGACTAGGTTGAGGGCTTTGGATCTTATCTACCAGTTTCATGGCTGATTATTATTGGGAAGAGATAGAACAGAGGAAACAGAGGGCAGAGCAGGGGAGTTTCGCTTGCATTGTCTATTTAATGAAGTGAGCTTTTGGAATGGGATGAATGATTGAGTTTCATCTCGTTGGCAATATTTTTATTTCCATCTTTCATCTTTTACTTTATTTTGAGAATGCCATGGCAGTATGGCACAAACATGATGCAATTGAAATTGGATTTCTGAGGTAATGTATTGCATTATGAACGACTCATGTTTTTATCCCTATTCTGGGATTTGACATGCTATATAATTTTAGATTGTCATAGCATTTTCTCTGAAAAAAGATTGCTTTTTAGCCTCTGTTGCTGTGATATGAGTTCTCAAGAACATCACTTTTTGTTCAGGGAAAAACTAATGAAAACACATTCAATTGTTACATTAAGTAATTTTCTTATATACAATCTTATCAAAGTTACACTTTTAATTTAGTCTTCCTGTTCTCTTTTGAGTGGCCTCTAGAGCATTAGCTGCCTTTTCATAACGCACAACTAAGAGAGAAGAAAATGGAAAAATTGTCATCTTGAAGAACTCATGATCATAGCACCAAATACACACAAGGAATCACAAAGTAGTTTGTACCTTCGTACTTGCATGCTTGAAGTATCCCAGTCACAATGCTGAGGCATGTGGGGTCGTTATCCACAACCACAATATAGAATTCTCAAGGAAGGTTTTGGGGTTTGGTTGATTGAACAGGGCCGGAGATTGTATTATCCATGCTTGAAAAATTGTGAAGGCTGATCCAAATTGTACGAATGAGAAGCTACTCTTTGAAGTCAACACACACACAGACCTTGCTATGGAATCAGGAACCGACATGCATAAAATGTGATAGATTTTCTTGTTAAAATTTATTATTTTTATGGCCTGGCAAAATTCACACCATTGGAGAATAAATTGAGTGGCAATGAGGCATGCAAAATGCATTTGGGACAAGGGCAATGTAGTTTTTTTAAGTTAGATTATCAGGTGAGCTCCGACTAATCCAGATTCTAGCCTCGTAGAACCACAAGGGCTGCAAAGCTCTCCCTACCAAGTATTTAACGCAGCTACATTCCCAATCCTCAAATAGAAACCCTTGATTAAGCTAGAACAGTCCCATGTCAGCTGATTTATCCAGTGATAATTGTACTCTATGATTAGCAATATGCTTCTTACCAAATTTGTGAAATATGCATACAAGGTTTGTAATTTTATTCAGAATCAATTAAATACCAACCATAGAACAAAAGTACAATCCTTTTGAGATTGGTAATCGAGCATTTAACTATCCTGGTAGTTACATGGGGAGTGATTTCATTCAACTCTCCCTCTCCCTCCCTCTCTCTCTCTAGGATTTCATTCAACTTCGCTTTGAGAAATTCCACATGCAAAAGCATAGGCTTTTTTTGCCAACGTATCATTTATGGTAAGCTTTTATATTCCTTATGCCAAGGGAGTTTTTATACCAATGAAATAGGCATGATTTCATCCTCCTTTCCTGTTGAGAACAGAATGAAAAAACTCCATCCTCTCCTGTTCTTAGGAATATGAAGCTGGACAAGTTATCATAATGAGGGTAGCATTTCACTCTCTTGACCACACCATAAAGAGCTACAAATATCCAGTAACTTCATTTTTTTCCCCAGACAGGAGAGATTAATTTATGCCACTGCAAACAAGAAAAGAGCAACTAAATAACAACAAACAGTCACTAATTTATCGGCATGGCAAACAAGGAAACAGCATCCAAATAACAGAGCCCTCATTGAGGTATTTTAACTACTTATTAACTGTAAAACTTAATGTCAAACTGAGAGATAACGTGTCCAACAATTGCACCCTTTCTTTGGCTTCTGCTGCGTCAACCATGGCCAGATTCAAAGTTTTAGGGGATCTTGCTCTCCATTCTATAAAGCATCAAAGCCAATCTTGGATTCCATGGCCACTTCAGAGCCTTGTGTAAGAATTCACAAAAGGATTACAATTGGGAATATAAAAATGACACTGGAAATACAAATAAAGATAATTATAATTACCCTACAGAAACTTAATGCATGAAGCAAGCATTTTAAAATTAGATCACAAAAATCATTAATCTACCAGAGATCATTATTAGGATAGTCAAGGAACTCATTTTTCATCACCAAAAACTCATTCCTTGCCTCTGTTACGATATTGGGAATGTCAGATTCATCTTCCTTCTCTGGAAGTGGTTGAGGCTGTAGCAGTGGAAACTGCAGCTGCTGCTGAGAGTTGCCCAGAAATGTTGGGCCATGAGTTCCGACATTGGAGAAAGTGGTTCCTTGATTGAGATGTTCTTCCACATTATGATTTCCTTTCTGTCCTAAACTTGCAAAGTTCCCATCATTAGTAGTCCCAATTCCAGTATGACTGCAATTGGGGTAAGTACGGTCTAGCTGTTTGCTTTGTTGCCCATAGCTAGGAATCAACATGCCATCATAGTTTGTGTTCACTCGAGTAAGAGAATGTGCAGAAAAAAGGGAATGCATTGACACAGGACTACAGAGATTATTCTGGATATTGTTTCTGTGTTCTGATTGAGATATTGCCATGAAGAATTGTGGGTTTGTGAATTGAGAAAACCCTCCTTGTAAATTCAAAGTCAATGAAGGATGGTGATCTCTAATCATGGTCTTCTGTGTTGCATCTTGTTCCCGCTTCAAGGAAAGACGATATTTCTGAGAACATAACATTTGTAATAATTAGATGCAAATGATGCCCTTTCATAATCCTACAATGCATAAGGACTAAGTATTCAGCAACATAACATTGTTCAATTATTCTGAAAAATCAACATACAATTGTGTCCTGCAGAGATCTCCAAAAAAAAGAAAAAATGAAAAGAAATATATGCTTCTAGTATTTACATGATGGTAGTTTGAGACAGTAAAATCCTCAGGCCAATTATCACTCATGTTTGAAATATCGGGCTTCAAATATTACCAACAAGTAAAGGTCCTTGCACCCTGGACATATCTAGCCCTCAAACCATATACAGAGAACAAACCTGTAAATGGCTTGAAACATTTTCTTTCTTTAGCCCCGAGACATTCATGTGCTGAAGTATTTTCTTAGGATGGGCACCTGCATTGATAATGAGATTTAAGTAATGTTGTACCATTATTGTCAACAGAAAAGATGGAAACAGAAAAATATTATCATACAACTTCTGTCAAGAATTTTTTACCATCAACGCCTAATATCCTGATAGCTTGCAAGAATCTGTTATGCAGCTCATTAGTCCAAACAAGCTCTGGCTTCTTTAGAACAGTCAAATTGTCATTATCTTCATCATCGTTATCTGTCTCTTCTAGCTCCTTTCTTTTTCCCATTGGGTCACTCTGCCCCGTGGTGCTTAAGAGTGATGGGATCCCTGCGGTCACACTTGAAGCATTCTCCTCTGCCAACCCAGCATGAAAGCTGTTTGATCCTATGCTAGATACAGTTGTCTTTTTTTTCTTTCTATATGTTAACTGCCAAAGGTTTTTTACATCATTCTTGACGATTGGCTTCATAAGATAAAGTGCAGCCCCTTTATACAGCCAGCCTAACATGGCACTCACATTGTTATCAGCTGAAAAAACTGCGATAGAAGTAAAACCACCAAAATCAAATGTTAAAAATTGTATTTCTAAATAACAAGCATCTTATGGAAAAAGATGCATGGCTGAGGTTGAATCAAGAACTACTTACCGACAACGGGCAAAGAAGAAGACATTGCTCTCACTGTCTCAATGATCTCATATTGATCCATATCAGGCAAGTGAGTTTCTATCAGAATAAGGTTAATTTCATCTTCTTTCTCCCGTAAAATGTGCAATGCATCAGTGGCTCGTGTAGCAGTTGTAACTACAGGTACAACAGTACAGCAAGTTTTATGTATAAGATTTATCAACGAAAAAGTTACAGATACTTAAATTTGACCATTCCATCACAAAGAAGAAAGAAGAAGACAAGCTAAGTGCCGCTCAATACCTAAAAGCAAGTGGCTGGAGCTGGTAAGAGATTCGATTTAGCTTTTTTAGACCAAATGGAACATAACAGTTTCAACATAAATTACCAGATTTTGCTCTTAATGGTCTTTTCCAAAGCAGGAACACAGATCCAAAAACTAGCATGTTTGGATACATGTCGTTATCTACAAGGAGCAACTAAATCTCAACATCTGAGAACAGGATCACAAACTCTACCTGGAATCTGAGGAAGGGATTGCCTGCAACAGCCCCAACACCCTCCACCCCACCCCACAACGCGACGAACCCTCTTTTTTTTTCTTAAACTTCGTACAACACTCTAACGTAGCATACTCATTATTGAACATAGGGTCCGGTTGAGAACGTGGTACACAGGGCATTATTAAAAACCTTCCCTACCCAGAGGCAGAGGATATATCACATCGCTCCACCACATTCCTAAATGCTAAAGGTGAGTATAACTAAACAGTAAAGCAATATTGCATCTAGTGATCAAGGATGCTGATAAAACAATCGTAGTTTAAGAGTCTAGCAGAAGCGGATATAAAAAGATAACCGACTAATCTCCAGTACATACCTTCATATCCAAATGCCTGAAGCATTTTTGACACAATTCTGAGGCATGTAGGATCACTTTCCACAACCAAGATTCTAACACCTTTAGCAAATGAGCTAGCATTATTTTTTGTAAGTTCAACTGAGAGAAACTGCTCACTAGTCATGTCTGGAACAGAACCTACAGGGGAGAGAGGGACAATTTGACAGGCACAGAGAGGGAGACTCGGATAGATATGCTTCTGCTGTAAAATATAGGATGTCTGCATTTATTTTGAGGTGCCTACATATAACCGATAATCAAGTACATATGGTAGCTTCCCAAGGAAAGAATCTTTGAGAAAAGATTTGTACAGTTCTCCACGCAAAGTGAGATGATCCTGTCCGTTCATGGCGTGCGGACCCCACATTATGGATGGACAAAATCACCTCACACAAGCATAGATGGTTATTTAAAGCATTCCCCGATAGCAACAAACTTTGCCCAGATGTTGAATCCAAACCAGGAGGCTCCTCAATAAATTACTCTACAAAACTATTAAAGCGTATCTGGAATTAAAGTTCCAAGTGTGATAAAACAAAATGATCATAGAAATTTTTTGACAATCACTTGGGAAGATGTGCAGAGCATTCTAAAATGACAGCACTAGCCTTGTAACTGTCAATTGAAAATTGATGGTAGTCAACAAAGTTTAATTAGCTTGCCAGTATACCCCTAAGATTGCCATATATACAGAACTCCAGGTCGCTTGATGAGTTTCCTCTCTAGGAAGTGTGCACAATTTTCCATATTTGAATACATAAGAAAACCCTTATGCATGAACTTTTTATATTGCTCATACTGTCATCACATGAATGTAACCAAACATGTGATGACAGTACCCACTCATAAATGTTCAACTCAATGGTGTTTGGGATGATAACCAATGCTATTACTTCTCTTTACAGGGAACAGAATAGAAGGGAGTGTTTTAAAGCTTATTTAATATCTTGCAATGCTCTATAATGAACCAAACTAATTGAGCATGACTCTTGTTAGATTTGATAAAATACTCATTCACCAAGTTTGATCACAATTTCAAAGTTAAATTATTTTTATGAAAAGTTACAACATTTAAATACTCAATTCAAAATGTTCGTAAACATAAAATATAATTTAGATGATTATCTAAAAGAGTAAATACAAACAATATTTTATTATAGCTTGGATGGAAGATAAAATATAAAATACACCTAACATGATTTTAACATTCAAGTTGAGGCTAATATATTTAGTACTTACATAAAAAAAAAAAATAGGTGTAATTCAAAATTATATTAACACTATTTACATTTATTTCATTTCCTATATTAGTAAACAAGCTCAAGCTCCATAAAAAAATAACAAATCAAGTTTCAGAACTATTTTAGAAGAATTCAGAGCCATCAAAAATCAGTAACAACTGTTTACTTCCCCTAATATCCAGGTTCATACGAAGGCATTTGGTAATAAGAGTAGGAGAAACTACCAAACACTAGATAAGGATTACAATATGATATTTCTAGTGATTGGTGCAAGATAATATGGAAATCAGGTGTAGGTTGAGTGTTTGAAGAAAATACTGATCATAACAGACTCAGTCTAGAGAGAAGAAGCCAATTGACTACCGGTTGATTACCCAATTGAAGGTCAATGTTTCCTACTAACTGGATCTTCCCATCAATATTACCGATTTGTTCTGTAACACATTATATTTAGAGCCTGGAATTGGTCACTCTGTAGTTTCAATGTGCACCCGTTAAAAGTTGTGAAACAGCAAAGCTACCCGGTATAAATGGACTGTAAAGATGAACTGCTATATTTCCCACAAAGAGAGCGGGCTTCTGTACAAATCAACAAAAAGTAGACTTATCATTCATGTACAAGAATTCTCCTCCACTTATCCACAATAATGGTTCCAAGGCTAGCAGTTTATGTACATATTCATATCTGAAGTCCCTAAATGTCCTACTTAAACAAAAGGCTGTCTCATAGACTTTGGAAGGTTTGAACTTGAAAGCTTTCTCTTCTGTTTTGACGTCCCATCCTGTTGATTTTCAGAATTATTCACTAGATCTCATTGTTTTGCATGAATTGCTGCTACCTTAGCAGAACGATAAAATTCTGTTATACTAAGTTGGACATGTTTTGACTTTGTTGATTCCGACTTTTCATCGGACCCTTCAGCTCTTAAGCTTGAACCCTTTCTTCTTTATGAAGCTCTCCGTTCCTGCCAATTTTCAACCACAAAAGTAAATACTGGCAGGCCCAGAAGCTATCTCATTTCCAAGATCCTTATATATAACAGGCAGCATGATAACAAACTAAACAATTTCAACGATCCAGAGTCCTCAAGTTTAAACCATTTTGCACATGAAGAAAAGGACAGAGCACCCCTGATGAACTCGGGCCACCACAGGGCACATTACCTTTTCAACTGAAACTAATATCCTTGTTTTGCTATCCTTCTTCCATCCAGAAAATCCATCTCCACCTTTTTATCTGTATCTCATGCTGTCATTTACTTCTCATATATACAATCACCTCTGAATAAACTAGTCCTTGTCTTGTCAATCATCCATTCAACATCCCCATTTGCACTATTCAGCATTTTGGACTAATAAAGCATGGACTATGATGCGATTTCTTTTAAGTTTTTTAGCTGATACAAAAAAGAAATCAGGGTCAAAGAGTACATAAAACCAGTTCTCCCATTCCTACTTGCTTCTCTCCTTGGGCCATCAATCTTAAACATCTAAGATAATGGGTACTTAGAGATCCCTATATAAGAATTAATCTGCAGATATTAATTTATGATAATTACATTTTGAGACATCTCTGCTTCATAATGGGAGGGGGGGGGGCATACCTTCTCATGCAAAAAACTTTCAACTTCTTCTGAAAAAGCACAACAAGCAAGCTCCATATTTTCATCTGTCAACAGGAAGCAATACCCATCATCAATATGAATCTGGGGGCGGCGTCCTCATCCAATTGATCAACTAGTTCATCAATTTCACTGATCTCTTCGTAAGGCCTGTCAGACTCTTCAATACAGTTGGTATGGATAAGACTGCTTGCTGTACCTGTGGCTTTTCTCCACCTGATCACATAAGATTGGTGTCCGTCTTATTTTCACGGGCTGGATAGAATCAAATACACACTGCCCATACAACATGGTTTTCTAAGGCTTGGCAGAAATTTCTTGCAAATATATGGTGGACAACATGGGAGACATTCCCTGTCGAACATAAGATGGTTCCCAGTGCTGATGAAAATCCAAGAAATCAATTAGCATCTCAATGCCTGGGTACCTCACGAGCAATAAGCATGGGCCATCATCAGCTATACAAGAAATAATTCAGGGCTTAATAAGGGCCAGAACATAGCAGAAAAATGATGTGCATTTCAAAAAAAAAATCAAACAAGTTAATACAGAAAACTGAGTCACAATAAAAGATTCAAAAAAAAAAAAAACTACAAACATATCCACCTTGCTCCTACATCTACACCATTCGCACAGCCCTTGATCCCAAGGGAAAAAAAAGGGGCTTTCTGAAAGGTTCCAAAGGTGGAATTATACCCACACTGGAGGATTTTTTTTAATATATATAATTTTAGAAAAGAAAGTCAAAATGAAAAAAGGAAATATCATGAGATAGGTTAGATTAGACTATCTCAGTTAACAAAATTTGATATATATTACATGCAATCCACATCCTACAGCCAATACCAGTAAAGTTTCCATGATTGATGCACAAATGCATTCAAATGATATCATCGTTTGAAAAGTTTGGCTCCATGGATATCTTGCTGCAAACTTTTATGTGCCAATTTTCATGTTTTTGCTGCTCCTTTTCTTTTCGATCCTACCAGACAAATATCATATAATGCTTTCAGTAATGGTATATCAAGGCATACTACAGCTAAAAAAACTCAACAGAAGAACAGGAAAAATATACCTCATTACAGGAGGAACAATTACACTTAGAACCCTCTGGCTTTCTTAAGCAAACCCTGAATATTACTAGTGCCACAATATTCACAAGTTGACTTGAAATGTGCTCTTTTGCTGTTTGGATGCCCACAGAAGGAACAATGAGAAGTTTTTGACTTTACTAGGCTCTCATCTAGATCAAGCATTAAATCATCTACAACTTTTGAGCCAATTTGAAATGGAGTGTTCGCATTGCCAATTTCATGTAACCCGCATAGAGAACAAGTTGGATCGAGCTCAATCACAAAGCACTATTTTCAAGAACACAAAAGAAACTAAATTGGAGACAGGTATAGAAACGAACGGATCCAATATCTTGTCCTCACTGGAACTTCAGACAAAACAACGAGCCTTCTCAAGCCCAACCCCTTGCACGCCATTTAGATCATGATCATTTCCAACCAAGAGAGAGATAGCTATCAAGTGTTTCCTCTTCAACCCAAGACCAGCTTCAATATATGGTAGCATTCAAATGGTTCCTGCATACAATGACATTGTTGTGTTTCAAAAGGAAGAAGCAATTTGAATTGCCTATTACATTCAGAACAACAAAAAGATCTATAAAACTACCCTGCATTGCAGTAAGTTGTAGAAATTATGATTCAGGCACTACTTCCAAGTTTACCTATAACTCACAAATAATCAGAAAATTGAATACAAGACACTTAAAGCTTACTTTGGTATTAGGCTTGAGGTTTTATCACAAACTTAGCCCCAAAAAGGAAAGCATCACTATCAGCTGTTATACAAGCATCCACGTGGCCTTTGGCATTTAACTGAGCACACAGTGCTTCAGCTTCACCACTGGCTTTTTTAAACAGGCATACCAAATAGTTCAAGCAGTTCCTACAAAAACCACTTCAGGGAATCAGTTAATTAGAAGCACTCTCCCATTAGAAGTAAAATCAAACTCATATATGTCCAAACAAATACTGCTAAGAATGCAATTCTCAGAAACCAAATGCAGGTTCACTAATGAATATAAAAGGAAAACACATTTATAAAATTAACAGCGACTAACCACAACCCCTCGAAACATTTCAGAAAAGTCTTTTCCTCTCTACTGAAAAACCCTTTTCAGCCACCAGCAAACCCGGAATATCAACCCCCGAAAACAGAAAAAACCTTGCTATTCTCACTTGAGACTTCATTGGCGACGGAGTCTCGTCAGCAACAAAAACAGGAGACACTCCAAACTGCCAAAAAAAAAAACCCAACGTTTCAAGCTTTCAAAATCTTCAACTTTTTCACAATTTCTACTCAATCTAACCACATCATTAACCAAAAGGGTACTCATACAACGTACATCCCCAAAATAATAATAATAATAATAATAAGTATCACACTAAAGAATGATTTTTTAAGGCCATTACTAAACCCCACAAAAAAATATCAAAAGGGTTTCTAAAAAAAGCTCAAACCTTGGAGCATGGATTGATGGTACGGAAGAAAGTGAGACAGAGATGAGGTTGACGGAAATGGGTTGCCTCGATAGCTGTTTCATGTTGGACTATCCATTATGAAAGATCGACTGTGATCCTTTTTCTCTCAAGAAATCGGGTCCATCATGTCGCGCATATGGTTCTAGTAAATCCCATAATTTGCCACCAACAACCATAAATATTATTTCTTGAATAATGTAAGTAGTTGCAAGACAATACTAAAATAGGGAGTTTGATTTTATTAAATGGACAATGTGTCAGGATTTTTTAAGGTTTGCATGTTTTGGAAAAAGCAGAGAGTTTGAAGTTTTTATCTACTTTTTTTTTCTTCCATTACAGGAATCTTCGTGTTCTATATATATATATATATATGGATTTTTAATGGGCTCGTTTAAGTCCGTGTGAGTTTAGAATGTTCGGAGTAGGCCAGGCCTTAGGTTTTAAACAGTGGTGAAGGCGAGGCCCACGTTTACCTTTTATGATACTGTAAAATATTTGGTCCAATGTCGACAAGTTAAGCCCAAGGTGACGTGTCGTTCGGTACGAAATGGTTATTTTTTAATGATCGCAGAGTTATTGAATTTCTAAAAGAAATTATCAGCGAGGTGTAAAGCTGGAAAACATTTATCATGGTAAAAAAAATCTGGAAAATATTTGAGGTTAAATAAATGATGAATTTATGAAAATACTTTACATTAAAATTGAGTTTTCTACGTATTATAGTTTTGGACCAAAATGTGTGGGCTTAAATACAAACTTTTGTATTTGCAGGTTATTAGGCTTAGATTGATGACCGAAAATTTTTATGAAAAAACAAGTTCCTTATGGAACAATGAACTCTTCTACACTTGAATCAA
>Ga0325405_1003773_pt1 | contig 15549 bp, 12 predicted proteins | sample PopdelMetagenome_21_FD_205663 | JGI IMG/M metagenome (GOLD analysis project Ga0325405, IMG submission 205663) | Populus deltoides microbial communities from Bellville, Georgia, United States - Xylem-Control-R2 | ecosystem: Host-associated > Plants > Phyllosphere > Stem > Wood/Secondary xylem... | reverse complement strand
AAAGCGTGGAAACTATATAACCTCTGTGTCTGTTCCTCGCACGTTCCTGCAGAATGATTTCAAGACAGACTTTTCTGGTACCATGCAATATTATTTACTTATTTAGCTAAGAATTCCACAAGCCCACCACCACTCGAGTATTGTATGTTCACACTCACTCAACTTTTCAATCAAGACAGCCTTGATAAAAAAAACATGAAAAATGGTTTCAAAATCATCCCAACTCCACGTATGTAGTCCACGTTCTTCTTTTTGACATGGAAACCAACCTTAATTATTTTCAACTTTCATTTAAAAATAATTAGGAAAGCGTAGAAATTTATGGGCTTTAGGTGGCTATAAAAGGTGGGCTTTGTTTCTTGCTTCGCAAAACAATCAAGGGTTCTGTTCTGTCTGTGTTGTGGGATTTTGTTTCTTGTGTTGTGTTTGGCTTCTCAGCTTCTTGTTACTTGCAGAGAGCAGTGGTTCTTGGTTGTGGAGGAGAAAGAAAGGTTTGGGCTTTATTAGAGAGAAGAACAATGATGAACGGAGTGGAGAAAACGAATGGAGAAGATGTTGCCACGGAGGAACAGCTTATCACTCCATGGACTGTCTCTGTTGCTAGGTGAGAGAAATGATATTTTCAGTTTTTGAATTTTTTTTTGAGTTATTCTTGTCTTATTCTTTTTGGCTGGCTGGCCCATGTTGATTTTAGATGTTGCATTGTGGAGTTTTCATCTAAAGTTTTAATTTTTATGCCCTAAAAAATGTTTGCAATTTTGCTCAATTTGCTTTTTAATTGTTGCTCAAGTTGTGAATTCCTGGTTATTTTTACTGGATCTTATTTTTTTTTATTGTTTTTATTCATCGAAGGATTTATTGGTTTTATAGGAAGTGGTACCAGTGGTTTATTTAGTAAAACATGCATCCAGTAAGTTTGGTTCGTGTTCTTCTGTGGATTAACATTTCGTCCAAAACAAGAAAACTATCCTTTTCTTAAGGCCCTGAATAGTTTGACTTGAGAAACCCTTGATTGTTGGTTTTGCTGATTATTACATATAAAATTTGCAGAATTTAAGTTTTTGATTCACTCAAAAGTATTGTTTTTTGTTATGTTACAGTGGATATACTTTGTTGAGGGATCCACGCCACAACAAAGGGCTTGCCTTTACTGAGAATGAAAGGGATGCACATTACTTGCGTGGCCTTTTGCCTCCAGCACTCATGACCCAGGAACTCCAGGTTATCTTAAATGACTTTTTTCAAGTTTAAATTCCAATATCAAAATTTCTGTCTCCCAAGCTTAATTAGGCCACAAAATTTTGATTATTAGGAGAAAAAATTGATGCACAACCTACGCCAGTATGAAGTTCCTCTTCAACGATACATGGCCATGATGGATCTCCAGGAGAGGAATGAAAGGTTGTTTTACAAGCTTTTGATCGATAATGTGGAGGAACTTTTGCCAGTTGTGTACACTCCTACAGTTGGCGAGGCTTGTCAGAAATATGGGAGCATTTTCAGACGCCCTCAGGGTCTTTACATCAGTTTGAAAGAGAAGTAGGACCATCTGAATGTGATTGCCTTTTAATTTCATGTCCTAGTTGCTTAGTTTTCAAGTATTTACTGAAAATGAAACTTTTAGGGGCAAGATTCTTGAAGTGTTGAAGAACTGGCCGGAGAGTAATATCCAAGTTATTGTTGTTACTGATGGTGAGCGCATCTTGGGGCTTGGGGATCTTGGTTGCCAGGTATTGATGCTTGCAAATTCACTTATAGATTATAAGTTGTTAGTTGGATGAGCAGGCCACTCCTTATCTCTCAACAGATGGATCATTGTTAATTTATTTCATGTAATTGTTTTGCATTTTTAGGGAATGGGGATTCCAGTAGGAAAACTCTCTCTGTATACAGCACTAGGAGGATTACGTCCCTCTGCCGTAAGCTTTGACATACCTCCATTACCGTCTTACTGAAGCTAGGAATACACCCTTTGCTTTTATAGTTACTAAAACCTTGCACCTGTATTCAATACATGCAGTGCTTGCCTGTAACAATTGATGTTGGCACAAACAATGAGAAGTTATTGAATGATGAGTTCTACATTGGGCTTAGACAGAGGAGGGCAACTGGACAGGTATAGTAACTTGACTTTCTTCCCTTTCCAATTGACTAATACTTTTTTTTTTTCATGCTTTTAAATCATGCTGAGTCTGAAGATTTGTGTTCTGCTATCTGCCGTGGTTTAGGAATATGCAGAGCTTCTAGAAGAGTTCATGACTGCAGTTAAGAAGAACTACGGGGAAAAGGTCCTTGTACAGGTAAACCATCAAACATTGCTTAACGTCAGAGTTTTCAGTACTTAACTCTGCTCTCTGAATATTATGAATTTCCCTTTTTAGTTCGAAGATTTTGCAAATCACAATGCATTTGAGCTACTGGAAAAATACAGCCCGACTCATCTTGTCTTCAATGATGACATACAGGTAACATGTTACAAAAGTTTGCTTGTTAGCAATATGTTTGTTCCTCAATGGAATTTCTCTAATTGCAAATGATTTCATTTATTGCAGGGCACTGCATCTGTGGTGTTGGCAGGGCTTCTTGCAGCTCTAAAATTGGTTGGTGGAGCCTTGGCGGACCATAGATTCTTATTCCTGGGTGCAGGAGAGGTTAGGAACCGAAACCATGTGCTCAAAGCTTTCTTTTTGTTTGTACTTATCAGTCTCTTGCATAATGGTTGTGACTGTTTATGCAGGCATTTATTTGTTCATATATACATTAGTTTCTGTTCGTTTGATTCTTACTTCTTTTTTCTTTTGGGTGTTGCAGGCTGGAACTGGTATAGCTGAGCTTATCGCTCTTGAGATATCAAAACAGGTATCAATCTACTGCTTATCTGGTTAATATTTTTATTATTTTCTTCCATTTGCTAACCTTTATGGTCAATCCCATGCTATTTTCTTCAGACTAAAGCTCCACTTGAAGAGACCCGCAAAAAGATTTGGCTTGTGGACTCAAAGGTAGTGAAAATGTAGTCAAAGTCCTCAAATTTTGTTTCACATTTCACCTTGGATCCTTTTCCATACACTAACATTTGGTCTGAGTATGCTCCAGGGACTGATTGTTAGCTCGCGTAAGGAGTCACTTCAACACTTCAAGAAACCTTGGGCTCATGACCATGAGCCTGTCAAAGGGCTCTTAGATGCTGTAAAGGTGTGACACTTTTCTTATGTGAATTCATATTATGTGCTCCCTTCGAATCATTTTCCTGAAATCTTACCATACTTGCTGATCTATTAGGCAATCAAGCCATCAGTTTTGATAGGATCATCTGGAGTTGGGAAAACATTTACAAAGGAGGTGGTTGAGGCCATGGCATCAATTAACGAGGTTCTTTCTCTTGCTCTCTCTCTTTCTTACACACACACGTCCATCTATCTTGTCAAGTTATCTGACCCTAGTCTAAATTATTGCTACTCAGAAACCGCTAATTCTTGCTCTCTCCAATCCTACCTCACAATCTGAATGTACGGCTGAAGAAGCTTATACATGGAGCAAGGTAGAATACCAATTCTGCTTTTTCCCCAAATATTGTTTCATCAGATTTAACTTGCCTTACGCATGTGTGATTGGTACTGTATAGAGAAAATAGTGAAACTCGTTCAATTTTAGCACCATCTTGATTGTTATATGTTTTCCAACTTGCAGGGTCGTGCAATCTTTGCTAGCGGAAGCCCATTTGACCCTGTTGAATATAACAGAAAAGTTTTTGTACCTGGCCAGGTTTTAACCTTACCTATTGTTACTGGAAATCATTCTGTTTACCAGAAATTTACTATAATTAGTGGCTTACATCTTCAAATTATCCAGGCAAACAATGCTTATATATTCCCTGGATTTGGGCTGGGATTGATCATGTCCGGTGCAATTCGTGTGCACGATGACATGCTTTTGGCGGCCTGTAAGTAGTCCAGACTGTTGAGTTATATCTTGAGTTATATCTTATATTCATATATACCACCACAGTAAATTCTATCTGCTCTAAGGATCGATTTGAATGCTGGCAATTTCGTTGGACTGCTTGAAGAGTCGAGAAGCTATGATAATAACGATTTCTGTCTAGAATAAATGCATACGCATTTGGACACCGAGTCTAAAACAACCACCCCATCCCCCACCTCTGTACAAAAAGAAGATTTTTTGTGCTTTCTCAACTCTGTAAGAACTAATGAACAAGGCCAGGTCCATCAAGGTTTGACATTTCTAATTCTTTTCGCAACAGCTGAAGCTTTGGCTGCACAAGTAAAACAAGAACATTTTGACAAGGGGCTGATTTACCCACCATTTTCCAACATTCGAAATATATCAGCCAACATCGCAGCTAAGGTTGCTGCTAAAGCGTATGCACTCGGTAAGCTTCTTTCTGGTTATCAAGCTCTCTCATACTTGCACTGTCCTGCATTACTAATCAGGCTTACATGACTGCTTTATAGGTCTGGCATCTCGTCTCCCTCGTCCTAAAGACCTTGTCAAGTATGCAGAGAGCTGCATGTACAGCCCAGTCTACCGAAGCTATCGTTAAACTTGGAGAGGAACTATGCGTTTTGCAAGCAGCAATTTGCTCGGAGCCACTTTCAATCTGTCTTTCATGTTTCTTTTACATTAAATCTCAAGCGGAAAGAGTTCCCTACTCCGGCCGTAATTTTGAGATAATCCTATTTGTTTAGGCTATTTATGCTATTTATTGCATTTGTGCCGAATAAAAATAATTTTATTATTCTTTGGATTTTAATATCATTAGTTTTCATTTTTTTAAGCTCTTTCAGAGTTTAGAAATTGAAGTTCACATTTTTTGTGCTAATTCTAGAAGTTTATTTTATTTTATTTAGGATATGCTGTAGTGAATAAATTGGGATACCATGAAAAAACGAGATCACTAAAGTAATATTCTTTTCTAAGAAGAATCACATCAATATTGGGATATATATATATATATATATATATATATATATATATATATATATATATATATATATAACTTTTAAAATGGCTGATTATTATATTTAGGGTATAACACTAAATAAATAAAAAATAGAAGTGCCTTTATAGATAAATAAAAAAGATATTATGACCTTGTAGTGCTATGGCTTCATTTATAAAATTAATTTTTATTTAATTATGTGATAATTAAAATAAATATTTATAAAATTTGAAGGATTAAGTATTTAAAAGATGCATTTCTCTAATAAAAATCCCCCTTCTTATTTATGCATTTATTTTTTGACAAACATGTTTTTTTTTTTAATTAACATTGAGGTGTTTCAAATAAAATATCAAAATAATTAAAATAAATATTTAAAGGATTTTAATTATTTAAATTCGGGAGGAAAAAGATTCCTTTTTCTTATTCATTTATTTATTTTATTTTGGTGAAAATATATTTTTTTTATTAGTTACGTGTTTATAAAATAAAAACTTTTCATGTTTCAAACAAAAAACAAAATATCATCTCTTGATATTCTCACGTGTCTATATAAAAAAAATTAATTCATGAAAAACATATAAAAAATCAATGACAAGAAATAACAAAAAATATATTTTATTCTCATTAAATATTGATATGCAATGTTCTTTTTTTTTAAAAAAAAAATTGTTTGCATATTACACTCCTAATTATATTCTAAAAGTAATTGAAAAATTTACCATAAAAAAATCAAATAATATTTAAAAAGCATGGCATAATTAAATGCATTTTAAAATATCCTTGTAACGATTAATTTAAAGAGGATTTAGTCTTGAAATAAAAACAAAATTAAAAATCAAGAAGGAAAAGTGAAGGGCCAAGTGGATGAAGCTTATGTGAAAAGCCATCTTGATTGAAGATCAAAGCCAATTATCACTTGGCACATGCTTTTATTCTTCCAGACCAGATGCTTTTATTGCTGGCCGGTCTATAAGGTTACTCTGTTATCACCAAGTAAAATGAATGGTGAAATACGCTTTTGAGGACAGGGACTACTCCTATATACATAGAAAGCTCATTACATGCTTATGAACAGAAATCTAAGACAGCGGTTCAAAATCTGGTCCTACCTTGTATCATCAGCAACCTGGGAACTCCGTATTCCCCAAAACGATTGAGGCTTCATCGTCTTCTTCGTGGCAGTAAAAAGCCATCCCATTTGGGTTTCACAGGACGCACATTCTGCGATTGTCCAAGCATACCTGCAATATTTGGCATATTATCCACCCATTCAAATAATCATGACCAGTTCCTTGAATTAACAACAGTACATGCCATGTATAATTTAAATCGTAATCGGCAGAAACAGCAGCCTGAACAAACGAGATTTAGGAAACCATGTAACAGTGCACCACATACAGCAACTTCACTAGAGTTATCTTTGCTCACTCAATCTTGCACCATGCTAGTATTCTCATCACTAATGGTTAACTCCCAAAAACAATATAAAATTATAAACCATTGAAACTAAAAGAAAAGAAGCAACTAGTCATGAAATGTTTCTCAAACTCCAAAGAAAATTAACAGCCTGCAACTCTTTTTTTTTCCTGAACAAGTACAGGCCCCTAACTAGTGGGGGGGAAGAAAACATAGAAACATAAATAATAGAATACATGAACTCAGATGTCAGCAGCATCAGCCTAGTGCTAAGGAACTTGTCTGGCTGACTGCTAGCCAGACTATTATATGTAATACATGCAGGTATGAAAGCAACGTCATTTTACTTCAATTACATTGATCCCCTATCCAGGTAACTAAAGACTGGAGGCTCCAAGGACACAAGTGTTATTTTTAGTATAAAGGTCATCAGACGATTGAAAGAAAATAACACGACGGCTTATTTAAGAAAATTAAAATGTCAGGGATAGAATCTGAGTCCATACCCAGGAAACCAGCTGTATTCCACAGTGGCTCGCCCTATGAGTGCTAACCCATTAGCTTTCTGGAGTGTCATTATCTCATGCACATAACCATGTGAATTGACATAAGCACCAAGAGGACCTTCAGTAGACATCACCAACATATCACTCCGCTGAGCGATTACAGTCTGGATGGACAAAAGGGAAGAAAGAAAAAAATTAATATCTGGGTATGAAAAGAACAACATGCTTTAGCTTATTTTATCAGGACAGAGTTCGTTATGTCTTAGGTTCATAGCTAACCAAAAAGTTTCTGAGAAAAAAAATACATGCTGGTGTCAAAATGTGTTCATAGGCAGCAGGTAAGAGGAGACGTATACCCACGGTGAGGAATTTGAGGATTCAATACCACATATTACCTTACAAGTTTTACATCGAACAAGGTCAAAACTTTCAAGTAAATCAATTTCCCGGCGCAGTCTATATGAAATGCCATCAATCTCCAGAAGTTCCTGTCTGGTCTCTTCAGAAACAGGAATTTTACTGGCAATATAAAATGACAAAAGGTCAGGCTTTCTCACAAGACCATCCATGCTTGGTGCCCCAACTATCTGTTTCCACATATCTGCAAAATGTTTAAAGCAAGGCTATCGATTATGTTCTTTCTTTCGTTTCTTCCTTTTCTAGTGGAAAATATAACTATAATACTAAAAATTAAGAATGTAAAACCAAAAGTAAAATTTTCCTTCTTTTCTGACAAAATAAATTATCCAGATCCAAACCTTTACTGGATTCTCTTTAAAAGATCTTAATCACATCTCCATTCAAACCACATGTAACATAATTCAAAGAATCTTACCATGAAGCCTAGCAATTTCCATAAATGCAGAATTTGAGAACAAAATTAGTTATAAATTTGACAACTTTCACATTATTTTCTAACTTTTGCTTGGCAAAGCTAAATGATGATGACAACTACTAAAAACTGCAAACTAAGATGTATGTGCAAGTAAGCTTGTGCAGAGCTTAAAATGCAAGTTCGCGACCAATTACCTGCTGCTCTTTCAGCAAGACAATAGGAGTCATACATACGGTATACCCAGTGGGGCCAGAAGGCTCTTGGAACCCTGTGAAAGTGGTTTAAGTCAGTATTTTTCCAACACCTCTTTGACCCTTCCCCTTTCTTTGTCAAATCAGAACTATTCCCAATCTCTAAGGTAGTATTATCAGCATTTTTTCCAGTGTCCGAGTACAATGGCCCTTTTGACTCATTTAGGTGTGATCTTGTAGATCTCATTTCTGTCTGACTCAAGAACTTGTCATCATCGCTGCTAGTTGATTCATCCATCACATCATAACCATAACAGGAATCAAGTGCAGATTGGTGAGTTCTCATGCCTGCTGATGAGAGCGCACTCTCGAAGCTGTCATCCGAATTTGCCTCTGAATCATTGTCGCTATGCCCATATCCAAGTGATGAAGAATTTGAAGGCAGCACACGTGAGAGCCTATGACTGCGAAGATTACTTAATGGTGCCAATTTTCCAAAAGCATCCTTGGGTGTCCTTAACGGAATATCTTCCTGGATGATTTGAACCTCTCCACAGGGCTAAGCAGATGAAAATTCCAAATCAACTCAGCCGTCAATTATAAAAGTACCAAAAGAAGAGGGAATAATGCTGTAACATAAATTTGCTCTCACCATTCCTTCCACATCAATCCAACGGTGTTTTAGATGAAACCGCTGCTGGCCACGAGTAACTACATTCAGTGATCCATCCTCTAATCGCCGGTATTGTCGAATCTGAAAGGTTATATGTACCAAGTTACATATGCCAATCCACACAACCGACATAAAAAATAAGAAAGGCCGTTTACCAATTTTAATAGTTAATAACAGATCAATTATGCAGTGAGTACCATCTCCCTTCTCACATCAAACCCCTGTCCCTAATCAGCAGTGTTGCTTGAAAATGTATAACAAGGTACAGTTACAAACAACTTTACATCCTTTAACTACAGAATTGCTATGAAAAACATCAAAATTTCAAATAAATTTCAGCAACACCACAGAATTGGCACAAACATATACAACCATACACAAATAAACTTTACATCCTCCTCCATTGTTAGAAAGAAAAATAAAATATGGCTGATATCATACAGTAATCATACCTCTGCAGTTGTCCCAACAGTTGCAAACCTTAATTGTCTGTTATCCGAATCAGAACCCCTGCATGCACGAACCTGAGCCAAGTTTTGAATGTTTTCTAAGAAAAGATTTAGAGAAAGACATCCCATAAACAGAAAAGGCAAAGGAAAAGAGTCTAGAAAATGTTCACTTACCACACCTACAATAAAAGGATTATCTACTTGAACCAATGCCCTCTCAACAGCAGAAATGAAATTGGGTTGAACAACTCTCAAAGGAAGTGTAGCCTCTGGGAAAAGAACAACTCCTAACAAATATCAAGCAGCATTGTTTTTTAAACACACACAAAACATCACTGTTCCTAGGTATCTGATAAGGTCATCAGGCCTCAAAACTTGCAAGTCTATAGGCTACTCAGTAGAAATGACTTCAAAGCTTCTTTTCATGTCTCTTTGGAAAATTTAAAATGTAGCATTAACTACACACTGACTAACTGTTTGAGCATGCAGAATGATGAATATGCTTACTCAGACTAGAACAACGATATAACTAAGGAACTTTCTTGGTATAACCGACCACCATTTTTTCCTTCAAACACACATTCACAAACAGCAAGCGAGGCAGACATAGGACATAACAAGTACCTTCAAGATAGAACAATGGAAGGTTCAAAACGGCACCTCCATCCAAAAAAGCCAGTCTATGATGAGTGTCTTCAACCTCTGACACACACAAGCAATATGGCAATTCCCAAGTTAGAATAAAATACACTGAAAACAAAAACCAAAATAGGAACAACAAAATGCTTCGAGACGCCAGCGCCTACCGCCAAGATAAGTATGCAGTGAAGCCAAACAAGGGTTGAAGGTGAAATCATCAGATGAACCAGCACCACTACATGAAGTGGTAGAAGCAATCAAAACAACAACAATATTCAATTTCACTATTACAAAAATCAAACATCCAAATTAATCATTAAATTATTATTATTATTAACTAGGTAACGAAAACACAATTATTCGTTTTAATTAACAATATTTAACTAAAAAGAAACCCTAATCCCCAATTTATAGAACGCGAACGGATTGATTTACAAAAAAAGATGTTTCTTTTCAACTGCTAAAATGTATGATTGCAATTGATTAGACAAAATTAAACAGCGAAATAAAAGTATTCCAGTAAAGAGCTAAGGTGATGGATTACGTGGAATCACGACCATCGACTTCTTCCTCGACCTGTAATTCTTCGAATTCAAGCTCTTCAATCCGGCGCCTCTCTGCCTCTAAAATTCTAACGTCGTCCATTTCCGTTCTCTCGATGTCTCCCTGTTTTTTTTTCTTGCTACTGTTTTCTGTTAGTGGTGTTTTGTGTGAGAAAGAAGCAATAGGATTTTAATTTTTATTATTTTTTGGTCGTTTAGGATGTACCCGCCATTACAAATTGCAACAGGCAAGTTCCAGAAGAATGTGCCTCTCTGTCTTTCTAAGCACAATCGGCTTTGCCATGTCATCATTTTGTCTGGACTCTAATTGTGTTTAAATTCCGGGCCGATAGCAACCATTTTGGGCCCAAGCATTGTTATTCGTGTGCCTCCGAGTTATCGCCCCGCCAACTCTTAATACTAACCGAGAAGCACACAGCTCTCGTAAGATGGAGTAAGGCTATTATTACAGGACCAAAATAATTGGGATAGAAAAAATATATTTTCTGTCCTTTTTATTTTAAAATACAAAAAATTACTTTAAAAATATTCTAAAAATAGGTTTAATTCACCGATTTAATGCAAATATAGGATCTCAAAACGGGGTTTTCCAAATTACTTAGTCGAAAAATTAATGTTCATAATCTTTTCTTGATTAGTAGTAAATAAATGTTACACATTCTCGTCACTGATCATGGCCTTAATTTATCTCTCGAATTTGCTAAAATTTCATAATTGCTTATCGATATTTGTTCTCATGCATCCAACAAGAAAATATCATTTAAAAATGTGTGCACCGTGGTTCTGCTTCTATAAGTTCGGAATATGCATTTGTGCATCTGATGATGGCCATGCATGCCTATTCGTCATAGAATAATTTGTGAATAGATCGAATCATATGTGAACGACATTATTAATTTAATAAGTTCCCAATTACAAGATGCTTATAAATAAAGATTATGGGTTGAATAACTGGTTAAAATTTGAATAATTGGTTAATATCTTAGTTAAAACAATTTGATTCATTTTTTGTAGTCAAGATATGTGGTGACTTGATATAAAAAGCCTAAGTGATTGGTAGTAGTAGGTGATGTCTGGTAAGTCAAGGTGGTTGATAGTTGTAATAGTAATAGGTAGTGTCTGATAGCTATGATGGTAGCATGTGGTACCTAGCAAGCCAATGTGGTTAATAGTAGGTATCTGTAAAAGATTCGATTTGATGGACATGAAGACTCTTCGATGATAAAGTTAATAGCTTTGTAGAGAGAGAAAGTGCAATAATATTTTAAAAAGATAAGCTCTGAAAATATATATCCTGAAAGTGTTAAGAATGAAGAGATTGTGAACATTTTGTTTGAAGGATTCATGATCTATTTATAGCCTACGAGTCTTATATTTTTGTGGAGATGAGAGGCTAAAATGTAATTTCACCTTTGTGATATCTTAAGTTATATTATACTCAAAATAACATGTATTGAATCAGTATAAAATACTGAGTGACTAATATATGTTCCTGAAAAAAATTCTAGCGAGTGTTGGGTTCGGACAAGGTACTCAAACTCATTAGAAGTGAAAAATAGATCTAGGCGTGTCACTTGGATCTAAGCATGTTGGGTTCAGATGTAGAAACCCGAGCCCAAGGGGGTGTTGAGCAGCACACCCAACAAGGTGTGCGCCTAAAATGGGCGGACACCTAGCATGCCAAGCATGGGCTCAGGCTTCTTGCTAAAGCTCATGCCTCCTAGAGAGTTGGGCTCTACAACCATAATTTTTAGATTTACCGACATAATTTTCTGTTGGTATTTACACTCAAAGTCTGTCAATACGTATTTTACCGATGGGCTCACGAACGAAAACAAGCCATCGGAAAAAATCTCGTCAGTAATTTATGGTTTGTCGGTAATATAATCATCAATGGATTTACTAACGGAAAAGGCACGCCAAAAAATTACCTGCTTTATTCTGTCGGTATTTTCCTCAGAGAATTTGGCATATCACCGACAGAAACACCATATGCAATTCCATCAGTGATTAAACAATGACATTTGCAGTAATTGTTTTCCAACTCTATGGAATAATCCGACGGACTTAGTCCATCGGTAAAACCATCAGTAATTATTTTTAAAAAATCTATTAAATAGAAGTAGAAAATAATTAAAATAATATAAATCAACACTGAATAATACTTAGGAATTTAGTTTTTTTGTAAAAAAAAAGAAGAAAATCAACTCAAACAAATTTGCAACAAATAAATTCATTTAATTGAAATTGAACAACAAACTTGAAAAAAACAATTCAGCTAAAATTCAACAAAATTGTTCTCATATGAAAATATTTCCTACAACAACATCCGTATAATTATTAAGAACAGAAAAATTAAAAATATTATTAAAAGAACAAGTATAATGAAAAAAAACACAAAAAAAAGAAGAAAAAAAGAAAAATCTTACCTTAATTTTATTGTGATTGAAGTTGAGAAGAGAAAAAAAATTCATAAAGTATGTTAATTAAACAAAAAAAAACTGAGAAGAGAAAAGAAGAAAAAAGGAGAAGACATACCTACGCGTTGAAGAAAAGAGAAGAGAAGAGAACAAAAGAGAGGGACGTTGGTGTTTTTTAAAGAAGAGAAAGAGAGAAGAAGAAGATGAAGAGAGAAGATTAAAAAGAAGAGGTGAGTCTGTTATGAAATTAGTGATTTTGTTCTTTACTTGAGCTTTTTTACCGATGGATAATTAAATATTAATATTTTTAACCATTCCGTTAGTGATTTCGTTTGTAATATTTTATTTAAAATTTCAATTTAATCAGAAATTTTCAAAAACCTCCCAAATATAATCAATGACTTTTTAATCTATTGGAAGTTCTGTTTGTAATATTTAATTTAAAATTTTAATTTAATAATTTTTTTTAGAAACCCCCAAAATATCACTGATAACTTTTCAGTTCGTCGAAGATTCTATCTGTAAAGAACAATAATTAACAATGTAATTAAGAAGTGAACAGTTCCAAAGCTCTCGAGAAAATACCAACGAATTTAATCCATTGGTGAACCCATATGTAATTGATAATATAAATAGTGCAATTGATAAGTGAATAATTCTAAAACTCTCATAGAGAAGGGAACAATTTCAATACTCTCTAGAATATGCTGGCGAACTTATTCCGCCGATGTATCTATTAGTAATTTACAGTTCCAATGCTCTCTTAAATATTCTGATGCATTTACAAACAAAATTTACCAACGAATTAATATCGTCTACAATGCTCTTTTTATAAATGACATGTCATCGTATTTTTCAGTTTTTTTTCCTTTGTATTCTCTTGGTATATACATATGGAATATTTCTGTCGGTGTTTACCTATGGAAATAGTGAGAGAATATCCTATCAGTAAAATTCACTGTAATTTACCGACTGAAATATTTTATCAATATTTTTATTTGTATTTATCAATGTTTTAGTAATTTTTTAGCTACCATATCTAAACACATGCTCCTTGAGTGTTGGGCTCAGACTACATTCTCCTTAACCGTATATTAGCATGAGCCCTAAAGATGTTTTTAAGGTCTATTTTGGAGGATTGTTTGAGTTATTTTATTTGTATGTATCACTGTATAGGATATGCATATCTGATTTATGCTCAATCATTTCATTGGTTGCACAATTACGTGGATGCTTTTTCGATCGTAGAGATTATGAATTTATTGTTACTTATAACAAGTTCTAAAGTGATTGACGAGTCTTCATCACCGGTTCCGTTTTCCAGGTTTATTACCAGGAAAATGTTATATATATATATATAAAATAAAATAAAATCTGATCCAGCTCAATGGATAGAGTTTTGGGGGAAGTTTGCCATTCCTAAAAGCAGCAGCACTCGTAGATTGCAACTCTCATACTTTGGCAACGATATTCTTGCAGAGACGGGCAGAATCGATGCTTCAACCAGAATTTATGTTACCTTTTGGAGAGTCCACCATTCCCACAATTATTGGTTACTGAAAAAGAGAATCAATTTATGGTTTTATAGTGCTGTGTGTTGAAACTCGTCCATTCGTGTTTGAATTGTGAAAGATATATCTTATTTTGTGTGAAAAAAATAAAATTGTTGATTTATATACAAAAAAATATAATTTAAAGAGAAAGGAGAAAAAGAGATTGTCCCCCTACATATTAATATGTATTTTTAAAAAATATTACTGATGGATTTATCGACGGAACAACTCCGTCAGTATATTCTAGAGAGAGTTGAAAAAATATTATTGCAAATGTCACTGCTATTATTAACTCACTGATAGAATTACAGATGATATTCTGTTGGTGATATGTTATATTTACTGATAGATATACAGACGGACAAATAAAAACACCGATGACATTACATACGGTTTTTCTGTCGGTGATAAGCTAAATTTACCGATGAAAATACAGTTTTTCATTACTAAATCCATCGATATATTTATTACCGACAGACTTATCGGCATACCATAAATTATCGACGAGTTTTTTTGAAGGACTGTTTTTGACAGTGAGCTTGTTGGTAATATACTTATCGACAAACTATGAGTGTAAATACTGATAGAAATTTCTATCATTAAAACTGTTATATCTGGTACCAAAAAACAAAAACAAAATTGTTCAAGAAATCAAACAATTTATTAAAATGCCAAAACCATCCAATCACTAAAAAAAAACTCTTCCTCACTAACGTGTCATTTGTCAAACAAAAAAGACTATTAAAATTCATATTGTTTGATCATGGACACACTCAATTCTACTAGTTTATAAATCTACTTGCAAGAAAATAAACTGTTGGAGTATTCTTTCTTGGAGGCACATGCATCTTTAATACTAGACGCCAAGCCTCATATTTGACGTAGGATGGATTTATGGTGCTTGATTCTTATCAGCATGGGAAGACAGTGATGGAAGCGAGAGAGAGAATATTGATCCTTTCCGATGGAAATGCGAAACGAATCCACCTATTCAGCCCCTCTCCTTGGCTGGTTAAAAGGAGGAGATGTGACCACGGCTGAGAGAGATATCAGCGAGGGATCGATCGGTGAGTGTCGCAAAACCTCCTTTACGAGGCGGGCGAAGGGATAATTAAACTGCGAATCGTTCTCTTTCTTCGGTTTATCTATGTATATTATAATTGTAATTTTAAAAACAATTAAAAGACCTGGAATTTGATATCGCGCTACACTGACCTAGTTTTTTTAATTTAATTTAATTGAATTCTTTTATAGTCTATTTAGATAAAAATGGTTTAAAATTATAATGACCATACCAAATTAAAATACAAAGTACTGACATGCAAAACACAAAAAAAA
>Ga0325405_1003763_pt1 | contig 15578 bp, 11 predicted proteins | sample PopdelMetagenome_21_FD_205663 | JGI IMG/M metagenome (GOLD analysis project Ga0325405, IMG submission 205663) | Populus deltoides microbial communities from Bellville, Georgia, United States - Xylem-Control-R2 | ecosystem: Host-associated > Plants > Phyllosphere > Stem > Wood/Secondary xylem... | reverse complement strand
CTTTTTTATTTTAGATGTGGTAATTAAATAATATTTAATTACACAATTAATAACCTTAAATATTTTCAATTATTTCATTTTAAATATAACACGTCTCAGCTTTAATTGATTTTAATTAAATTATTTTTTATTTTTATTTATTGAAAATATATGTATCGTTTTTACTATTGCTTTTTTTTACTTGTGTTTTTTTAATGATATTTGTGTGTTTTTCAGAGAATAATATTATTTCTTAAACCATTCATTTGTTTTTTAAAAGAATATTTAAATTTTTAAATAATTTATTTAATTTACATTATGTTCTTAATGATAATTTTTAATATAAATGATTTTACAAACACCACACCACATCAATTCATTATTAAATAATTTGATGTATTTAATTTCCTGAGGTTTTATTATGGATTCGCATGCTGAAAACTCTCTTTTTGTCAAAGGGTTTTTTTTCATTTTAGTTTCTTAATAGTTTTTTTTATTTGATCCTTTAATATTTTTTTGATCTGATATTGTTATGTGATTGAATTTTTTGTCTGCGTATAAGGATCTTATAGTATCGAGAGAATATTACGCTACTCGATTGATGCCTGATTTGACAAGATCAAATTTAATTTTATTGATTTAAAAAAATTAAAGATTTAAGGATCAAAATTAAAAATTAAACAAATGTTCAGTCCTTTTTATTTGCTAACATCAAGAGTTGATTTGCATGGTCAAGGGAATTTTTTATTTTTTTTGTATCCAATATTTTTTTCTAATTTAATCCTTTCAGATTGACTTTTTTCTTATCTGAATTGGTAGTTTGTTTTAGTCCCCAAGATTTTTTTTCATTTTGATCTCTTATTTTTTTTCTTTTTAATTGGTCCTTTAATATTGTATTGATCTGGGATTGGTCTTTTTGATTTATTTTCATGTCTTTGTATGGGAACCTCATGGTATTAGAAAAATATTATATTTTTCGGTTGATGGTTGATGCTCGATTTGGCAAAATTAAATTTAGTTAAATACATACACTAAATTTGATGTAAAGGTTAGTGGTAAAGCTTTTTGATATTTCTTAACCTTATAAGCATAAAGCTTTTTGATATTTATTGATAAATATAATTTTAAATTTATTTTGTTAAATACACTATTCACAATTAAAAAAAATAATGATGTAAAATTTATTGCCAGTGCCTATGTTCCAGCGTTGATTTAAAAAATTGAAGCCGATTCCTCAGGGACAGCTGGCAAGTGACTGGTGCTATGTATCTGCGGAGCGCGGGGAAGGATCCATCACAAATCATCGCGAGCTTCCTTACGTAGTATGATTGAAAGGGCTCTTGGAGTTAAAAATAAAAAATACGATTTGATACCATTGCACATTATTATTTAACAAGTGCCGATCTACATAATAAGGACTTGGGTCATTTGGGATTGTATTTTAAAAGGTGTTTTTTAAAAAAATTAATTTTTTTTTAAAAATTACATATATTTATATTATTTTAATATACTAATATTAAAAATAAATTTTAAAAAAATATTTGTTAATATATTCTCAAACACTACCTGAATCTTTAACAACATAGGTCAATCAAGAACTTGTAAATGAAGAAGCCACCGAATACTTCAGGATTCATAAAAAAATATTAAATTACTTCATTAAAACCTTGCAAAGTAAAATCTAATGAGAAAAACCTAAGCAAAGAAAAAAGAGTACAATTTGCATTGATTTCACCTCAAAAGTACATGTTTTATTATAAATCTTTAAGATGACGCATTCCAATATTATGGAATGCGTTTCTTTAAAGTTGAGGTTGGTAAAAACTTTGTAAATAAGTCTGCTAAATTATCATTTTTTCTAATTTGCTTGATATCAATTTTTTCTTTTTGTTGAAGCCCGTTAATATAAAAAAAAAACTTTGGTGAGATATGATTTGTTTTGTCTCATTTAATGTAGCCTCCTCTAAGTTGAGTAACGTAGACAACATTATCTTCAACAATATTGTAGGATTATCTTTAATAGTTGACATTCTGTATGTTTCTTTTATATGATGGATAATTGACCTTAGTCATATACATCCTTGACTTGCTTCATGGATTACAATAATTTATGAATGATTTGATGAAGGAGACACTAATGTTTGTTTGATAGATCTCCAAGAAATTGCAGTACTTTCATAGGTAAATAGATAGCATATTTATGATCTCTTTTTATGGGGATTAGAGAGATAACATACATTTGCATATCCAATCAATTGTGAATTTGATCCATTATCAAATAACCCTATTTTAATTGTCCCATGAAGATAGCGAAGTATATGTTTGAATTTATTCTAGTGTTTTTTATGGGAGTGGAATTATATCTTGCATATAAATTGACTACAAAAGTTATATATGGTCTTGTACAATTTGTAAAATACATGAGTGCTCTAGTAGCACTAAGATATGTTACTTCAGGACCAAGAATTTCTTCATCCTTTTCTAGTGGCTGAAAAGGGTCTTTCTTCGCATCAAGTGATCGAACAACCATAGATGTACTCAAAGGATGAACATTGTTCATGTGCTTCGGGACTTTTTCTATATACGTCGATTGATGGACAAATATTCTATTTGAAAGATGTTCAATCTGTAAACCAAGACAAAATCTTTTCTTTCTAAAATCTTTCATCTCAAACTCATCTTTCAAATAAGTTATAGTTTTTATAAGCTCTTCAAGAATACCAATAAGATTTAAATCATCAATATATATTGCAACAATAACAAATCCAAATGTGGTTTTCTTAATAAAAATACATAGGCAAATCTCATTATTCTCAGACCCTTTTTCTAAGAGGTTTTCACTAAGATGATTATATCACATTTGACCAGATTGCTTCAACCCATAAAAATATTTTTGTAGTTTAATATAATTAACACTTATGGGTTTATCATAAATGGTTTCAAGCATTTTGAATCCTTCAGGGATTTTCATATGGATATTTTTATCTAATGATCCATATAGATATGTTGTAATTACATCCATTAAACGCATATCTAGAGTTTCTAAGACTACTAAACCAATCAAAATATCTGAAAGTAATTGTTCATAACTAGAGAATAAGTTTCCTTATAATCAATGTCATGTCTCTATGAGAAACCTTGAGAATGAGAAACCTTGTACAACAAATCATGCCTTTTATCGCACATTTTCATTGTTCTTATTTTGTTTTCTAATAAAAACCCACTTATATCCAACATACATAACACATTTTAGGTATATGAACTACAAGTCTAAATACTTCACGTTTTGCAAGTGAATTTAACTCTGTTTGGATTGCTTCTTTTCACATTGGCTAATTACTTTTATGTCGATATTTTTCAACAGTTTTTAGTTTGATTTCATAATCACTTCTGGTGATGTCAAAAGCAACCTTAAATGCAAATACATCACTTATGATAATTTTATTTCGATCCAAAATCTCTCTTGTAAGAACATAGTTTAGAGAGATATCATTATTTCCAAGTATCTTGATATCTTTAAGAGATGCCTCTTCAAGAGGTTCCTCTTTAGGAGGATTAATATTAAGAGATGGTTTGGACATAATATTTATCGCCTATTGTATGGTTGAGGACTCTTCAAGAGTATCATCATCTATTTGTTGTGATTTTTGTTTTCTAGGATTTTTGTCTTTATCGACAATAGGTCTTCTGCGCTTTAGGCATAATATAGATTCATTTGTTGCTAAGTTGGTTTTTTTTCTTTAAGGATTTCAATTTTAGATAGAACATTTGCAGTTGGAATATGGAATTTAACCACCTTTTCATTGTTAGTGAAAACATTTAGTTATTGATTTGCAATATTTTATAAATGAATTATATTTTGAACTTCAAGTTCACATTGATTTGTTCTTAAGATCACAATGAGGTAACTTAAGGTTATTCCAAGTTTTTTTTTTTGTCATGCTTCAAACACTAACTTTTATTTCCTTAATAATGGGAAAATATTCTCATCAAAATGAGTCTTAAAAACATCATCAGTCAAAGATTTAAGGAATCTAATAATAGATAGAGAATCAAAACCAACATAAACTCTTATTTTATGTTGTGGACCCATTTTAGTCTTTTATGGGGGTGTTACAGGCACATGTATCGTACAATCAAAAGTTCATAAATGAAATATATTTGGTGGTATACCAAAAACAAATTATAAAGAAATATATTTATGGTAAGCACGTGATCTAATTCTAAACAATGATACAACATGTAATATAGCATGTCCAAACAAATGTAGACAATTTTGATTGCATAAGTAATGGTCTAGCAATTAATTGAAGTCACTTTATAAATGATTCTACTAGACCATTTTGAGTATGTACATGAGCAAGAGGATGTTCAACATCAATTCCAATAGAAGTGAAAAAATTATTAAACGTTTGAGAAGTAAACTCACCAGCATTGTCTTGTGGAGATAGGAAATTACTCCCGTAATCTGATAATCTATGTTATTAATCTAGCAAATGCAATATTTCGACAAGAAAGTAAACAAACATGTGACCATTTACTTGATGCATCAATCAATACCATAAAATAGCTAAAAGGTCTATATGGTGGATGAATAAGCTCACATATATCTCCTTGAATTCTTTCGAGAAAAGATAGTGATTCTATAACAACCACTGATGGATATGGTTTGGTAATTAATTTACTTTGAGAACATGTAACGCATGGATTTTCATTTGGTAAAAAAATCTTCAGGCTCTTTAAAGAATGCCCATGTGAATTATTAATAATCTATCACATCATTATTGATCCCGGATGTCCAAATTGATAATACCAAAGCATAAATATTTTTGGGTTGGAACACTTTTAATGTACCACAACATTTGTTTCAATAGATTTCATGATCGTATAATAAATTTCAGAAGAGAAAGCATGTAATTTTTCAAGTATAAGCTCCTGGCCTGAACTACATGAAATAATATAAAGATATTCATTTTTATCTTCATCTATTGTTTCAATATGATAACCATTAGCATGTGGATCATTAAAATTGAGTAAATTTTTTCTGGACCCAAGTGAATATAATGCATCTCTGATGCCTAGTTTTGTGTTATTTGGTAACAAAATATTAGCTCTTCCAGAACCTTTAATCATGTTTGTTAGACCTAATATTGTAGTGACATTAGCTTCGATTAATGTCAAATATTTAAAGTATTTCTTTTCCTTGAGAATTGTGTGCGTTGTTGAATTGTATGTCAGATATAAATCTCTATCATGAAAATTCATGCTTCTATTTCAAATATAATTAAATTTTATTATTTAACTAAAATAAAATTGATATTGTTTATTGAAAATACAAAAAAAATATCATAATATAAATAAAAAAATATTAATAATCCCCAAGGATTCCACCATATTCTTTCTTGTCTTTTAGACATAGGTTCCATTCATTTTAGGGAATGGTTTAGAAATTGTGGGATGGGATTGATGATTTTCCATCAAAAGCTCACGATTTTGTTCAGCCACAAGAGACATGAAATTAGTTTTGAATATCTCTTGAAATTACATTGTCTGTATTGTTGCTGCAAGACAATATTTGAGGCATGAAAAGTAAAGAATATTTTCTTTAATATTTGGTCTTCTGTGATATTTTTACCACACAATTCCAAATTCCAACTGTGAGATAATTTTAAAATATATGATAAACTTTTGATGGTCATATTTTTTTTTTTAGATTTTGCCACAGAACAAGAGGATCTTTTATTGTGAGATATTTAACTTTTAATCCTTTATGGAGTTGATGACAAATAGAGGAGAAAAAAATAAAAATATTAAATGACACTAGAAAACTAGGTGTCATGAAAAACCAAGAGACCAAACCTAAGAGTCATGGAGTCCAAGAAATTCCAATGGGCATTCAGTATTTATTATAATAATTTGGATTATTTTATGTATTTTTTTCTATAAATGAATATTTATTACATGCTAAACCTCCATGGATATTAATGATTTTTGTTTTCAACGGCACATTTATAGTAATTTAGTTGATTATTTTTTTTTTCCTTACAACGCATTAACTAAACAACTAGAAGAATTGAGATTTTTTTTGTTTCTATGAACAATGAAGCTATTCTCAATATATTTTTTTTATTTTATCCTTATTTTTATTTAATTTTATCATTTTATAACCTAATTCCATGAAATAAAACGTAAAACACAGAAAATTCATGGTTAATTTAAAAGTTTTAAAAGTTTTTTTTATCAAAATTTCCTTCTTTTTATTTTCTAGTTTTTAGATTTGAAAAAGAAAAGAAAAACTCCTTGAAAAACAACAAAGAAGAGAGAGAGAGAGTAGGTTTGCCATATTTTAACAGATTCCTCTTCACAAGAAAAAGAAAAGGTGATTTTCCTTTCAAAACATGGTGGAAAAAACAACTGCAACAGGCAACTGGGTAAAATCTCCTTCTGCTTTATCGTGAGCAATTACTGATTTAAATTTGCAACATAACACCGCAGCCTAATGCTAATGAATTGGATTACTAGATAGAGATCTCCTTTTCTTTGACAAACAAAAATCCGAGCATGAAACCTCCGCTGTAAAAGTGACATTCAATAATATGGCTTTGGCAAATACAGGCAACTTGCATTCCACCATTAAAATTTCTATCCGATACGGGTCCTACTTGAAAGTTGTTAGAGTAATTAAGTGCCTGGTTTCAATATTTTATCGGCCCCCTTTCCATTTGCTGCTTAGTATACATTTTACAAATACAAAAGAATTTCAAGCATGGAAGGCAACAACACAACAGAAGTCCGAGCAACGAGTGCTGCTGCCATGCACAAATATAAAGCTTCGGGGGAATTTGCATTGCCCGAGGAGATCATGTGCATTTTGTGAAAGGAACATCCTGAATAAAACCTTCAGTGTCTATTATTTCTGCTCACAAGATAACACTTATCTATAGTTACTTGAAAGCTTATGGCGAACTATTTTTAACTAAAAGGGGTCTAAAATCGAGGGTGTTTCTAAACTGTGACTGTAATAGTTAGTAGCTACACAAACCCCACGGTAGAAGAAGTCCACTGGAGTCCAAACTGGCATCATGGGTTATCAGCAATTTGTACAACTGAAATCTAGTAGATACAAAGCTACAAGAACCCCGTTTGTTTTTCATGTACATTTTTTCTAGTGCTCCCAGCAATCTTGGTCGAGCTAAGACTTGGCAGAACCTGTGCCTGCATCTCCGCGAGCTCTCTCACTTTTAACAAAATTGGAGCAGGAATGGGCATTGCACCAGTACTTTTCCGGGAATTCATCTATATTGTTAACCACAGAAAACCAAAAGCATTAAAGTCCATGCAAACACAATAATAACACCATTTTATTTTTTTCAAAGATGAAATCAATAATCACGATACTCAAGAGGGCGTGGAGCGCAAATCAACATTAAGCAACAAGTCCTGCATTGAGGGGGGTTAGGAGCGATTTCTTACTCCGTTATCTTGAGGCGCCAAGCTAGCTTTCAGCAGATTCCTCCACTTGTCCTGGACATTAAATCCTTTCAGTAAAAAAATATACAGAACTGCATCTAAAGAAAACACTTGTGAAATTGAAAGGGTACCAAGAACTCTTGGTGGAGATGTATTTGCATGGAAATACAAAAACATGGACCAAAGAACCAGGAGATACCTTGAGATCAACAGAGGTGCGGTATGAATAGGATGCAAATGCAAGTCGTTTGATCTCAGACCACCTTCCAGCTCCATACCTAGAGACACCCTCAACCAGCTTCATCACCTCAGAGAGAGTCCAAGCTCGATGATGTTTCCTTCTAATTCCACCTTTAGGTGTAGGAACAGTAACTACATTGTCATCTGAATCCCTAGATGAATTAATGCATTTCAGCTCTGTGTTATGTCCCAAGCCAATCGCACTCATCACTGAGAACTGCTTATCTTTCTCTGGCACACCTATAAACTGGGTAATAAAACAGGTACCAATCAGCAATATAACTACCATGGAATTGGTCCACAAACATAAAAGTTATGGCATTATCTTTCTCTTATGATATAGCAATCCAACATGCATTTCAGTTGTCTAGTATGAATGCAAAACACTAGAACCAAAGCATAGTGACAAACAAGCAATCCAGCAGCATGTCACTCATTTGACTGACAGCGTTCATCTATCCAAAATATTGACATAGCACATGAAAATTGCATTCCAAGCTAATTCTGTTCCAATCCAGTTTGTAGAACTAGAAATCTATTACCGCAACAAGATCCACGCCTTTTTCATACTCGCTCACCTCTTTAAGTCTAGAAGGCAGTGGCAGGCATCTCCCTATTGACACAACCAATAGGTCTTAAAGAGTATTATAAAGCTCCTTCATCCCTCTCTCATTATATATCACCAATGGATACCACTCATACCTCATGTTTCCTTAATTATTACAATATTATTTAAATTTGCATGACAAATTTTAATTGTTCTTACCTGATGATGAACGTGTTCAGGGGTAGAGCTGGCTTTCAAGACTCTGCTTTCCTTCCCATCATCTGGTGGAAAACTATGATCACCAAGGGCTTTCTTTACCAACGTAGCTTCCATGCCCATGCCACTTGGATTGAATTTCTACAGAATGCCATTCACGTTAAACCATGGTTGCATTCATGTTGAAATCCAAACAAACAAATAAAATTAGTTGAAATAAAGGTGATAGCAGATTGACAAGCAACAATGATATTAACCCAAAAACATGCAAGCACTTGTGTACGTGCACAGAGATTCACATTGCTTAAGAGATGGTGAAGGCAAGAAAAAAATAACGGTTATAGTTCTGACACCATGCTAGAAACCAATCCCTCTCTCATTATATAACTCACCAATGGATACCACTCATACCTCATGTTTCCTTAATTATTACAATATTACTTGAATTTGCATGACAGGTTTTAATTTTCCTTACCTGATGATGAACATGTTCAGGGGTAGAGCTGGCTTTCAAGACTCTGCTCTCCTTCCCATCATCTGGTGGAAAACTATGATCACCAAGGGCTTTCTTTACCGTAGCTTCCATGCCCATGCCACTTGGATTGAATTTCTACAGAAAGCCATTCACATTAAACCACGGTTGCATTCATGATGAAAAAAAAATAATAAATAAAATTAGTTGAAATAAAGGTGATAGCAGATTGACAAGCAAGATGATATTAACCCAAAAACATGCAAGCTCTTGTGTATGTGCACAGAGATTCACATTGCTTCACAGATGGTAAAGGCAAGAAAAAAATAACAGTTATAGTTCTGACAGCATGCTAGAAACCATTCCCATTCCCAGGCACTTGCTCAACTTAGATGCTGTCACCATCAGTCAAATTGAAAATACTTAGCTAAATCAAAATTTGATTTTGACACCCCAATCGAACATATGAAAGAAAAGGAAGGGGAAGCAATTGTGCAACTCCAACTCCACAAATATAAGCTTTAAGTTCAGAGAAACTTCAAATAAAAAGCAGCAAGTAGTTCTAGCAGGAACCAAAGAAAATCAAGAACCATCATCTCATGAAGACAGTATACACAACAATAAACAAGTTAAAAAACATTATCTAATCACATGCATATTATACATACCAAAAGAGCCATGAAATTTTTCCTTGGACGGCTTCTTCGAACCCGAGAAACACATGGAACCTGAATCCCGTATCCTCCAAGAGAATCCAGCCTTGTAACAAAAGTTCTCCCAACTAAAGGGACATTTCTAACCAGCCTAACATGAGATTTTAGGGGTATCAGTCCATGTCCAGAATTTTTAGCCAAATTCATTAATCTTCCATTAGACTCTTTGGACTCCACTTCTGAAAGTTCTTCGATATATCGCTTTGTGGGCCTCCGAGCTCTTTTAGCAGCTCTCTGTTCTGTTTGATGATCATCACTTCCAGAATTGTCATCTAAGTTGGGATTTTCCAGTCTTTTTTCAGGTACAACTTGATGATAATCCAATTGGCTAACAAGGCTAGTTGGTAAGTCTTTCTGATTGCCAATTGGTAGGTCCTCAGCATAGGAACCATCCATACAATTAGAGATTTCTCCATTCCCTTTCTTAACCAATTTGTTATCTTTAATTATAAAAGAAGTCACTGAAACATCACAAGAATTGGTCAATCCCATGGAAATCCTTCTCTTAAGCCATTGTTTATCCTTGACAGTAGTTTCTCGCCCAAATGTTGCTTTAAAAGTTTCATGGAGTTCTTTTATTGATAGATTGTCCAGGCATATTTCCCCCTTCAACTTGGAAAAATCAGGTTTTGTAGTAACAACAGACAAAGTTGACCCACCAGCAACCAGTTTATCTGAAGAATGAGAGCACTCCCCAAAACTCCCAGATTGATTAAAATGGCTTTCACTCAAACTTGGTGCCAGAGAAGGGACGGTTTCCTGCAAGGGAATTTCACATTGGAGCTTCGCATCAATATGGAGCAATTTATCATGCTGATCACAACACTGGCTGTCTACAATCAAATAAGCAGAAGAACAATAAGGAGATCCGCATGCTAAGCGGAGCCTCTGTTCCTCTTTCACCTTTTGCAACATCTCCTTGATGTACTAGAAGAGATTTTGAAGGCTGAGACGGTCCAAGACATCAATGGTTCAAATTAATGTCAAGAAAATTGTACAAGCAGAAAACAGCCAGAAAAGGAAAAGAAGAAATAAAAAAATAAAGAACAGGATGGAAGCCAACTGCTGGAAGAGTTTACACAAATGGATACCTGACAATATCACTGGCTTGCCTAAAAGTATGTAGTGTATTCTAAACTCCCAGGCCCACTGCAGACTTTCTCACCCAGGCTATATATCAGAGAGTGCATTTTACTATTTAAGTAGATCCTTGTGGTTTACACCTTTGATCACAGACCTATAAATCTAACACAAATACAAGGGTTGTCACAGGTTGATTTTGAGTTAACCTAGAACCATTTGACAAGAATTGAACAGTAAAGACAACACTGAAGTCTTACAGCCTACATAACTAGAATGGTGACCTCAACTTAAAAACCATGTGCCCCCTATGACATGTAAACAGACGAAAAGATGATTGGGAAAAACCTTAGGAAAAGAAAGCCTTAAATTTTTGCACAAATGATCTCCGGAGAACTAAAAGTTTCCTCCTCCTACATTAGCAATAATAATATTTCTTCAAAAGTGGAATACAAGAATGATGACTTGACTAATTTCAACAATTGAGACTCTACATTACAAAATATTACAGCATGGTGCCACCAATTATCAGGTACCTGAGAGAAATAGATTCAGTACCGAAGCGGTAGCATTTGGTGAAGTGGAAGTGCTAACATCTAAAATAAAAAGAAGCGGACATACCTCAAGCCTTGCATTCAACTTATCTGGATCAGCTTCTTTGTTCCTAGATTGCAACAAACCTGGCATATATTGTTCATTCAGATATGCAGAGGAGGAGGAGGAGGAGGAGAAACAGGCAGAAAGTAAAATAAAACAGAACCTAAATTTAAGGTAGAAAAAATTATTTGATCAGCCAAGATGACGACACAGAACAAACTGAAAGGCACACCAGATCTTGAATCTTGAATGAATTTGAAGAGGCCATACAACAATGTACTCTATTAGAGAACAAAATTAAGCTCGAATAGTTCTTTTCCTGTAGATAATAAAACTAATAGTTGATTTTGAAGATTTGATGATTCTAGAAGGAAGGTTTATGGTTAAAGAGAGTTAGGATGGTTAGCTCAGATTATTTGGACAGATAAAGATGACACAACCCAGAAGAGAAAACCAAAGAAGGAAAAAGGATTTTGACAAATGAAGGATTTGAAAACAGAGACACCCAAAAACATTCGCCCATGTATGACATAGTATGCATGAACTCTGGTGAATCTATATACAAAACTCTGTTTGACCTTAAATCTGGAACTGGAAATATAATATCAACTATAAAGTAGCACCAGTAACAAAAACAAAACCTTCCAGGCTTTCTAATTGGGCTATCCCAGAGGAAGATCCTTCATTGGAAATGCACCCTACAGTCTGCCCAGGGTCTGCAACGATATGCATTTCACATTTGTCATCTATAAGCAGACTCTCTACCTCCATTAATTCATCATCTGTTGCAGGTACTATTCTCCCATCTCCTTCCAACTGCAAATTTGATAGGGACATCAACCATCAAAAGTTCATAATAATAACGTCAATGAAGAAAGCAACTTGAGATACAAATAATGAAAAAAGAAATTTGAGGCCAACACATATTTGGTCAGACAGAGGTCTGACTTCCAGGAATAAAAGTTAATGCATATCGCTTCTAGTTAAATTCATTACTGATTACTAAAGGAAGAAATCACAATATCCTCCTAAATGATTTAGCAGATGAGTTACCATGATCGGAGATCAATAAAACTCATTAACTCCTTGATACAATAACCACAGTTTCAAATTAACATCAACATAATGAAAAGACAGAACAAGGTTGACAATAAGCTGGGAAGGTAACATCAATTTAGCAAACCATTCAGAACATAACAAGAGTTTAAATCTGCAACATAAAATATGAGCAGTAGGGTTGACAGTTCAAAAGAAAAGGCTAAGAGAACTTGAAAGATATGAGCATGCCCTTGTTATGTTTCTTGTCTTCACACTAGCAATGTGGAAAATTCAGAAAGTATTAGCTCATCTTTCTAGAGTAAGCAACTTTCACAAATATAGAGTTCAACCATAGTCTGATAGACAGCATGGATGTGGGATATGGAGAGGGATCCTAACACCGTGATGCATTACAAGTGTATGAGCAGACAGGTAGAGAGTGAGTGGGGAACAGATTCGTATAAGGTTCAGATTTTAAAAAATTTAACCACATGCAACTTGGACATTTCCCAACATAATAAACCTAAAACCTACTAGCAGAAACAATGAAATCACACATACAAAGATAAAGCACCAGTGTGGTAATCAATTTTGTTATCTTTTTCCAATAAAATAACCAAAGTTCCTAAAAAGAAACAACCTACCAGATAAATTGTCAGTTATGTTTCAGCAGTTACAAATTTACATAATAAGATATTCCAGATGATGGCCCCATGTTTTTTACTTGAATTTCAAGAATTTCAAATAATTGTAAACTGAAGACCACCCTGGTCACATCGCTCGCACTGTTTACTGATATTCCCAGTGACAATAATAACATTTATCTCAGATGAGGAGGAAAGTCAAATAAAGCAAGTGGACACTGACCATCCACAGAGATGTAAGGGAGGAAAGATAGAGAAGAAAAGAAAAGTGAACATCTGAACAAACTACAAAGGAGAAGATACAGAAATTTCAAATTCCATGTCTTTCCTTCAGTTCTGAGAATGCAAAGACTAAATGCCAGATTGAGAGACACCAAGCAAAACAACATAAATAAATAGATATGTGATGTAAATGAAATTGACTAAAGAAAGATCCATTGATAATTATTAGCAACTGGACACCAAATCGCTTAAAGAATTTCTGGTTTACTTCTTCAAAAGCATGCTACACTTTCCAACCAACAGTCTAGGAACTTGAGCCAATGCCCAATGCAGTTCGATTCTACCAGTGTGATCTTGACTGTTCAGGTAAACATGTGGGAGAGGCAGCTGGATAGGGACCCCCAGAAGTAGCTTAGATAAGGTAGCCGGCCATAACTACTAAACTAGCCAACAAGCCAAAGAATGATTAATCATCAACTTGGAACTTCTACATGCTTAAGGAAATTGGAATTTACACAAGCAGGGTACAACCTTGGTGGTAGGCATCTTGCACAGACAAAGTCATCAAGAAGGTCATCACTATAATATGTTCAAGAGTTACATTTACTTGCCAATATTGTGTGGTCAGAATTCTTACGAAGGACATTCAAGAATATACTGGGATGGTTATAAATTTCGGCTAACTAATGACCAAGTGATCCAAATAACACCAGGGTTTCAAATTCCTGAGTTTACATGGAACAAATTCTTTGACTCCTAAAGATCAATAACACTATAGATTTTGATATTTGCGTCATCTAATAGAAAATGAACTCACCCCACATAACATAGATGAAAAGGTAGTTCTATCAATTTGAACTAACCCAACACAGCACAGATGAAAAGGTAGATCTATCAATTTTTCACTGTTCGCTACTAGTTTGAATCAGAATTACTAACATAAGCAACCTCATTCCATGTTTATGCCCAAAACAAGTCCAATTTCCATATTTGCCCGCTTAAATTTTACCATAACATTGAAGCCTTGTCAATAGTCTTCACTTGACAGCTATAAAAAGAAAACCTAATAGCTAAAAAGTATCGAATACATAACCATAAGTCTATTATACAACTGAAACAAGAACCCTGTATAGATATATTCAAGAAATTTACCCGAACAAGCTTGTATACAACTGGGTCGGAAATCTGCTTGGGCGAAGACAAGGAAGAAGTACTGTTACGAATCCCACACTCCTTGAGCTTAGCTTCATCATTCCCCTCAACTTCAACCACTGTTTCCATGGAAAATCCAGCACATGCAACTCAAATACACAAACTGAAAACTCCAGACAATAAACAAAAAACACACAACAAATAGTTAACTCTTTACCTCTAAAAAATCTAAACTTTATCCATCACAAAGAACTGAAACATAAAAACTACACTAAATCAGGTTTCTAAAGAAGATTGCATCAAAATCCAAATAATCCCTAATTTCCACACATGTTTAATCAAAACCAATTTACTTCACGGCTTAGCAACTGTAATTTTCCTAGTTCAGAATTTTACATGAAAAACTTCGCACTTTGCAGCTTAATCAAGTGTAGACAAAGATAATTTCAGAAAAAAGAAACTGATTTTTTTTAGTTAGTGCAAGAAAATTCAATTGCAATGTGCAAATTTAGGATTTCTAAGCTCTATTGAAAATCATTGAAAATGATGGTTAAAATCAAGCGTAATTTGTGAAACAAATTTGCATCTTTTGAGGCTCAGGTAACATCATATAAAATTAACAAAAAAAAATATGAAAAGGAAAAGGAGAGAGCGAGTTGGAAACTCACCATAGGAAGGAAAAAGAAGCTAGAGGCCGAGTTGACTCAGTTACGTGCCACTGAGTTGATGTGAAAACCAGTTTTGAGTGAAATTTGAGTGGAGAGAGTCTGAGATGGTTTGGGCTTTCTGTTATGGCTCGCTTTTCCAGCACGCTGTGTTCACTGATACGTTTCTGGATCCCAAACTTCCTGTCTATTGGAATTTATACAGGCTTGGAATCCGAAAGATTGTTCATATAAAATACTTATGGGGTTTGTTTGCTTTTTTTCTCTTTCTTTTTTTTTTCCTTCATTTTTATGGGGTTTGTTTTGAGTAAAATAATTAGAAGAAATTTTCTATTTTTTTCCAGAAATACTGTTTATATAAAATATTTTATAATTAATTTATAATTTAATTTATTTAATGAAAAATATCTCAATTTAATAAATTTTTATTTCAATTGGCATCACTCCACTGCTTTATTATCACTATTATTACCTACACCATGTCATCTTATAATTATTATTTCATCTTCATCACTTTTAATATTATTATCATTATTTCTTACT
>Ga0325405_1003762_pt1 | contig 15578 bp, 11 predicted proteins | sample PopdelMetagenome_21_FD_205663 | JGI IMG/M metagenome (GOLD analysis project Ga0325405, IMG submission 205663) | Populus deltoides microbial communities from Bellville, Georgia, United States - Xylem-Control-R2 | ecosystem: Host-associated > Plants > Phyllosphere > Stem > Wood/Secondary xylem... | reverse complement strand
GCAGGAGCTCAAATATTTATTTAATTAATTACCATACACTAATGTCCATCGTTATATATATGCTCTTAATTAAGTATACAAACATCAATTGGGCCCCTTATATAACAGTTCAATTTAAGAGACATGGGCCCATCCGTTAGATATATATCCCCCAGGCCTCTTAGATAGCAGAGTTGAATACAAGAGACATGGGCCCATCCATTAGATATACATCCCATCTTTTACTGAACTACTGCCAGCTTCGAAGCCTAGCCAATATGGGCGAGTTTGCTGATTAACCACAAAGCCATGACAGAAAGCACCAACACTCAGAAGCAGCACCATGTCTCCTCTTTCCCTAGTTATATCATCAGCGTATGTGAAAACTGTTCACATGATTCACACATGCATGCATGGTAAAGCTATTTTCCAAATTCTGGCTTCCAAGTAAGAAAGAAAATGGAGATTGTTTAATTTACCTGGAAAATAATGGGCAAATTGCTTCTCTGTTGCTGAGCAAAAGTTAAAAAGAAAAAAGAGCTAATGTGCACGTAGATGCTCCCTACCGACTTGCGGCTAAAATTAATTATACTAGTGATTAATCGGAAGATAACCTATATGTATACGTACTCCTCGAAAGTTTTGTGGTGGAAATTAATCAGTAGTCTATCTTTTCAAGTTTTCATATATATATATATATATATATATATATATATAGACCGCGCGCAGGAGTATACAACAATAACATATGGAATTGAAAAACAAAATATATATTAATGATCATATGATGCATAAACTAGCTAGCTAGTTAGAGAAGAACATCTGTATGTTACGTAAGTGTATAATATTTACCTCTGAAATGGAGTAGGTTCTTGATGGAAGGAGGTAGCTAGGCAGGCAACTCGTAAAATGAAGGGTTAAGTAGTAATAATATCACCAGATAAAAGGCCTGGAATGCGGAGCAAAAAGCAGCGTGTAGCCATGGACAACTTGCCAACTAATTACTAGCTAGTATTTAGTTAATTTGTGGTGACAGATCAGATTAATATATAGTAGTAGTAATTTTGACTACACATGCATTAATTTATACAGATCAGTTAAGTCGGCAAGTCATCCTTGGCTGCATACCACTTTGTGCTCTTACATACGAGGCCATGGATGAAAAATATTTAATGGTGAAAGCAAGCATATAAGGTATACGTAGCAATTAACTAGCTAGCTAGGCCAATCAATACTCACTATGTATATATATATATTACTGGCTCATAATTAATTGACTAGAAATCATTGAAGAGAAATATATATAGAAAGAGGTCGGTCGAGGCGAGGGATCGGATCAGATCAGAACCTAGCTTGAAGGGAAGATCGGAGAGAGCTCTCTAGCTATACGTGAGCTTAATTTGCTAATTCTGACTAGAATGTGCTAATGGATTGGACAATCAGTATATATACCGAGAGGAGGAGAGGTTGGTATACACTAGAAGAAGAATCCTGCCTTACACACACACTCACACACACACGCAGTGAATGTACGTGCTCCTACGTACTCGGTGTTGTTGTCACTCTGTGTATATATAAATATCCTTAGAGCTATATACTCCAGTCCAGTCTCCAAATTACAGCATATATATATATATATATATATATATATATATATATATATATATCTATGACGGAAGGAAGGAATATATGACATTACACAAATTAACAATGAGGGAACTGCTGCTGCATGCATGTTTGTACGAACAATATTAGTATTGTAAGCTGAAGGAGTAGTTTTTTTAAGGCTGCAAATTAAGTAAATTAAATCTTGGGAAATGGAGGTGACTGACTCGAGCATCAAGGGAAGCCCTGAGGACGTGCGTGTTGCTGCGTTGGCTCTTCGCATTTTTTAACATATATAGACAACACTCAATCAACAACAACTCAGGCAGAGGGAAGTAACCCCTGCACGTTTTTCCTTCTTCCGCAAAAAGAGAATATATATATATTGCAATCTTAATTAGTTTCTCTCGTTAATCTTAGAATTGCCATATAGCTAAACACGTGGTCAAGTATAAATTAAGGTGGGTCGGTCTCGCGACTCACAATGGCAGTCTGTGTTAGCAAAGCAAGCGGGCGTTGGGAATGCAGACAGCAGAACCAGAAGCTGATAGTGAAGGAAAAGAAGAGACATTAAATTAAGAGTTATAGCTACCTCTATTTATTTATGCCTAGCTAGGGCACCAGGCGGATATTTGAACTTAACGTGTGGGTTTCAGAGAGGAGAGAAACTGGCAAATCGATAGCTAGCTAGCAAGCAGATCAAGATTTCAGAAAGACGACGACTTTATGGTATTAATTGGAGAGGCAAGTATTTTTCTTAATTGTTTTTTACTTTATAATGCATCATAATAATTTTTATTTTTTTTTAACTTTAAAATCATAAATAAATAAAACAATATAATGTATTTTTAAAGCATCCACGCGCAGTCAGAAATGCAGTACGAACAGACACTTGAACAAAAGCCAGCCACGCCTGATAAGAGAAACTGCTCGGAAGCAAGATTGCTGATTCCAATAATTATTAGTAATCAATCATTCATCCTGTTATTGAGCAAACTGATCCCTCAAGAACAAATAGACACAGACGCTTTGGAACTGGAACTCCTAGCATATCCCGCGCTGCACCATATTTTCATGTGCTTGCCCAAAAACACAGTACGAGTTTAAACAATAAATTAAAAAAAAAAAAGGCCAAATTAACACAAGTACCAAGGCCATTGTTCCATTATCATCAATTCCTGGAAGCTAGGGAAATCTTTAAGCACATAGAATCCAAGCAAACAAGGAAAAACCACCATAATACCCGATGGTATCATTTCCTCTCACTTGCTGTAATAGATAGATCACGAAGAAGACAAGACAGAATCATTCATTAAGACGAGACACCAATCTGAGGTCAATAGTGATCATAACTGAGCTTTATATTGATAAGCAAACATTTTCAAGTCATTTCCACTACAAGTTCATATCATTGCAGCGGCTAGATTTTCAATGGATATACAGACCACTTAATGAAACCTCCTCAAATCAAGAATAGACCCTACACGGCACATGGACAGCAAAAGGGTACATAATACAGTGTGTTATCAAAAACAATAAAATGCTCCATTATTACCATCATAAGATAACACTTGTTTAAATAATACAAGACAGCATCTCCGTTCAGTGACAACTATATAACAACCAAACTAATCTCTTTCACAAATGCCCAAGACAAAAGTACTTGGTGGTACAAAACAAAGGCATCATCTCCCCACATGCACCCGATTAAGAGTCTTGGGGAGCCTCAAATCTTGTTGGAGTGTCAATGCCCATCATACAGCAAAGGCCTGATATCAAAATGATAAGCAAAACAATCCCCTGGTGCATCACAAGCAACCACAATATCAGGACTTCATAAACATGGTTATATAATGGAATACAGAGAAACTCTGGGCACAAGGATATCAAGAAAATGAGTATAATGAACCATAGCAGCATAGACAAACAGCAGAAATTCATGCATAAGATTAGGGGCTGCCAAGTTTATAAAATTTACTTGGACTGCTTGGATACTCACAAAAAAATAACACAAGGAAAAAGGTAAGAGAAAGAAATCTCCCCTTTAAGCTAAGACGCCTCTACAATAATGCTGAATCAACTTCACAATAAGCTTGGGAGAATCAAGAATGTATGAATTCATGGAAGAAGCTAAAACTACAAGGGTAGCTCTAAATGCCATGAACTCACTGGAGATTGACTAGAGAGGGAACTCAAATATCTTGTTAGATTTCAAAGAAGATTTTTGGCTTCTAAAATCAGCACTTAGTCTTGGGCCTACTTTATGATATGAGGGATTATCGATAACTAAGATTTGATTTAGCTTCCAAACTCTACTTTATTGCCACTAATAGAGCCACAACAGGGAATAAATAGGGAATAGATTTAGAAATGGTCATAGAGAAGTTTAGCTGGTAATGTTTGGGGAATAATCAAAGAATTCTCCTTTGAGGCATTTCTTGCAGGTGTATTATAGTGGGATGACAAGATGTCATAGAATTAAGTTATATTGGCCAACCCACTGCTTAGACTTTGTTCTGTTTCTCCATTATTTCTTCTAGTCCAGGATGGTATTGCTCTTGTACTCACCTTGTGTGGTACTTGAGAACCATGTACCTGTGGGCATTTGCTCAATAATTCACTTAATAAAAGAAAACTTTTTTCTTCTTCAAGGACATGAGATGGAAAAAATCAAAACACTCCTGATGACTACTAGAAGTTTACCATTAAAAATCAGGTCATCACCAATGACCACAGCCTACATGATATGCCAAAAAGTCTTTATATTCAACTTAGACACGGGGAAGAAAAAAAGCACTATCATGAATAAAGCATACAGATGAAAGGCTAACATGGAAACTTACAACTAAAACTCCTTCCAAAAGTGATGATTTGATCTGGCAAACTTCACCGCAGTGTGTGGAATTCAGTGATGCATTTCCTGCAGCACTTTCAGCAAGAAACCTTTCTAGTTCTCGATGATAAGGAAGGTGGATTGATCGGATGGGATCTGAAACATAGAGAACGGAATATTTCCCCCCCAACATCTCCACAGAGCTGATGAGCTCAGAGAAAATTTCACCTGCATATATCCAGTTAATATATATATATGTTTGAGCATTTCTCTGGCAAAGACATAACTTCGAACAAACAGTTTTGATATCATCTAGGAATAAAAAAACTCAACACACTTTCACTTTGTGGTTGGTCAAGTCCTTTCATTGAATTGGAGCCTCCATAACAGAATACAACCAGGTCAGTATGGCCACTAGGCCTCTTCTCCATCCTTGAAGCCAGATAGTCCTGCACGTTTTTAATGGTCAAGAAAGTAAGAGGTCTATCATACACCACCAAAATTCCATAACTAGTCATCAAACATTTCAATTTCATTTACATTGATGGCGTGCAGGTTTGCAAGCTTTTGAAAGTTTTCACCCTCTACAGAACATGACTCTGAAAAAGCAACATTACTGATTCCTAAATCCTGCCCACAAGCTTCTGCAAACCCAGAAACCAATGAATTCTCCATTGCCTCCTCAGAAGCAGCAACATAAGGAAATGCCATGGAAAAATTGGACTCGGTATAATAAACCTGTTCAGAGTAGAAATGCTGACTATCAGAACACAAACAGGCAGGACTACAGCAATTTATGCAAATCATGGTCTGTTGATTTCAATTAAGAAACCATTCCTAAATAGTTAGAGAAGCTTTGGTTACCTTGAGCAAGTTCACAAGAGCTGGATCTGTGTTTTTGTTTGCAGAAACATCAGTGGAAAGCAGCTGTAGAAAACAAAAGGTGTGCAATTAATGGCCTGGGCCTTTAAAAACAGCAAAAAAGTTGCAACATATTGCATTTCCAATGAAATATCAAACTACCAAAGTGCAAAGTTATCAACAAAGACCAGATAACATGCAACCAGAACCTAGTTTGGTTGCATAATACCACAATAAAATTAGCATACGAACAACATAAGAGAATAGCCCCTGCAGCATGTTCACTAGATCAGGCCTACGGAAATAAAAATTGTTATTGAACTCATGCAGTGTCATCATAGTTGACCTATGATAAGCCCCAAAAGTTCTTACCCCCCTGCCAATAAATACAAGCGCCAGATCCACAGACTGCTGAACTTTCTTTTCTGAGCACTACAAGGAAAAAAAATGAAACAAAAAGTGAACAAGGAATTTCATATCTTTACGATTCTTTTGAAGAAAATGTGTTTGGAATTTATAACACTGAAAAAAAATTGCAACAAGCTATCAGCATAAAGGAGAGTTTAGTACCAGTAAGTTTGACCAGCCTCCTTCAGACAGAACTGACCTGGCAAGATCTTTTGAAGAAATGGTCTGATAATTCACTACTTCACTCATTCTGTTGTTTGAAAACCCATGATCAGAATCTAAAATATTTAAAGATTCCACTGACAGAAGAATATGCAGCAAGGGTGTAGCACTTTGAGTCCAATAGGTGGCACGGCAAACAAACAGATAAATATAACATATCCCATATGCAGAAGCAGTTGTATTAGCATTTAGTTGAGGTTTAAGGGATGAATTGATCTTCACTTTTTTTTTTCTTTTTCGGGAAATCTTTTACCGCTACATGAATTTCAATAGAATTGATTGTATTATCCAACAGCTTTACCATGGAAAAATATAAAAACTGAAAAGGGAAGCATATGCCTAACTTAAAGAGCTAATAAGATATCAAAATGGAGTTTTATAATTTGGGTCAGTATTGCTACGTAAAATAGGATAGCATACAGATATTGATGATGAGACAGTGCCAATTTATCATGCTAGAATTTCAAGAAAAACAGGTAATTGGTTTGAATTGGAAAATGAAAAGCAAAAGGCAAAGGTAAGGAACAGTAGATGCATACTGATGACGAGGATGGTGAGGAGACCAGAGGAAAGCTGGGACAGTAGTTGATGATGGAGAAGAAGCGTGCAGGAATGAAAGGCGAGATGCAGCAGCAACCACCGTTACCCACCATATCGCAGCAACAGCTCCCATTCTCATTGTCGACAAATCCTTTCTTCTTCGTTTAACAGCAAAATCATTAAAACATATTAAACTTTTCAAAATAAAAATAAAAAACCCATCCAACAGAAACAATCAGCAGATTTGTAATCAATTTCATATAAAAGCGATACAGATCAAACCAATAATAGTAGAAAATTTGAAATGAATGAACACCCCATAGCAAAAAAACAAAAAACAAAAAAAAAACAAATATAACTAACCAGAGACGGGAGGAGAGGAGAATCAAAGTGATGGATGGATGTAGAGCAAATCAAAATCCCTTCTTTCTTCCTTTTATTACTAAAAAACAGCTCCTCTGAGTCGTCGAGATTAATAGTTGATCCTCTCTCTCTCACACACGCACACAATCGAGATCCAGAACTTTTTTAGTTTGTATTTTCTCAAATAAAATAAAATCAATAAAACGGATTGATTTGACGATGGAAGGGGCGTGTATACAAAGAGACAAGCCCACTCACTTGATCCATTGGCATGGGTGATGGGCTGTGAAACCCATTATTCTCATCCTGATAAAGCCCACAGAACTCTTTTGATCCTTATAAAAGGCCCCCCTCGGCCCCATAAATGATATTGTTGCTGGCTAAAACAGAATGATGTTTTTCTACTTGATTCTCGTATTGTCCCAGCCCAGCCCATACCAGAAAGGTAGTGGCACTGGTTAGATTCACGGTTTGCTCAATGGATCCAGCCCATCGTAGCTGACTCCCATGGTTGGTTTGGTTGGGAACAAGAAGGGAAAAAAAACAGAGAGAGAGAGAGAGAGATTGTACTCCACACACACCAGACCGTTGAAATATTGTGAACACTCTAACCACCATTTAATGGACTCAGTAACTGGCCAGCCAGCCAGCCAGCCAACCATCTCCTTTTATTTTCACCCAATTCACTTAAAAATGGTTTCTGCTTGTATGTATATATGCTTACCATTAATGACTCTAATTAGCTAGCTATTTATATACTGTCAGTGCAACTGGCATCGCCATGTCTGCCCGCCCACCAGTACTCTTGAATTAATAAGGAGCTAGCTAGGAGCTTGGATGCTGATCGATCGGGTCCTCATCGTACAGATAGATAGTAGCTAACTGCTCGAATAATTCCCAAGCTCGTATTTGCACTTTAAAATGTAGCTAGCTAGTAGATGACAATCATAACACTGAAGGATCCATATTTCAATCCAAGTTAATTAAGATGATCATCAAAACCATGGCCAGACATTATTACTACACACTACTTTTAATAATCATGAGTTAAGACCTTCAGTTTTGCAGGTATGGTAATGGGAAAGAACCCTGTGATCAATGTTCCCTAGCTCCCTCCCTCCCTCCAGTATATATCATGTATCATGTGACTGCTATTAAGGCCTTGGCTCAAAGCCGCACCGCTCCCTGTCACAGCATTCACGTTCTTAATTTAGTGTTCACCCATCAACAGCCTGTCGGTCATGATCTTTCCTTGGGTACTCGGCAAAACCTCACCTCTCCTTGTCAAGCCTGGCCGGCATGTAAATGCTGGCAGTACTATTAATTATAGCTATGGCTAACTGCCCAACTCTTGCCAATGAAAGATCTGTCCTAATTCTTCCTCCTTAAGAACTATCTAGGAGCCAAGATGAAGAAAGGGATTCGGAATTTTTGTAACGGTGATGCCTCAACTTCTACACTCGATCAACACAACAAGGCCAATTATACCGCCGATGATCACCATTGCTTTGTCACCTCTCCTTACACCCACATGAATCATGCAGATACAGCGCAACAAGGCTCACCAACACTGGAGCAGATGATATTGCAGTTAGAGTTAGAAGAGGAGTTTGCAAGAAAAGCTAAGCTCAAAAACTATGTTGATGTCGGTTTGCGGGCTGGTAGAATGTCATGTGTTAACAATTCTGATATCTTGCGATCTGCGAGGAACGCATTGAGTCAATATCCTCGCTTCTCCCTCGATGGAAAGGATGCCATGTATCGGTCTTCTTTCCGGAACTTGGATTCTGTTAGTAAGGCAGAAGCTGGCAGGAAATCAGTCTGCTGTGATCATGGACTGAGAGAACGAATGAATAGAAACAATCTTGGTGCTAAGTTTGAGAGGAAGTTGAGTTTGCCACCAACTTTGGCTGGGGAAAGAGTGGTATGGTGCAAACCAGGAGTGGTAGCAAAGTTGATGGGTCTCGACGCAATGCCAGTGCCAATCAACAGCAGAGAAGATAAAGAGACGTTAGCTTCCATCGTAAAGAGGCAAAATCTTAGGAGAAGAGCTGAAAGACATGAAATAGAAAGAAGACTGGCCGGAGATGTGAGCGCTTTCGATGGAATCAAGAGAGGGAGATCATCTATGCCTTCCTGTTCAAAGCCTGGATATTGTGTGACGAAATCGGTTGCAGTAGAGCCTGCTAACGACGGAGGAGGTTGGCCAACCCGGCGAAATCGTTAGATGCTAATTAATCAATCCATCTGTAGCCAGCTGGGAACAGTCATCAAACTGTGGTTGCATTTTGTTACCTTTGATCAATCCTACGTGTGGAAACACTGCCACATTGTAACAAGTGTTGCCAGAAACGGAAATCTCACTCGATCTGAATTGCAAGTTTCACAAGTGATTTATTAGTCTATTAGCATAATTAGGAATTCCAATAGCATTTTAGGAATTCTTATATCGTGTTACAGGAGAAGAAAAGAATTGTCATCCAGTATGAAATGAGTTGCGTTGTAAGGAAACAGGTATTAAAAATGCCCCAGGTAAGGTATAAAGAGAGAGCCTCTTCCTAGCTATATACATATCCAGTAAAACCTGTCGTCTCTGACCAACTCTAAATTGATAGGGGTGAAACGAGTTTGTAGCAGCTATTAATTCTATTCAGGCTCACTCAACTTGTCAAATTGTATCAGAAAAATGGATTGTCGACAACATACATGCGTCAAGTCCTAGTTCCACAATATTGTAGTAATTGTGAAGAATTGTGATCTGGTTCTGCTACAAATTAAGGCCGGATGCAAATGAAAAAACTGAAAACCATATACATAACTACTCATTTTTAAACCCGATACTTCTACCGACCCGACTATATATCATTACTGCAGGTGCATGTAGCTAAACTGCTGAAGTACTGGGGCTTGTACTGTTGACACTCATTCGATCCATTCGTTCTCTGTAGTCAAATTATAAAAGAGTGCTATCTTCTTTTACCAAGTAGGATTGGTCGGCATTTTAATGCCAAACAGGTAGTACTTGAATCTTCACGCATCCAGCAAATCCGATCTGGCCAAGACTTGATTAATGTGTGTATCAAGTTAATTTATATATGGTCTCTTATTTTAGTAAGTACTGGTCAACACTTCAGAACCAACTTGAGGTGACCTAATTCATACCTGTAAATTAACAGCTAGTATATGACTTCCAAACTTCACAGACACAATTGTAATATTAATCTCTTTGGTTTCTGCTGTAGTTTTGGCCTATTCTGCTTGTTTGCTGCTGCCCGCAGGATTTATCGGCATTTTTAATGACAACAAGCATCTGTAAATGTTTGTTTATGGCCGGTTGGTTCTACTTGGGTAAACATTGCTGGTAACTATATATATATATATATATACACACAGATGACTGTAGGATGCCAAGAATTGTGATATACGTTAAGTACTGTCCCATGTTGAGATACTTGTTTTTAACCTTATGGATCCAGGTATCCCAAGCGTTGTGCAAATTGATGGAGAAATGTACCCGTCTTTGACTCTAATTAATTACGTACGTACATAGCAATATTTATCTCCTAATTAATATTGTTCAAAGAATAATTTACTACTAGTTAAGTATAATCTAGGACCTTTATTTTGACTTAGTAGAATTAATGATCAGATGATGAGCCTCGCACATGTCTAAAATTAATGGCAATCGCATGCTTATTGCTAATGACATCTTTTTCCTTCAGCTTTCGCGGCGTGGAATAATGAATCTCCACGTAGCAGCTGAGGCTTGCCTGACACAGAAGAAACTTTTGCTCGCTTTACCATACATAAAGGAAGAAGCTGCATATATGCTGCTATGCTTGATTAAAGATTGCGTGCAAGTTATGGCAGTTGATGAGGAGATTCCAATCCATGTGGGATTTTTACAAGGATATCAATTTCATTACTTCTTTTAGGAGCTCCGAAGGGCTGGTTTAAAAGATAAAGAGAAGGTACGAAGATGTAACATGTGCAATGTTCTTCATCGGATCGATCCATGTGTGTGTGTGTGTGTGTATTTCCTTGAGAAGACTGCAGAGAGCAACCTGCATCACCGTGGAAACATGAATAGCTAATTAATCATCAGTTACCGATAGTTAAGCATGCGCATCAGCCCCTAATTATATCATCGCACTTTACAGCTTTCTCTTTATTATTTTTCTCACGGCTACTAAAATATATCCATACGGTATGGAAACCAAGCTTTCCATTATCTGCTTCGCGAACAAGATTTATACACATATAAATGTATGCACTTTAAGGATAAGTTCCCATCGTGCATCATCATCATCATCATCATCATCATCATCATGTTCATTCGTGCCCTCGGTTGGTTCTGATCACAAGGTGTAAAGTTTATTACAGCCTATACATGTGGTTACAGCTAAGAATGCTTAACAAAGAGAAGAACAAAGAAAAAAATAAAAATAAAGAAAAGGTCACAAAAAGGATCGAAAGTTGTGAGCTAGGTAGTGATAAAAGATATCAGACTACTAGTAATTTTAAAAGGTTTGCCTGCACATGCAAACCACTTCCATATAATCCAAAATAATATAATAAGATCCTGAAATTTAGATGGTCAAGTTTTTCTACTAATATCCTTGGATATAAAAACCACGCATCAGATTCTTTGTCATAGAAATGCTGCCAAAAGTCAGTGGTGGATTTCCCAACAGTAGGGCAAAAGTAAAACTATATCTTTTTCATTTTTATGATTACAGCTTCCAAGAACCATCAATCAAGTATTCAAGATGATAGTTAACAAGTCAAAGAGAATTATCCTTAGCTAGCACCCGTTGCCCATGTGCTTAGTCTAGTTGGAGGAGAAAATTAATACATACGACGACTAATATTAGCAACCCTTAATTTGAACAAATGGTTAGTTCATGACGAAGAGTAGAGGTTGAGCTACTCGTACCAGCTTTCGTGCTAATATTCTGTCACTAACAGCAGCTCCAAAAAGCAGAGGACACGAGTTTGCTTTAAGATGGATACAATGGTGGAGATCACGGGAAAGGGAAAGCTTGGAATTTCAGCCTCTTCCTCTTAGAGACAGAATCTTAGAAGAATAGCATAGGACAATTAAGACTTAATCTCTCATCTGTCAGACTAAGTGCTGTCCGGTTCTTGTTGTCTTAATTGGTCCTCGACTAAATTGAATCTCATTCCAGAATCTAACTATAATCACTAAACGATTCACTGTCACGTATATATAGAGTACGTAAAATTAAGCTGACAATTAATTACTAATCACAAGTGCCCCACAATTTATTGTCAATTAAAATTTAATGTCACAAAACTTTAAATTCTATCCTGAGATCTCTTGTTCTTAACTAGATACTTGTATTCTTAGGCTAGTAGGCTGATCAGATTGGAATATGCTACGTACCGATACTGCAACGAAAGCGAAACAGCTGATCAAACTGGAATAATTTTGCTGTCAAGAGATTTGGCAAATTCTGAAGAAGGATAATTTTCTGTTGTTTTGTATTTGCCATATAATTACAATCTCTCTGTACTTTGCTTGGATTCGATTAATTTCAACACGCAGGAGTTTCTGGTACAAGTTAACATTTGGAGTGATGTTACTGTCTCAAGTATAATCTCAAAGCTGTTTAAATTTAAAATGCTGCAGGCAGGGCAAGTTGAAGTTCACACATTCTGCCTGAGATATCTTTCTGCATACACTTGGAGTCGAGACCACTCTTTAAGAGTATTCCCAAGGTATCTTGGTTTTGAAAGAATGGAGGTCAAAAAGCTCATTGATTGCACCACTAGGCAAGCCTAGAAGGAAGAGGACATTGAAAAAGAAAATTAAATCTTTTTAATATGCAACAGTTTTCAGTTTCTGTTAGCATACTTTTCTCTCAAGTTTCAATTTTTTATTCTTAATTAATTTGCCCATATACTGATACAATATTATAACAATCCACTTCCTCGAGTTGCATTCTTGTCTATATAAACAACTCAATTGCTTCACTTCCTCCCATCACATCCTCTATAGTTTCCTGTGCTACCCGCTGCCCGCTGCTGTTTCAATCTTGATCAAGCCATTGTAAGGCCAAACTCTGATCATTTATGTCCCGGCCCCCTCCAATATTTGTCTTTTAACCTCTCTTGTTTATTGTCAACTCAATTAATGCTATGTCTCAAAATGTTTTCTTGATTTCTAACTAACCATTATCTTGGTTTTCCTTTGTGGAAGGAAAATGGAATGCCTTGGATACACCATAGTGATTCTTCTTACAATGTTAAAGATTGTCAAGGGTTATGGCACTGGGTGGACTGGTGCCCATGCAACATTCTATGGTGGAGGTGATGCATCTGGAACAATGGGTAAGAAATTAAAGGAGGAAAAATAATCAAATACATTTTAATTTCTTGTTTGCTCTTAAATCTGGCCCCCGCTATTTAACTTTTCTCATCGTATATGATTGGTTGCTTCTGTAGGTGGTGCTTGTGGATATGGGAATCTCTATAGCCAGGGGTATGGGACAAACACAGCTGCACTGAGTACCGCTCTCTTCAACAATGGCTTGAGCTGTGGAGCCTGCTATGAGATTAAGTGTGTAAATGACAATATTTGGTGCTTACGAGGGTCCATTATTGTCACAGCCACTAATTTTTGCCCACCAAACAATGCTCTTCCTAATAATGACGGAGGGTGGTGTAACCCTCCCCAGCAACACTTTGATCTTTCTCAGCCTGTTTTCCAAAAGATCGCCCAGTATAAAGCTGGAATCGTGCCTGTCCAGTACAGAAGGTCTACACCCTATTTACTCAACAGATAATATTCATATGATCTGTTTCCATGCTTTTGATATGGTTGTACAGGCTATAATTAACATCAGTTGCTGTCTTTGTTTGTCATTTGGCTATATATACGCAGGGTTGCTTGCAGAAAGAGTGGTGGCATCAGATTCACGATTAATGGGCACTCCTACTTTAATCTGGTGCTGATAACAAATGTGGGAGGAGCTGGTGATGTAGTCGCGGTCTCCATAAAAGGGACTAAAAGCAATTGGCAGGCAATGTCCAGGAACTGGGGCCAGAACTGGCAGAGCAACACCTATCTGAATAATCAAGCCCTCTCTTTCAAGGTCACAACCAGTGATGGACGAACGGTGGTTTCCAACAACGTGGCTCCATCCAACTGGGCTTTTGGCCAAACCTACACGGGAAAGCAGTTCTAACTTCCCAATCCCACACCTTAATCTAATAAGAGCAAACCAAAATCACAATTTCAAGCATTCAAATTAAACCCTAGCTTTTACCTTTAACTAAACTTCCCTTTAAGTACCTTTTGCCTGTCCTGTTAGTTACTATATAGTATGTCCTTGTTTAGTGTTACTAGTATATATGGTGTTTTAAACGTGACATGCATGGCGGGGTTCTTTTGAAAATGCCCCCATACATATCAGTTTTTGCCTGACTTTCGTGGCGTTGTTGGGCTTTAATTTGCTTTACTGGAGGAAGAATCAACCTCTACATCAAGGGGTCTCCTCGGTCTGCAGAGTGCATCTACTGGTATTAATAATTAGATAACCTCTAGCATAGCAACTTGAGCTAAGTGTAAGGGGTGTTGTGTTTGTTTCTGTTATGTATGGACACAACTGGCTGTTGGCTGCCATGTTGATTTCTGGAATTTCCTAACAGTTTCTTCTTTTGTTGAAAGCTCGGCTGAGGTGAACAAAAGATTTTCACCCGCCCAAAGACGGAATCCTTTTGAAATAGGGATATATGTGTGTGGTTTCAGACCTGTAACAGAGTTAATTACTATAAAGAGAGGAAATGAAGAGATGTCCAAGGGCGATCTTTTTTCTGCTCAGGCATTGAGTGAGTTGTAATTAGGAGTTGTTGTTAATGCATACACAGCTTCCTATGTATCTTGAACTTCGATATTAATTATAAAAGAAGATAAGTATTGGAGCGTGGTTTGTTTATTTTAAGGCTTAGTCTCTTGTAAAAGTGACCATTACTACAAATCCAACTGATCATGAGATTTGCAGTGCAGCTTGCAAACAGTAAGAGCCTGTACTCTGGTGTATCGACCTTGTCAATTTCTGTCCCCAGGAAATGCTTAAAATGTTTTGGACTGATACTGGTTGCAAATTTCTGATATATCATCGTGTGTCATCCATCGTGTCAAATCTTGGGTTGAGGGGATAAGAGTGATTAATGTGCACGAAAGTCTGATGAGGATTCGGAAATCAAAATCTTGGTAAATGCAACATTAAACAAGCAAAAGCTTCACAGCTTTTGCTGAATCTTGAAGATCATGCCAGCAGATTTACAGCAAGACCTCAGCCACAAAAAACTGCACGCGGTAACTCCAGGGGTAAAACTAAAAAATGCCAGAGCTGGATTTTCATGAATTGCAACATAGATAGAGGATTAACGATTCAAGAAAGAAGGGAAAACTTCAACTTAGTCCCTATTCTCAATTAGATCCCAATCCTATAAAAGTTATCAATTAGGTCCCAAATATTTTGCACATCTCTCAATTGGGGTCCTTTTGTTGATTAATATTAATATTTTCCATCTCATATGAATACTTAAGAATCTTTTTTAATAAAATGTGATAGAAATGTTGATGAGCATGGATTAAATCGAAGGACTTGGTTAAGAGTTTTCGGACCAAACTGATAAAATATATAGGTTGGGATGAGAGTGATTTATATAGTTTTAAGAATTAAAATGACGTATCCTCAAGAAAGAAAGAGAGAAAGAAAGAAGGAAAGTATTAATG
>Ga0325405_1003761_pt1 | contig 15579 bp, 15 predicted proteins | sample PopdelMetagenome_21_FD_205663 | JGI IMG/M metagenome (GOLD analysis project Ga0325405, IMG submission 205663) | Populus deltoides microbial communities from Bellville, Georgia, United States - Xylem-Control-R2 | ecosystem: Host-associated > Plants > Phyllosphere > Stem > Wood/Secondary xylem... | reverse complement strand
ACAGTTTTAATCAAACATATATAAATATCAAACTAACCTTAACTAAAAACATTTTTTATCAAACAATTTTTTTTAAAATACAACATAAAAACTAGCATAATACCAATAGAGTCTTATACACAGACACAACTTTTGCTTTTGCATGATTAGAGATGAGCAGTAGATAGTAGTTAATGCTTATGAGTTGTTTTATAGGTGTCATTAGGATATTGATTAGCAGTAATTAGTCGCGTGTTGTGTCACATAATCCATCAATGACATAAGGGTAAGATTAATTAGCATCAGGAAACGCGGTTCAAAGCAAATCGATGGACTTGCCGACCACGCGGGCATGAGGAAGTGATTGTGCCAAGGCCACTCCACGCGAGGAATGAGAGCATGGAAACCACTTACAATACTAATAATAATAACTAGTTTTTGTTTGTTCTTCAATAATTATTAGTTCAGTTTTTTTAGATTTTTTAAAAATTTATATAATTATTAATTTTAAAATTTATAAAATTAATTAAGATGTACATAAACTAACCCAAACATTTACTTTAATATAAAAAAATAACTAGCCTTTTCCTTCTTGCTCTTTATTTTTTTTCTTCTTCTTTTTTTATCAAATAATTAGCTTTAAGTGTTAATCATGATTGAAATGATGATTGGTACGAATTATACAATTGAGGTTTCACACATCTAAAAAAAAGATTATCCATGTTATGTATTTTATAAAACTCTTGTGTTAGTAAGTTGTGAGTTATCCTCAAGCTAGAACTTATATTCATAAAAAAAATATTTAAGTGAGATTAGTTATCAAATAATTGTCTTAATTTTCATAATTTGTGAAAAGATATAGCATGTAACATAAATTTTCATAATAATATGAATTTTAATTGAGAATTAACTTAATTTTGAAAAATACCACTTTCTTCCATGTTTATGTGTGCTTCTGACTTTAAAATGCTAATGCAGTAGCTAAAACACCCAATATGCTTACCATAGGCCTCCCAAAAATAATGTATACTCACATATTATTACAAGCAATTAATATCATACACAAAATTAATATCATATGGAACCCTTAAATATGTCAACATTTCTAAATAAAATGTTTAGATATATTTTATTGTAATTAAAGAAAGAAAATCAAGAAATTGATGTTTATTATATCTAAACCTTTCTAACTCGCAACTAATGAAGATTTTAAAATCCTTTAAATGACATTAATTCATAAGTTGATATGATCCAAAACAAAGTGATAAAGTTTCTTAAATTATAAAAATATGTTTTTTCAAGAATTATTAGAAATCACAATCATTCTATATGTTTAATCATTAATAATCAACACGCATGGATGAAACAATACAAATGAGATAATAACCTAAGTTCCTAGCACCACCTTTTCTTCTCCGGTTGTGATGAAAAAAGGTCTCTCTTTTATGTAACTATATAAAACAAAAAAAAAATAAAAAAAAAAAAAAGGAAAAAGAAATGGTCCTGGCCTCTAATAAAGAGAGTGGAAGTCACGCGTCATCATCGACTTTGGCCATTGTACAAATGATTAAGTCCTTAGTTAACCCTACTGGACTAACACACTAACCCATACGAGGATGGATTGGATGTAGAGAAACGAAAGATAGGTCAACTTTTGCTATTTAACACCCCAACCCCAGATTCCAAACATAGAAGAAGAAGAGGAAGGGAGGGAGGAAGAAATAACGAATTCACCTCCTCATTTTCCATCTTTATAATCCCAAATGCCTTCATCCCTCTTGCCTTCTCATTTTCCATCTCCTTGAAGAAAACCCAAACTCAAAACCCAATCTTCAACTCTCCCTCTCCCTATTTCGTTTCGTTTCAAAAAGATGCGGCCTTGTAGTAGAGATATGCAAGGGATGAACTCGCTCTTAAACCCATCATCACAAATCCCTCTACAAGACCTTCAAAACCAGCAGATCCAAAACTCTCACTTTGATCCCAATTCATCATCAAATGATGATTTTCTTGAACAAATGCTGTCTGCAATCCCTTCTTGTTCATGGGCTGACCCTAAGTCGCCTTGGGACCTTAACCCCCCGACAAACCTCCCTTTTCCCACAAATAACAACTCCTCTTCAGCCAAACCCAGAGACTTGTTTAATGAAACCCCACCATCTAATACTGACAATAATAATGTTGGGTTTCATGATAACTTTGACGAGTCTGTAATTTTGGCTTCTAAGCTGAGACAACACCAGATCAGTGGTGGTAGTGGTGGTAGTGGTGCTGCGGCAGCCGCTAAAATGATGCTACAACAGCAGCTTCTGATGGCTGCTGCTAGAGGCGGGCTCTCTCAAAACGATGACATTGATGTCTCTCCTACTCAGGTGATTTTCATCTTCGCTATTAAATATTCTGTTTGTGGTTGTTGCTAAGAATCAGAGCAATTTTTATAAATTTCCTAGTTGTTATTCTACTTAATTAGTTTTTTTCTTTTCTTTCCACTTGCAGGGAGGAGACGGTTCAATGCAAGGATTGTTTAATGGGTTTCGTGCTGGATCTATGAACGGAACTGGCCGGGCATCGAATCAGTCCATGCAACATTTTAACCATCCTCAGGCATGTTTTTAGGTTTTGTATTCGTATTTTGCACACATTAATTTATTTTGTGCAACTGTGCCTGAAAGGATTGTTGTGTTACAGGGAGGAGCTATGCAGTCACCGAATTTGGGGGCTCAGGGGGCAGCCACCACAGCTGTGATGAACCAACCTCAAGCAAGTGGCTCAAATGGTGGTGCACCAGCTCAACCTAGACAAAGGGTTAGGGCTAGAAGAGGTCAAGCCACTGACCCACATAGCATCGCTGAAAGGGTACTGTTCTTATTAACCTCTTATCCCTCCTAGTTACTATTACATATTATAATAAACATTACAGTTCCTCTTGGAGCTTTTATGTTGTGCTAAAATGTTTTTTTTTTTTTTTTTTTTTGTGGACAGTTACGAAGGGAGAGAATTGCTGAAAGAATGAAAGCTCTGCAGGAGTTAGTACCTAATGCCAACAAGGTAAAAGAAGCTACTTCACAATTTGATTGACCGAGGAACCAAAACAAAAACTGAACTGATTTATCTTCTAGTAACTGCCTGTCAGATTTTTCTCAGTTTCTTCTTCTCGTACCTGCCAGTGTATTTCTTGAAATTTTGGGTGGGCAGGTGGCGGTAGTTTACTGGGTTGTTTCTTAATTAGGTGTCTATGCTGTGCGTTTTGGAGTTTTCTTACTCTCTTTTTCCCCCCCTTGTGTACTTGGAGAGAAAATGAAGTAATAGTTAGTTTGTCGGTCCCCGAATTGTTCTCTATTCAACACCCGCAATGGCTGGCGAATGGACCGGGATATTTAATCTGCTAATTAATTTGAATTTTAAGGCGATAATCATAATCAATTAAATTATGGATTAATAATTCTGTACTGAAGGGGTTTTGTGGAATGACAGACAGACAAGGCTTCAATGCTTGATGAAATCATTGACTATGTTAAATTCCTCCAGCTCCAAGTCAAGGTTCTCATCTTTCTCTAGCTGAAACTTCCTTTTTTTTTTTATTTTCAAGTCTCAATTTTATAATTTATAATTTATTCAATCGATTCCCATGCTTGGCTGACATATTTTTTCTTAAGATATAATTTTCAAATCTGCTTTTATGATATGTATCTACTTACGGCTAATATTCCATTACTCATTGTCTACTTTTTTATGATCATTGAATTCATTTATAATAACAATAAAGTGTATTTGCTGCCTAATTATTGTCTCTCTTGCTCTCTTGCTTCTGGGGTACACACAGGTCTTGAGCATGAGCAGATTGGGCGGTGCAGCTGCTGTTGCCCCACTTGTTGCTGACATGTCCTCTGAGGTAATATCTTAAACATCCATGGATGATTTCTCAGATTCAAGATTTCGAGCCCATGTACTAACTCTTTTTTATAGAATACATGTGGAAAAAACGTAAGCATCGTTAGAAACCGAAGACCAACAAAGTTTTTCTCTGTAGTAAAAAAAACCCAGAAAAACCCTAAAAATCCCAACCACACCCACATCTATCACCACCCCACAAGTCCAATCCAAGGTCCCCAAAATCCCTCAATCACCACAACACGACAAAAACAAAAGTAGCACGCGTGCTCTCTTTTTCTCAGACTCCTCATAAAAAAACCATCATAAACAACGTTTGCTGTTTTTTGTAGGCTGGTGGTGACTGCATCCAGGCCAATGCCAATGGTGGGTCCATCGCACGTACCACTAACGGCAACCAAACGGCCTCAACTAACGACAGCAGCTTAACTGTGACGGAGCACCAGGTGGCGAAGTTGATGGAAGAAGATATGGGCTCAGCCATGCAGTATTTACAAGGCAAAGGGCTTTGTCTCATGCCCATCTCACTTGCAACTGCTATTTCAACGGCCACGTGTCACAACAGGACTTCTGGGATCATCAACAGTCACAACCCGTTACTCCAATCCAACGGTGAAGGGCCAACCTCACCTAGTATGTCTGTTTTGACCGTCCAGTCAGCGACAATGGGTAACGGTGCTGCTAAAGATGCTGCTTCCGTTTCCAAACCATGATTTTTAACAGCGTTGACTAACCTCGGGGATTCTTACTACTAGAGTAACATAATAAAAAAGTCGAGGGGGGCAAAGTCAAAGGAGAAAAGAGACGGAGACTGACGTGTTGGATTCAACTGCCGTTTCAAAGTCTACGAAAATAGGGGTCTAAAGTATGAGTGGTTGACACGACGCCGTATTTGCGTAGACTTTGGGTAAGCTGACTTCAACTACACCACCACCAAGTACCAACAACAAGAACAAAGTAACAAGATAGTCCAGATCCCAAGAACATCCTACCACTGTTGTTTATGTTTTAAAAAAAGGGGTTAGGTTTTGCTACGTTTTTCATTTGCCACTTTAATATATTTTTTTTAATTTCAATTTGGATCTCTCATGATGTCACGAGTACTATTTTAAATTGTTATTGTTGGAATTATCTTTTTTATATGAATAATTATGTTATGGATCTCTATGAGGGGGAAGAAAAAGGGAAAAAAAATGAAGAAGGCAATGGCGAGCGATGGCAGCTTGATTATGACTTTTTTATTTTCTTTTTAAAAGCTTTTGCTTTAGTTGGACTTTTCGTTAAAGATTAAAGGATAATGTGAATTTACATTTAATGTCAACGGCTGTGGCTTTTTGCTTTTGTTTCTAATCATTACAATAAGCATAATATATTGAAAACAAAAAAAAAACCCTCCCATAGAGGCAGAGATGGGAAACTTCCTGTTGAAGGGAACCAGCAAAAAAACGCCACCGTTTACACAATAGCTTTAAATCTAGAATTTTATTATTATTATTATTATTATTATTATTTGTCTAGTTATCTTATGAAAACATCAAATTTATTTTCCCTCTAGGTTTTTTTCTTCTGGATACTATATATATGGGATTTCCTAGTTATTGGTTTTTTAGAGTGTGTTTGTTTTTAGGTAGCTTTTATGGTTGTAATTTGAAAAAAATAAATTTAAAAAAAGTGTAGTTAGATGTGGTTAGTTGGATTTAGATACGTATTTGGTAAAAATTATGGTTGAGGTTTATATGCAGCAAAAAAACATATATAAAATGTTTGTTTGGTTATGATTGATTTTCAAAAGTGCTTTTTACTTTGAAATACATTAAAATAATTTTTTTATTTTTAAAAAATTATTTTTGATATCGGCGCATCAAAATGATCTGAAAATATAAAAAAAAAACTAATTTGAAGATAGGAAAAAAATAAAATAAAATTTTAAATTTTGAAAAAAATACTTTTAAAACACAAAAACAAAGTTTTACAAAACTCAGTTAAAAAACATGTAAAAACTGCTTCACAAATTAAAACTGCGTTTCAAACTCAATTTTTTTGGCCCCGCAATATAAAATACTGTTTTATGTATAACCAAATACCTAACTATATTTTTTGCACCGCAAATATAAAAACAGGTGCAAAACAAACAAACCATTAGTATTCAATCATCTTCATCTTGATCTTGAACACTACTTTGACCACCCCCATGACGTCTAATCAACATGTTAATATTGTATATACTCCCATTGTTTACAGATTAGACTACTTGCCTTGCGGCTAAGTATTCTTATAAAAGAGTGCGAGTGTGGTGTTAGTTCTTGTCGGACACGAAGGTGGGAGAACATACCTTTAACTTCTTCTTGATGATTTTTGTTAAAAGAATTCCTTCATTAAACAAAACAAAAAAGATTGTGCAGCCCACTAGAACACTGATCTGCAAGTGTGCTATATATATAACAATATTGTTGTTAGGTCCGAAAGCATCATGGCCATGACTTCCTCGAACTAGAAGACTAAGACGAAGTGGGCAGCGACTAAGGATCAATTGAAATGACGACGTCACTTCTTCTTCTTTCCACGTGTGCAGTGTGTGCTTGTGTGAATTGTGGATATCCTTGGCACGCCATGGATGCGCAGTTTGCCTAAAACCAGAACAAGGGACCCAAAAAAAAAACATTTACATCATTGAGAGGATAGCTCAAGATCATTTGTTCACGTAGTTACGGGATTTCGTGTGGATCATGTGAATTCAAGAACGAATTGGCTTTTTATATAAATAAAATTATGGAGTTTACAGAAAAACCTAAGGTTTATTTTTTTTTTGTTTTAAGAAAGTTTTTTTATAAAAAAAATTTTATTATTATTTTTGCCTCAAAATAATTTTTTTATATAAAAAAATACTATCTCAATACATTTTCAAATAAAAATTATTTTCAAAAGCAATTACTACCACGATTATCTCCTAATTGAGTTTTCAACATGATATTAAATTAATACGAGGAGGAGAGAGAGATGCATGACAGTCCTCAGCGGTACAATGAATTGGAAAATTCATACGTTGGAACTGAAACTAAACAGAGATCAAATATATATAATCATCACTGTTCATTGAAATACTGGGCACATGCAGGTACTAAGAGACTGGTAGCTCACTGCTTATTATCATCAATAAACAACAGTTTTCCCCATACAGTATAATACTGTGCTGAAAGCATTGGTGCTTCTTTCTTTTCTTTTTTATTAAAATGCAGAGTTATGCTATCAAAAAAAAGTCTCTACCGCCAAAACTCATCAGTACTTATGCTATTGAAAGTATGGAAGAAACCCGAAAATTACTGTACTGGAAGCATTGGTGCTTTTGTTTATGAGCCTAGGCCCAGAAGGCGAATTACAGGTAACGCTGGTGCAATTACCTGTACAAGAATTTCAAATTGTTGTGGTGTCAGCCAATTTTCTTGGTGAAAAATCTGCCTACAGAATTCATGTAATATCAACATATACTTCATTTAAAACAAAAAAAATAAAAAATAATAATTTTTTTAAATAATTTTGAAACATAAATGCAAACAGAATCTACATGATGGTGCTCTATTTACGAAGAACTCTGTTTGGGAGTGTGGTTGCGGTTGTTTTTCGAAGTGTTTTTTACTTAAAAATGTATTAAAATAATATTTTTTTTATTTTTTAAAAATTATTTTTGAAATTAGCGCATCAAAATAATCTAAAAATACTAAAAAATATTAATTTAAAATAAAAAAAAATAAATTTTTTCAAAAATATTTTTAAAATCTAAAAATAAATAGGACCATAAAAATGTGTGTGTGTTTTGTAAGCATAAATTTGCCATGTGTGTGTGTGTGTTGTAAGCATAATTTGCCATGTCAAAAATTGAGGGTGGCCTGATTATTATTATAGAAAACCCCGCCCGTACTCTCTATTTTCTCCTCTGCATAGGCTCCTCCCTCATTTTCTCAACCTTTCTTCTTCTTTCTTTTCGTTTTTTCAATAATCTCAGATCTTGTTACAGATCTGATATTTTAAATAGTCCAACTAATTACAAATTTGGATATGTATAATCTACAACATATGGTTTTATTTGGTTTCTTATGATCCATAATATTTTAGGTTATTTATTTTTCCTCGTTTACGTTATATGTAGGTTACTTCAAGAGTTCATGTTGAATATATATTTACAGTATAGATTTATAATTTTAAATGGATTTCAAGTGGTGAAGCTGTAAGTTTCGATACCTTATCATAATTTTGTTCCTTTCGTCCATGGAGGATGGTAGTGACGCCTATATATTACCCCCCCATTGATAATTAAGTGGTGGTAGGATATTATTGGGATACATGACACATTAAAAAAAAAAAAAGGTCTGATTATGGACAATCCAAGAGGGGAATCTCGGAGAACTCATTTAGAAGTTCAAAAACTGAACAGGACAAGATGCTACTTAAAGTTCAATGGTTGTTGTCATAGTTATTGAGTTTTTTTTCTTTGATTAAATTCAAAATTTGTATTTGTTGTGATAACCTATTTTTTTATTATTCTCTAAAATTTTTCTTTTTCCTTGTAAAAATAAGATTAAAAAAAACAAAAACAATAATAACAAGAACTCAGTGTGTAAAGTTGGCAAAAAACTAGCCTTCTCCCTAGTTTTTTCTGCAATTATTGTTTTTCTTCTCCTCTGTCGCCACGATTTCAGCTTCTACAGCCATCAACCACCTCACCGTCAGCTTCTCCACCAACAGCTCCACCACAATAACGACCATCAGCTAGCCACCCCCATGTCAGGAATAGCCACGACAAGCTCCTTCCTCTCCGACACAAACCTTTGTTCCAACAACCAACAACAACACTCTACGCCACCATGACCACTAGTTCCTCCACCGGCAAGCGCCAACCTTCACCACCATGGCCAGCTAGAACGCCCCAACCAACTCAGGTTAACTACTTCTTCCTCTTATACACCCCTCGTGGCCATTGCATATAGAATTCATTATGTATGCAATGGCCAAAATAATTAACATGGTCGTTAGGTTGGGCCACTAATCATGTGGGCCTGGGCTGGACCTGTTTCAGCCTAACCCAGATGGTTAAGCTGAATCCAACCCAGTATTTAAAAAAAATAATGTTGGGTCATTAGCCAACCCAACCCAATTCGAATGAGCCGAGCTGGACCCGTTTCAGCCTAGCCCTGATGGTTGGGCTACGTCCAACCCAACATATTTAATAATAATAATAATAATAAAATGATATAATAATATTAAAATAAATTCAAAATTTTCAAAGGGCATTTTAAAAATATTTCTGAGTCCTTCGCATGTTTTTCCAATATTTTTCCATAATATTGAGTTGTATACTTACATTGTAAGATACAAACATAGTATTGAAAGTACCTGGTTTTCTTCGAAACTAAAAAAAATAAAATATCTAAAAATTTAAAAATAAACTTTCATTTCAAAAATAAATAAAAAAATGTGTTTGATTTTCATACATATGGCCAAATCCTAAAAGTTTTTCATGCATATTTTCTAGAAAGAGATAAAATCATTTTTATCATGTTTTTAAACATACAAAATGGATATCGTAACCGGTTTATGATTATCCATTAGGGTTTGGCTAAAATACAAAAAATTCTATTATAATTAGTTTGTCATTCAGAACATTAGATCTTAGCTATATCCAAGAAATAAATAAGTCTGGGCCATAGAACGGTTAGGATTTAACCCAATAAGATAAAGACTTTCTCTTGAAGAGAAATTCGTCTTGTACCTTAGACAAGACCAATGGACAGAAATACGACTTAGAATAACAATCAAACAACAATGCAACTTAATTTAAGTAAGGTACACTAGGGGTGATGCGTCTTTCTCTTGCACAACTAGTCTCTTACCCGGACTCTCACAGACCATTAGGTTTCCTAGTGAACATAACACTAGGTGGTGACTCCTGAACTTCATAATCATAATTTTATAATTAAACTCAAAACCTCCTCTTTTTACTACTCTTAGGAGGCAGATCCGTCATTCAACGTCATGCATGTCACGACAAGATGACGACTCTACTGAGGACGCCTTGTCTAGTTGGACTTTGCTTGTTTGATTGTTTGCCTGTTTGTTTCGATCTACTTAATTTTAGCATATTTAACATGCATTTTTACATATTACTCATACATAAGTACGTCGAGTATGGATTAATGCCTTCATGCATTTTAACCTTTACAAATAAACCAAATTCTAGGTTAGGTTGAGAGTAATAGTTTGCCTCATGACTTTCAGTCGGGGTTCAACCTCATGAAATGTCCAACTATAAGTTGAGCGTTTACTTGGTAATGGTAGTAACATTGTCCCCACCATTCCTTGTAAACACCTATATAACTTACATGAAAGGTGGTCACTAGATAGATCATAGACCCCTTTTTAGACTAGGTAGAAAGCTTACTCCTTATGTAATGGTCTAGAACCTTTCCTTAGGGTATGGACTTTCTGATAACTCATTTTGCATCAAGGTGGACTTGATCAATAATCCTGAACTCTGCAGGATTTTCTGAGCTATGACCATCATTTTTTCTGAATATGGGTAAAGATTTGAGATGATGTAATTAGTTGGGAGGAATTCCCCAGGGACTAAGGCCAGGAGATTACCGCGCATAAAAACTACTTTATCTTTTTTGAATAAAAGAGACTCAAACCCACCTTTTTATTTTGCACTCCTCTATGTACATGGATTTAACCAAGATAAGGACTTGGGAAAGATCTTTTTATATTAATCAGACTATGATTTTGCCTATATTCAATAAAGAAGTCATGGTTAGGCCTTTAAACATGTTCATCCATATTCTATGTGCATGTACATACATTTGCATTAATATATACATATACATTCATTGTGAATGACATACATACATGCACCAAGTTGAAATATAGGTCCCTAAAAAACTCAAGTCCATAAAGTCTATAACACCTGACTCAAACTAAGAAACATGAAAGACGAAGAGCACGCTCACCGTGATGCTCATTTCCAAGAACAATTAGAGTCTCTGAAGGCTAGCGTGGCTCGCATCACTAGCTTACTTGAGCAAGCACTAAAAAATATCTCTAGTGAAGGTCCTTCCAATAGACATGTCATCCAAGTGACAACTCTACTCAAAGAAAGGGTGGGAGAACAAGGTCAAGATCCTCAATATAATCTAGTATTTATATAGTCAACAACATCAACACTAATCCTTCCAGCTGTAGATGCATTTTCCAACGACTATGATTTGTGGTTATCCATAGCAAATGGTCTTCATAGACCATTTAAAATTAAAGATGGTTTTAAGATTCCTAAAGCTAGAAATGAATATAATAATAATTATAAAAAGTTGCTTTTAATGGATGTTAAAGCTATGACCACTCTATATTGTGCATTAAATAGAAGTGGATTTAATATAATCATATCATGTAAAAATACTAAAGACATTTGGCATGCCTCACAGGTACCTCACGAAGAAAATAACCAAGTTAAAGAATCTAAAATTGATACTTTAGTTCATCAATATGAATTATTCAAAATGCATTATAGTGAGTTCATAACTAGTATGTTTACTAGAATGACTTTAATAACTAATAATTTGGATGCTTCTTGGTAGGACTTATACTAATGTTGAAATTACAGGCAAGATTTTTAGGTCCATACTGAAGAATTAGGAAGCAAAGGTAATGGCTATTCAAGAAGCCAATAATCTCACCAAATTTCCATTAGAATAGCTCATCGGTTCTTTGATGACACATAAAATTACAATGGAGAAACAAGAATAAGAAGAAAAGCTAAAAAAGAATTTTGCATTCAAAACTGTTCATCATGATAAAGACCTTAGAGAGGACATTTCTCTAATTACAAAGCAATTCCAAAATTTTCTAAGGAAAAAGCATGAGAATAGAAGATTTTCAAACTTCAAAATGGATGGAAATAAATAAGAATCAAGCAAGAAAGTCCGTATATGTTACAAGTACAATAAACATGACATATCAAGGTAGATTGTCCGCTTTTTCAAAACAAAAAGAAGAATCGTCATCATAAAATAGCAATGAAAGCCATATGGAGTGATGATTTGGACTCCAGTTCAAGTGATGAATAAGAGCACGTTACAAACATGCGCTTCATGGTAATTAAAAGCAAAAATAAGATACAATCTATAGATGATGAATCTAACCCTACATATGATGAATTGAAAGATGCATTTGAATCTTTATATGATGAATTTAAAAAGTTATGTTCAAAATATAATAGATTGAAAAAGAATTGTTTATGCTTACTTGTTAAATAAGAAACGTTAGAAAGGAAAGCTTGCATTGAAATTGATGATAGTGATAGGATGAATCAACTTGAGAATGAAAACAAGTCCTTAAAAAAAAAGATAAACAAGTTAATCACAACCTTAACTAAATTCACACAAGGCTCTAAAACTCTAGAAACCATGTTTTTTTAGCCAATTGTGTGTTTTTAACAAAAGAGGTTTAAGTTACCAATCTAAAAAGAATTTAAAAGTATTTAAAAAATTATTTTGTTAAAGTCAAAAATTCCTATGATCTTAACAATAAGAGCAATTATTGTAGATCTATAGGTTATATAATTTATGCATGTTCTATTAAGAAATACAAAGTTTATAATACGACTTGAGTTCCAAAAAAAACCACCTCTAACAACAAAAGATTCAAAAAGATATGGGTACCAAAGAACTTGTCTTGATCTTTGTGTGGAGGTTTTTGGATAGTGCTAGCAAGAATTTCTAGCATAGTTAATGCTCAACATTATAATTCTATAACTAGTTTAATGAGATATTTGAAATGTATTACACATCATGCTTTCTATCAAAGATATCCTTTTATACTTCTAGGTAATAATAATACTAATTGGAACACCTTCTTAAATTATTTATTATTTATCACTAGGTATACATTCACTTTGAATATAAAAGCTATCAATTATTGTTAAATCTATTATAAAGGAAAAGTTGATAGCTCTAGCCTCATAAGCCAATGATGAAGTGGGTTGGTTATATGACCATAAACCAATACCACCCATCTTAATTCATTTATGATAGCTTTTTTTCTATTAAAAATATGGTTAGTAAATATTATAATAAAAATATAGATAAAATAATCATTATACTGTAAGATCATATATAAATAACGGTACCACAAATTAGGGGTGAGCAAAAAAATTAATAAACTGATTAAACCGAGAAAACCAGAAAACAAAGAACCAAAAAAACCAAATTAACAGATTAAAAAATTACAAAAAAGTTCCGGTTCGATTCGGTTTTCAAAGCCTGAAATCGATTGAACCGATCCGGTTCAACTAGGCTAGCACTTAAAAAAAAAGCAAGTATAAATAGGATGTTTTCTAACCCTAAACCTAAAGTAACATTCAGTCCCCCCTCCCTTTGCTCTCTGCATCTCTTCCCTCCCTTTACTCTCTGCATCTCTCCTCTTTGATTTTTCTTCATGCTCCACGATTGTTACTTGTTAGTTGTTAAGCTCCTGCTTCATGCTCCTTCGGTCCTTTGGCTCCCAAGTTTGAAGGGGTTTTAGTATCCCTAAACTTAAATACATTCTCAACCGCCCCCTCTCCGTATTCTTTGTCTCTCATCTCTCAAATATGTCTTCTTCTCTTCCATGCTCTCTATCTCTCATCTCTCAAATATATCTTCTTCTTCTTTATTTTCTGAGCTTCGAAGCGATCTAATTTTTTCGATTTATCAGGATTTATCATTTTGAGGGGTTAGATAGGGATTCAATCAATTTAATTATTCATTCAAGTTTCAATTTTTGTCTCATTTGAAGCTCTGTTTCTTGATGAGGTTTTAGTATGGGTTTAGATCTTTAAGCCCTTTTGATGGTTTACTTCATTTCCCACATTGTATTTTTGTTCAGAAGTTACAAGCTTTTTATAAAAATAAATGAAGGATCGTTGGAGCATTTTTATAAAAAAATTAAATTCACATAAATCATATTAATTATCTTATTCAAGTTCGATTACATATTAATTGAATTTAAATTCCTTAAGATTTGCTATAATTTTGATTATTGCTCATAATTTAATACATTCTTTTTAAAACAATGCTTGAAAATAATTTTTATTTTCTTATTTTGTTATATTAGTTTAGTTCAATTTATCTTAATCTACATGACGCTTATCAATTCAGTTTGTCATTAAAACATATTAATTAGAAATTATTTAAATCGAAGATGATGTTGTTAATCTTAAGACGAAAAGACAATGATGATGTGATGATTAATATTATTAGCAACAATTACTTAAAAATTATGATGATGATTACTATTATTAAGAATTTCTTCATTCAAGAAAATTAATTACTATCTTAAATTATTCAGAATTCTATGATTTTATTATTATTATTATTTGTGTGTGTGTATTAAAAAATTTGTTCACAAATTCCTATCAAGATTCTCAAAAATTCAAATTCGCGACCGCAAATTAAATTTAATTTCTTAAAAATAATTTGAGAGAGATAATTTTCAGCTGCAGAATGTCTCTGTGATGTCAAATTTGCAAATGATGAAGTTCTTGAATAATGCCGGCATTGTGGACGCATAGATACACACATTTATCAAGTAATAATGGGCGTTCTTGAATTTTGCATGTTTCTCAGAGCCCTTTTGTGTTTCACGGAGGCAACAGACATAGTCTCATAACTATAATTAAATTGAACACAACAATTATTTGGGTTAATGCCGAAGAAAAACAGCATCACTCTTACACAATTCTTCTCGGCACTGCTTGCTAAATGCGAGCATCATAGGAGGTATCTTTAGCAAGCAAAGGTGAGCCTGTTAATAGATTCAAGCCCAGATAACATAATAGGCTAAAGTCCAGAACATGAACAAGGGACCGTGGGAGATAGCGAAGAGCAATGTAAATAGTCAATCTACTAGAATTTACAAACCTTAGCCCAGATAATTTAACTCGACTCGACGAAAGTCGTAGGTTAAAATACGCTCTGAAGGGCCACCAGAGCATATCAAAACAAGTTTTCATGAAAATCTAATGCCTCACTCTGTAAAACTAGCAGCATGATACTAAACTCAAGTGCTTTAGCTTTAATTCATGTATTAAAATCCTAGTTTTTATATTTATAGCTCGTGATTGAGCAGGAAAACAACGCCATTGCAAGAAGCTGGAATTAAATGCAACAACGTCCACTTTATTGTCTATTTTTATCAGCAACCTCAGTTGATCAGTTCAAACATGTCAAGCTTTCAAAAATAGAAGTCAAGCTTTCTGCAAGCAGCAAAAACCGGCTCATACTACGCCATGAAACATGCTATCATTAGTATAACTAGTTAGCAGCCAGCCAGCTTCCCAGTTCCAGGGATCCTAACAGTTAGCTCTCGAGTTCTTTTCATATATTGATTCATACAATTGTACTTGGACAAGAAAAAATTACATGTAAATATTTGGGAAAACTGATTCCTAACCTTGACATCAAAATCCTGTAAAGCAATATCAAAATCTTATGGAGATTTCTAATCCCTCGACTCCAAAACTTGTTGGGCATCTAAGCACCAAAGACTATACAAATTAATGTACTCTGACTGTCAACCATGCGCGCGCGGGGGGGGGGGGGGGGGGGGGGGGGGGGGGGGGGGGGGGGGGGGGGGGGGGGGGGGGGGGGGGGGGGGGGGGGGGCGGGGGGGGGGGGGGGGGGGGGA
>Ga0325405_1003759_pt1 | contig 15585 bp, 9 predicted proteins | sample PopdelMetagenome_21_FD_205663 | JGI IMG/M metagenome (GOLD analysis project Ga0325405, IMG submission 205663) | Populus deltoides microbial communities from Bellville, Georgia, United States - Xylem-Control-R2 | ecosystem: Host-associated > Plants > Phyllosphere > Stem > Wood/Secondary xylem... | reverse complement strand
TTAGTAAGGAATTTGTTACTGCTAGTGATGGCAGGAAGTTTGAGAAGCTGCACCTGGGTGATTATGAATGGCAAACCTATGGACAGGTTTTTGATCGTGTTTGTAACTTTGCATCCGGGCTTATTATATTAGGGCATAATGAGGATGCTCGTGCTGCAATTTTTGCTGATACTCAGGCTGAGTGGTTGATTGCCTTTCAGGTATCCTCTTGTTTGCAGTGCTTATATGTTTCCTTTTCTTTTTATCCCTGATAAATGATGGATGTACAGCCAATACTGAACGTTGTTTTTGTTGGAGTACAGGGATGCTTTCGGCAGAACATTACTGTTGTCACTATTTATGCTTCTCTAGGTGTGGATGCTTTGATCCATTCACTCAATGAGGTATGGGATTCTCTTCTCTTCGTGCACTTGATTTACCTGATTAGATTATCTATAATGTAACTAATTTGTGGCATTTAAATCATTGACTTTTTTCTCTATGAAAGTCCAGATTCTTATGGCTCTCACTTGAATTTTGAAAATGTGGACAGACTCAAGTATCTACCCTGATCTGTGATCCCAAGCAGTTGAAAACACTAGCTGCAATAAGCTCAAAAATAACAACTATTAAGAATGTCATTTACTTTGAAGATGGAGAAACTACAAATGATTTGGGCTTATCTGCAAGCACAAGCTATTGGAAGGTTTCATCTTTTTCTGAAGTTGAGAAACTGGGGAAGAACAGTCCTGTTCCTCCAAGCTTACCTACAAAGAATGGAATTGCTGTTGTTATGTACACAAGTGGCAGTACAGGCCAGCCAAAGGTTTGTCCGATGCTGTAGTTTCTCACATTTTGCATAACTGATTGGAACTCAATGCATGGTAAATCTTGCCAATAGACCTTCCTGTAAAGAATATGAATCAGAAGATCACTCTCTGTGGTTGCATATGTCCACACAGAAAATAGGCTTGCGTCCAGTATCTCATATTTCAAGACACCGAGAACAATGAAACTCCTAGTGCAGGTTGTTCCTAAGAATGCAAAGGCTTAATTTTGTATATTGAGTCCAGTATCTCATATTCCTCCAAGCATTGCATTTTTATTTTCCTTCACTTTTTTCATACTAGTACTGAATTCCAACTTCATTATTACTTCTTCACTACAATTGCATGCGTTCTTTTGATCTGACCCCGCATCCTGTTTGCAACCTAGGGAGTCATGATTACTCATGGCAACATTGTAGCCACTGCTGCAGCTGTTATGACGGTGATTCCAAAACTGAGTAGCAATGATGTATATTTGGCTTATTTGCCCCTAGCCCATGTTTTTGAACTGGCAGCTGAGGTACTCAATTACATATACTTCTTTCCTATGCTACTTGTAACATATAACATATAAATACTAAATTTTGTGGTTGTCCAGTCTATAATGTTGTCTGTAGGTTGTGCTATTGGCTACGGTTCGGCATTGACTTTGACAGACACTTCTAACAAAATTAAGAAAGGAACCAAGGGTGATGCATCTATGTTAAATCCTACTCTCATGCCGGCAGTTCCAGCCATACTAGATCGTGTCCGGGATGGAGTTCTAAAAAAGGTGTGAACTGAATCAACATTAATATCTGCACTATATAGTTCTACAGTACTGGTTATTAATGCATTTGTGCAAGTTGAGAATGCCCTCATCGTTTGGTAAATAATTTCTTTAATGCCTTTTTGATTCGCATCAGGTTGAGGAGAAGGGAGGGTTAGCAAAGAAGCTTTTCAACATTGGATATAAGCGCCAAATGGCAGCCATAGAAGGAAGCTGGTTTGGTGCTTCGGGACTGGAGAGAATGCTGTGGGATGTCATTGCCTTCAAACAAATACGTGCTATACTTGGAGTTCGTATGCGATTCATCCTATGTGGTGGAGCCCCTTTATCTGCGGATTCACAGCGGTTCACCAACATCTGCATGGGGTAATGACATTCTCATTTACAAATACCAAGATAATGAAAGGAAGAAACTTCTATATTCATTCTAATTTTTTGCTTTGTACTCCTTTCATTACTTTTTCCAGTGTCATCTTTAGGAGACAATATATTATCTTTGACTGTGCTATTCATCAGAACCTAATCTATGAGAGCACAAAGCATTTCTTGTTTTTGCAATGTGTAGGACAGAACTGTCCTCTGGAGTTCGGCAGAAACCATCTTGTATCCTGGACACCAGGAAGTAACTTTGTTGTGCTCTTGGATATGCTATTGTATGGTCAAATAGTGGAGATAAAAAACCTAGATACTTATTACCAGTAACTGGGAACATAAAACATGTACATTGACATGTGGTGTTATTGGATTTTAAAATCCATGAAATACTAGTTTGGGATGACATACATTCATGCATATGTCTGCAAACCGTGTAAGAATAAGCTCTCTACCATGCTAGATCAGTCTTTCAGTGCTTAAAATGGTTTGCTTATGTAAAATGGTATTTATAACATACATTATTTCCACTCTCAGTGTTATCAATTTAGGTTGATATTCAGTGCACAATTTTCATCTTCAGGGCTATAATTGGTCAAGGATATGGCTTGACAGAAACATGTGCTGGAGCTGCTTTCACTGAGTGGGACGACCCATCCGTGGGCCGTGTTGGACCTCCTCTTCCATGTTGCTACATTAAGGTATGGCATATTTCTACACAAGGAAAAAATTATTTAGTTTGATGATCTGAACCAGACTTGGTTTTTAGAGAGACTTCTGAAAAATCTATTTAGGTTTCTGCATCTTAACTTGCACTAGCCTATACTCCAAAAAGAATTTCCATTAACCAATATCAACCAAAAGCTGTTATTCATGACATCAATTACTTTTTCAAGGTTATGGTCAAACTGAATCTCACATTTTGTGGAAAAAAAAAACATAATTGCAGAGGCAGGGATGCTCACTTTGTAAGATTTTAGAATATTAGTTTTAAGAACTCCTTTGTTTTGGTATTGTAGCTTGTTTCTTGGGAAGAAGGTGGGTATACAGTGGCTGACAAGCCAATGCCCCGAGGAGAGGTTGTAGTTGGGGGATTCAGCGTGACTGCCGGTTACTTCAACTACCAAGAAAAGACTAACGAGGTCTACAAGGTATGCTTTAGTGTGCTTGCATGAGCACATGCATATGTTTTCTGTATGGGTGAGAATGTGCATTTTCCTTTTGCTTCTACTCTGCTGTGTGCTCAGACATGGAAAACTGGTTCTCTCGACCTGCTATAGGTTGATGAAAGGGGCATGCATTGGTTCTATACTGGCGACATTGGGCAGTTTCACCCCGATGGATGCCTTGAAATTATTGATAGGAAGAAGGATATCGTCAAACTTCAACATGGAGAATATATCTCTCTTGGAAAGGTGTTTATAAATCTTAATCTGAAAATTTGTGATAGTATTTCTAAGGTACCTACATGTGCATTGATGTGCCAATAATGTTGATTTGTGCCCTGATTGCAGGTGGAGGCAGCATTAACGTCGAGTGACTATGTTGATAATATCATGGTACATGCAGATCCCTTCCACAACTATTGTGTTGCCCTAATTGTTCCATCACGTCGCATACTTGAAAAGTGGGCCCAGGAAGCTGGGATCCAGCACCAAAACTTTTCTGAACTCTGTAACAAAGCCGATGCTGTCAGTGAGGTTGAACAATCACTTTCCAAGGTTGGTTTATTTTGCTTGCTTACTGGAGAGCTATTTGAAAACTTATTATTAGTTAAGACTTTCATATTCGGGAGCTCTTATTATTGCTGAATTGGTTCATATTTCCAAGCTGAAACATGAATGAATATTGCCATACCTTCTGATTTGGTGATGATGATTTGAATTATCTTTGCTTGTCTACGGGAAAGCTATTTGAAATGCTTTTGATTAGTTAAAACTGCTGAAAACAAACGAGTGAACTTTCTTATTGTAGAATTGTTAGAGTATGAAAATGATATTTCTCTTATTCTTGATGCGTGAGTACAGTATGTATATATACAGGTCTAGGATTAATCTAAATCTCTAGAATCAAGCTATAATTGAATGCATATAAATCAGCCCTGCAATTAGCCCTATAACTGACAGCCCTATTTAGAACAATAATCAATCCTATAATTGAATTACTGTATTTACAACACTTATTTTTGTTGAAATCAGTTCTTATTTGCAAGATGAAACATGAATGAATATTTCCATAGCTTCTGATTTTGAAACTATGCTTTGAATTGCACGTGCACTTATGTCTTCCGGTCTTCTGGCAAGATGTGCCTGTCTCATCTATCAAGATGAACCTGATGTAAATTCTTGGATGGAAATTCGTATTCATCGTTTCATTATGTGACCTTTAAAGTCCACCTGAATCTGTTTGCATTTGTCTACATATTTGGAATGAAAGGTTTATAGTTTTTTGAAGTCAAGCAAGCGCATTTGCAGTTGTTAATATATATAGAGGAAGAAACAGAATCCTTTCTGTAGATCTGAGAGCATTTTATCTCTGCAGGTAGCAAAAGCTTCGAGGTTGGACAAGTTTGAAACTCCAGCTAAGATCAAGTTGCTGCCAGATCCATGGACACCCGAGTCTGGCTTGGTTACTGCTGCCCTCAAGATAAAGAGGGAACAGCTGAAGTCCAAATTTAAAGATGAGCTCCAGAAACTGTACGAGTGAGATAGAAGCTCCCTTGTGCCATGGTCTTGTAACATCCATAAATCCTCAACTGGTGTAGAACAAAATGCTCCTATTTGGATGTGTATTATGGTCCTGGAGACCGTGGCTAGTTTATCATTGGGAGGGAGGGAACTTGCCTTTGCTAGCTCTAAATCATGTCAAACAAAGTTGCCTTTTTAATTACTCTACTTACAAGTTCCATGTGTAATGCTGGTTGCTTCAGGACTGTGAGTGCTTGTTGTGGGGAACACGCGCAGGATCCATGACAAATCTCTTTGAAGAGCATAAATAGAGAGAGAGAGAGAGAGAGAGAGAGAGAGAGAAATAAAAAGAGAGGGAGCAACATATTGTTTTGATAAACTGTCTGCTCTGCACGATGAGGAGTACAAAGCTGACGATATACCCTTTGTGTGAATAACACTCTTCATAACCCCATTACCAAAAAACACTCTTGCAATAACAAGCAGCTTTTTCACACACTGCTATACCCTTTGTTACGGTTCCAGAACCTGAAGCACAAAAGAAGCCGACCTAGGCAAGGCAGCAAGGGCTTTTGGAACTTGAGCTATCAAGAGAGCTGCTAATGGGTGAATAAAGTGGATGAAACTTCCCACCAACTTTTGTTCAAATCAAGCCTCATTACAACAAATCTCCATCTTGATTTCCACTGAATCAAGTGAAACTAAAATGGTCGAAATCTTTTTCCATCTTCTCTGCCAAAGCTTGAAGGATGCTCAAGTGCCAAACCAGCCCTAACAATGCATGTTTGAACTGGGAAAATGGTTGAGGTTCCATAAATACATAAATGGACTATCAAAAGTACCAAACGTGACCTGTTTCAGTATTCCAAAAGCATCACGTGAGCTGCTGAAATATTACTTAACATGTCTCGTATTTTATTTTATCATGATTTTTTAATTTAAAAATATAAAAATATTGTTTATACTTAATAAAATAAATTAAAAAAAAACATATGAATATTTAAACTAAGAAAGAGTTGTTAATACTAATTAAATGCTAAAAAAAAAGGCTAATATATTTTTAAAAAAGAAAACGATAGATAAATATGCAAAGATAGAATCCTAATTTTTATTTTTAGATTTATACATTTTAATTTTAATTATTTTTTTATCTTAGAGGATATTCTTTCTTACAAAGAACAAATGATTTTTCTTTTTATAGATGCAAAATAATTTTTATTTTTATTTTTATAAAAATATCATGTAAATATAATTTATTTATACCAAATATAAATTTAAAAATAAATTACAATAATCTCTTTGAAACATTATAAAAATATAAAATAATTATAAAAAACCCTATATTTAAAAAAGGTGAATTAAACAATAAAAAAGGTTAATTTAAATTTAAATAAAAAATTAATGAAAATTAAAAATACTTAAAAAGAGTATTAATCAAAAGTTTAAAAATAATCAAAATCTAAAAAAAGAGAGGCCATGTGCACTATTGGGTCCGACAAACTAGTCCCACACGCCTTACCATCTACCCAAGAGCACAACCCCCCGGGCCGGGAAACCTAGACCCACGTGTCTCGTCTATTTTTTTTTTTTTTTGATTTTTGATGAAGTTGATGAAACATTGTTCGCTCCATTTTTTTTATACTAGATGAAAGGTTGTCAACTATTAGGGGTGGGTAAAAAAATTAAAAACCGATTAAACCGGAAAAAATAACTGCAAAAACCGAACCATGAAAAAACCGATTAAACCGATTAAAATTTTAAAAAAATTGACCGGTTTGGTTTGGGTTTTATAACCCTGAAACCGAAAAAAGCCGAACCAAACCAAACCGGTTTAAACCTGTTTTTTTTCAAAAAAACTGAACCGAACCGAAACCAGTCGGTTTGAACCGGTTTTGGTTTGGTTTTAGTTTTCTTTTTAATTTCAGTTTGGTTACTTTTTTTTTATAAAAACCGAACCGAACCGAAAATACTCACTCCTATCCACTATGATAGCCAACAAAATATTTTTCAATCACCGCAGGATTAATCTTGGGATCTTAAAAGCCCATTTTCAACTTATTTTTCACCTGAAAACATCTACGAATACTATAAAAGCCTTTTAAAAACTTATTTGCAATCACAAAACAAAATCTAATCTCTCTAAAGAATAAAAAATATTCGAATTAAAAAAATCTTTAACAACATCGATCTGCTTTTTCCAGCATTATAAGAAGAAAAAATTACCTCCATTGAACTCTCCTAAAAAATCAACCCATTGATACCAAGATCACCAATTTTAATGGCTGGAATGTTAATAACGGATAACTTTCTCTCTCCCTAATATTTTTGACGACTCTTTCTTTCATCTCTGAACTTTCAAGGATTGAAATGTAAAAAAATAAAGTTTCAGATCAAAAAGTGTAATGATAAAAGTTCATGGACCAAACAATAGATTAACTAAAAAGTGTACGGAGAACATTAAAATTTTCTAAGCCAATATGAAAATGCAATTTGTTTTGTTTGTGTTTTTAGTTCTTATTCTTCCAATTTCCCAAAACACTTTCTATATATAAGAAAATAAAAATTAAAAGACATCTCAATCTATAAAACCATGATCATATATCTTAGAAGGATGAAATTACAAATAAAAAAGTTTGAAGAGTAAAATAGAAAAAAAATGTGTACACCTAGTTCTTTTAATATATCTGTCCTAATTATTCTTTATGACATCGTGAGAGTGAAAAACCACCTCCATCAAACTCCCATAAACAATTCCAACACATTGACCCCGAGATCACTCTTTTTGATAGCTAGAATATCAACTACTTATAATATTCTCTCTCTTTAATATTTTATAATGACTTTCTCTCTTCTCTTCCAACTTCCAAGAACTTAAACGTAAGAAAAATAAAGTTTTAGATCAAAATATAAAATGCTAAGATTCCAGAGCCCAAATAATAGATAAACTAAAAGATATAAGAGCAAATTGATATTTTTTATACTAATATCAAAACGGGGTTTGTTTTGTTTTGTTTGTTATTTTTTGTCCTTATTTTTTTAATTTCTCTTTTTAACTACCAATAAATTTTTATTTTATAGAATTGGTCTTTAATTCATTACCAAAATATTCCTAAACATTTTACATATAAGGGAAAATATAAATCAAAAGACATCTCAACCTATAAAACCATGATCATACAACTTAGGAGGATGCAATTGCAAATTAAAAAGTCCAAGGTAAAAAATTAACCCTAGTTTTTTAGTATGTTTGTCAATTAATGTTAATGTTAATTGTTAATTTTAATTGCTAACATAAAAAATATTCTCTTCCATCTATGTCTTTGGTTACCTATGCTTTAATTTATAAATATGAATTCAACATAAAAGAGGAATTGTCTATTGCACTTCTAATAACATAACCTTCCAAAACTTAAAGACCCTGCATAACTTTTCAAAACATGATGATCTTTAACTAATATTTTTTTTAACACAACAAGAGCAATTTTTGTTAACTTCTAATACTCTATTTGTAACAGAATATTTTAAACCTAACATGTTGAACCACACAATAATATAAATGCTACACTCTCACATGATAGTTGCCATCTTGCCCAGGGTTATTGCAAAAGAGCATAAAGGGCAAGTTTTATCTTATAAGAATATTCATCCTCATTCTTTGTTGATTCTAGTAGAAGCATGTGCTATTACTCTCTACGATATTTATTTAACAAGGGATGTTGGCTGGTTTATTGTAATGCTGGAATTAGACTCGAATTTGGTGAACTAACTAAACAACTTCTCCAAAGATGGGTCATACTCATCCTTGGTGGTTACCGTAGTTGACATAGTTCACTTAATTTCTTGTTTCAATGATTTTAGTGTGAAATATTTTAAGAGAGATGTCAATATTGTAGCCCAAGGATTAGCATGTATAGCTAGAAACTAGATAAGTTCTATGTGCTACTCCGCGGGCTACCTTTCAATGCCTTGACAAAGTAGGATTTTATAGTGTATTTTGCAATGGTAAAGGAAAATACAAAGTAAAATAGCATAAGTGGGATCGTTTGGTTCAAATGACACCGAATAAAGAAAAGTCATAAAGTCCCATACAAAAGTTTTAAGCAAAAATATATGCAAATGGAGAGAGGGTGTCCAAATTTTCTGTGCAAAAATGAGGATAAAAATGCCATTGACTCATCTATTGAATAAACACATCTACTGGCTTTAAATTATTGATCCTATAATAATAAAAAAAAACAATATAAGTTTTGTTGTGAATGTGAGAAAGAAATTTTAAAAAGCAACTCCTTGAACTAGGAGTTGAAATTAATAATCTTCACAAGCTAGAAAAGTCATTTAACGGGTATGAGTAAAGTAGCACTATGTACACAAAAAAAAAAAACAATTTTGTTTTTCAAAGAATAAATATAAATAATGGTGATGGGTTGTAAAACAAATTATTGTAACCTTGCACAAAATTTTTTTTTTTTTAAAGCATAAATGGAAGACTAAAACTTATTACACTAACAATACAATTACATTTAGGAGATTCTTATAACATATGCTTAGTAAGAAGAAATGACAATAATGTAGGTATATGGTGCTTGATGGAACATCAAAATAGAGATGCGTCTTACATGGTATATAATATAGATACATATATGACTTAAAAGAAGTACAATCATTCAAAGAAAAAAAGGGAATCTTTGCTACAATTAAAACTTGAAACCAACGTTACTAACATAACCGAGTATTGAGTTGTTCTAATAGATTAGTTCTGCGAACTAAGCTTGTAGATTTTAGTTATTGAATGGTAAGAAATTGAATTTAACATGACATTACAATATTTGGAGCAAAATCAATTCTTGATTGCTAGCAGTTCAAATCCATGGCTAATATACAATGCTCTTTTCAACAAAATGACATTGTTGGGAAAAAAAAGGGACAAATAACGATAATTTATCTCAAAAGTGAATAATTGAGTGAAGTATCTTGTAGAGGCATCCAAAAAAATTGATATGATGAATCAAATTAGTTTCAAAGAAACAACTTATGCACTTGTAAATAGCTACGATAACATGTAGTATGCATAACTAAAGTACATAGGTATAGAATCTTGATACATGTTTGTAAACCAAAACAACCAATTGTAGTATAAAAAAAAATCCCATATTATAAAACTATGGGATATGTAATATGTTATTTATTGGTTTAATTTTCCTACATCTGTGATTTTGAAGATTGAAAGAAACTTCAAAGGTCTTTGCAACCCTCAAAAGCAAGAAAAAGCTAAGAAACTAAAAAGGATGAATGGTTATATGATAAACCTCGACACATGCATACCACAAGGAAATCTTGTAATAGTATCTTAAAATTCATTTATTGTTATTGGTATTAAATCAACTAACCTATCTGAAATGAGATTGTTTATTATATGTTATGTTGAACACCTAACATAGCCAACTTTCTAATCCTTCAAAGCTAATGACAGAGTAGAAAAAATGTTTTATGCTTATTCAGTTAAATGTTGGTGGGTTTTTATGAGTATCCTCAACAACAATCCAAAATATAATATCAAGAAATATGCTTTTATGGTAAAAAACCCTGTGTAACAATGAACTCTAAAGGTCATTGCAGCCCTAAAAAACAAGACAAAGCTAAGATACTAGAAAGAATGAATGATGGTATGAAAAACCTCGACATACACACACTATATGGAAATATTATAATAGTACCTCAACATTCATTTATTATGATTAATATTATAACAATTAACCTAACTAAATTGAGATTGTTTCATTATATGTTATTCTAAACACCCAACATAGTTAGCTTCTTAATCCTTAAATAAAAGTCTTTCTCTAGCCATTGACAGAGTAAAAACAATGTTTTATATTTTTTAGTTAAATGTTAGTAGAGTTCTCATAGGCAGCATCAACAATAATCCAAAAGTAATATATATATATATATATATATATATATATAAAGCTTTTATGGTTGAAATCCCTGTAACAATGAAAGCACAACCAACTATGAAATCAAAATTAAACATACATGTCTTTTGTTTGTAATTAATGAGTCAACATAATTAAAGAGCCAAATATATTTAAGGTTAAGAACAAAGAACTTCTGAAGGACATCACGAGGAAGTTATATAACAACTTATGTATTTTTTAATCTTATCAGAGTTATAACAACCATGGTGGCTGATATAATATTAGTTCAGCATATGCTTATTTGAATCCCTAATCTAGTCATTTTCCTATTCCTTTGAATGCTTTCTTTAACTATTGACAAATCATAATTAATTATTCATATTTTTCAGTCAAATGTTAGAAATTTTCTCATGGCAGCCCAAACAACCACCAAAAAATATTCTCAAAGAAACAAAGTCTTTTTAACATCAAACCTCTTGTGACAATAGAGACATTACCAACAAAATAAAACAAAGATGTTCTTAACATTAAATTATAATGTATCAATTATAATAATAAAGATAACATAACAATAAACCAAAAACAAAAACTTAAAAAAAAGCTTGGATACACAGGAACAGTTCATTGAAAAAAAATAATAAAAAAGGAAAAGGCAGCAGGAAAAAAAATCAAAAACCAAAAAGAAGAAAAACCATAACAAACTAAAAGTAACAAAAAAGAAAAAAAAATACAACAAAAAAAAATATACAGAGAAGGAAAAGAGGGTTCTTGGAAGGGAAACAACCCAGAATAAAGTCAAAGCAATAACCAAAGTAAATTAGTTGTTGTAAAACACAACCAAATAAAGATATACCATGTGAACAAAAGTGTAAAAGTAAAAAAAATCAAAAGCTTAGCTACCAATAAGTGGCAAACAAAAATGCTTAGCTATAACAAAATAAACAAAGCCTGGAAACTTTTACTACCACACAACAACTTCTACAACACATACGTTGCTATAAAGCAAAACTACATTGTAATAACCCTGAATTTTTCAACCATGATATACATTTCATAACAATACTTTGCATGAAAAATATCAAATTTTTTTCTTGGTTATTCAATAACCTTTGGCCACTAGATTAATTTCTTGCAATCCTTTTATGTTAGAAATAATTCTAACAAAATTTCAGTAGCGTTTCCTTTTAAAAAGATGTCTCACTAAAATTTCTATCCTGCAATTGACACATCAACACTTCATACACATCAAATCCAACCATCTTGGATCACCATCTCAATCTCAATTCATCAAGTAGCCTCAAGTTTACCCCTTCACCCCATCATATTTTATCAATTAATATCATAACCCATCATCATCATAATATATATCAATAACAATAATAAAACTATTTAAACATATATTACGATTTTCAATACACATAATAAAAGTAATTACTAGGTTACGAATACATGCATGATAAATCTAGTTTTTGAATTACATAATCATTTATTTTACATAATTTTTTACACAAACAAAAAAGAGATTTTCTTAAAAACATCTGTGTACCAAGTAGATACCTAATCTATAAATACAATTAAGTAATTTATTGCTCCTATCTAATATGCGAGGTACTTGAAACACAATATATATTAACATAAATAAATATTTATATCTCATCAAAAAGTTTGTTTTACAAATGTATAATCAAGATCCTATTCTGAATACTTCCCTGATAATAAGCCCTTGATACACCATTTTTACATATGGCATACAATATTAAATCTTGATATTTGTATGCCTAGTATCATATATCACCACTATTATGGCTGACCAATCAATTAATCCCAATATCAGTATCAACTGATATCATTAGCTTCCATCTCAAGACAAATTAATCAAAATAAATCCCTATAGTAGTAACGATTGATACCATTAGTTACCACCGCGTGATAGACCAATCATAACAAATTCCGGTATCAGTACCTACTGATACTAGTTGTCGCCACCATATGGCAGACTAATTAGTCCTTCCCAATGAGATATTTTATTTATTTCTCATCTCTCTAGAATCATTGTAGAATTTAAACAACATTAAACTTATATAGAATACTTAATAATAAAAATTAGCTATTTAGGTGCCTGACACCTACCTACTGCCTAAAGAGGTCTTACTCGTCTTGTCTGATGTCACACTCCAGTAATCTCCCTTGTATCAATAGGATTTTCAAACCATTATCGACATATCCATTTGACCTAGTTCTTTATCTAACATATGTTCTATGCATTATAATAAGGAAGTCACGCGATTCAATCATATATTTGCATTTTCTAAATGTTCTTATTACTTGTCTAAACCCAACTTCACCATTTGCATAAGATACATCTTTGAATTCACACAAAAACACACAATAAATGTACCACACATATCAAGTAGTATCTACATTTCAAGGTTCTAGAAAATTTCCTTACCATATAAACACTTTTACACATGTTATATCTCTATGTAACATTGATAATTAACATAAAATCATTTAGTATGATGACATATTTCTTTCCTTTTCCCTTGACATGTGTTTTTTGCCGAAACTTTAACAATTTGTCTTATAAGTATCCTTCTAATTTTTCATTTAAAGTTCCAACCAAAAATAACCCACATCCTAAAAATTAAACTCATTAGTTAAATCAACACAACCCATGTTCATATCTTTCTTCTAGTTATCTCAAGAAGTCCCTAATTTAAAGTGTGTTAAAAATAAGACAATCCCTTTTTTCTCATAACTTGGTCGACCCCTTAGGCCCTCGAAGCACCGAGTCTCATTCTTTAATTCTTTGAGCTTTTATGCCCTTCCTGACATATTTTATCGTAATGGAATCAATTAACATCAATTTCATATTTTCTCCAATTTTCGTCTAAGAACCTTAAATCAAAATTTGAGGGGTCTTTGTTCAAAACACATTTAACTTCATTATAACTTGAGGGATCTAGAACACTTTATCGGGTGGTTTTGTATACTTCGAATGCCCTTCTGTTTACTTTCTACCACATCTTTTTCTTCTTTTTCCTTCAATTTTTTTAGTTTCTCTCCCTAAACGTCATTTTCCTCACTTTTTCTTCCTTAATATCTTAAGTTTAAGTGTTTACACTCTTCTAATATCTCTTATAACACCCTAAGACTTGATTTCATAGAGAGACTTGGAAGAAAAACAAGAAAAGAAGAAAAGAAGCTCATTTCATTCTCTCTATAACCACTAGCCAGTTTTAAAGGAGAGTTGGAATTTTCAGCTTATTTGCGACTTCCCCACTCCACTCCCTCTTTGCCTCTTTAATATTTTCATGTATTTATCTCAGTTCCTAGTATAATTTGATATTGAAAATTGATCGAATTCATTTGTATTCCTTAACGAACCTTCAGGGAACATCTTATTCCCAATATATCTCGAATAAAAGAATATATATATATTCCCTAACATATTTTTTTTCATCATATATATATATATATATATATGATGAAAACAAATATGTTAGGGAATATATATATATATATATTCTTTTATTCGAGATTTCCACTATAATTGGAAACTCACACTTAATTATTTTATCTTCGACTCCTAGGGTCCACACTCCATAACTATTTTGTGCAGTCAACTACCCACTTAAACTCTTTTAAAATATATTTTACTTCAATCTTTTCTTAAAATCTTAACCCAAGGGTTTACATGTATAATGCTCTATAACTCTTTGCATAAAAGTTTCAACTCTTACCTCCTCTAATTCAATTCAAACTTTCATTCTCTATATGTACTGTTATGCTTTCATAAAAGTTTTTAACAACCTGATAGCATAGAAACCATCTTACCTATTCGATAGACAACATAGGAAGTAAGGACAACCAAATAGTACTTGTTTAACAAAAGTTAATGATAAAAAGCAATAGATATAGAGCATGATATGATGAAAACAAATATGTTAGGGAATATAAAAATATAAGAGAAGAACATAAGACTAAAAAGGCAGAATTATCAAGGCATGCATAAGCCAAGTCAAGAACATCCAACATGAACAACAAAATGTATAAACAAGTAAAAACAATGTAAACTTGATGTTTCCAAAACAAAACAAAAATCAACCCTATAAAGAGTGTTTGGTTTGGGTTTTGTAAAAATAAATAAATAAAATTTAGAAATGAAAACCCCACAACAAAAAATGTGCAATTTTAGAGGAGAAAACTGAAAGAATCAACAAAGTAAAGTGATAAGAAATAGAAACATACCTGAAACTTTGGTGTATAATATGGATAACTTATCAGTGCTAGCTAACTAGTACTGGATCTTCCAAGCTAAGTAGACAGATAGTAAACAACCAATAAACCTAAGCATGCAACAAATTAACAGAAGAGGAAGAAATAGTAATAAAGTATTAAAAGCATACTAAGATTATGACACTAGAAATCAAGGGAAAAGAAACTCCAATAAACGATAGAAAAGAAAATTATAGAATGGTTAAACTTAGATTAATACATGAAAAAAAGCAAAACTTTTTGCACTGGATGCAAATTAGCAATAAACACATGACTAAGAACAAAGGGTTAAAAAAAATAATAGCCATACATATTCTATCAAACATATTATAAGAGGTAAAGAAGCAAGAAATATTAAAAATGAGAAACAACCAAATCAAAAGCAGCCTAAAATGGGTTATCTAATCAATTAACACAACAAAATCTCATTAATGGTGTACTACACATCCCCATGCAAACTGCAAGCGTTGACAAGTGTAATCCCACCACTAAAAAAATAAGTTTATAAAGTATTCCTGATAATCAACTAAATAATCTAAAACTGAATTCTTTCCAAATAAAATCAGAACAACTAAATTAAAGAGGGAAGTAATGAAAATAAAGAGGAAAAAGGGTTCAAAAGCAAACACTTAACTTGAAAATCATCAACCCCATAACCATTAACCTCACAACCGAAGAAGTAAAACTAGAAGTTATGAAAAGCCAAAAAATAGCACCTAAGATGCACACCATGAATTTAGAGTTTGATCTCCAAACCT
>Ga0325405_1003755_pt1 | contig 15593 bp, 14 predicted proteins | sample PopdelMetagenome_21_FD_205663 | JGI IMG/M metagenome (GOLD analysis project Ga0325405, IMG submission 205663) | Populus deltoides microbial communities from Bellville, Georgia, United States - Xylem-Control-R2 | ecosystem: Host-associated > Plants > Phyllosphere > Stem > Wood/Secondary xylem... | reverse complement strand
TTGAGATGACGTTGAAAATGCTAAAAACGATGCAAATATATCAAAAATGCATTTTTTGGGGTTTTCATTGTTTTTTTGCTATTTTTGGTTTTTTCTGTAAATTTATCAAAATATGGGTCAAAAATTGAGTAGCAACACTCAACTTAAAATTTTCGAGTCCAGAACACTTTGGAATGGCTCCTAGATAGAAATAGGAAAATTCTTCTTCTCTGAAGATTATATTTTTCTCTGTATCTCATTTGTGTATACACATGCATATATATAGTTACAGATTGTAACTGTCATGATAACTGTCATGACAGTTATTATAACTGTTGCTAGCAGTTATAAAGCAGTTAGGATTAGTTACAATTCTGTTACAGGTGGTTATAAGTAGAAGAGAATAATTAACAGCAATCCTAACGTAACCAATCCTTCTTTCTTCTTCAGCTTAACCAACTCTTCAGCTCTGTAACTAGTCTCTCACGTAACCGATCCTTCTTCTTCTATCACTGGTTTATCACTCCTACCCACTTGGATTCATCGTTTAGCACTCTCCCCACATTAGCATCTCCTAGTCGACCCTTTGTAGAATCTGAATCAAGCAAGAATTATCGCTCTGTACCTACTAAAGGTCGACGCATGGTTGCCACCGGAGCTGATGACCAAATTGTCCGAGGTCGGCAAATTACCAAACTTCCATATGGGAGTATGATTTTGTTCAGTCACTGACTAGTAAATATAAGGTATAATTGTTTGTCCTTGTAATCTCATGTTATTTTAGTGTCATGCAACTTGAGTTGAATACTTGAATTTGATGTTGTTTAGGGAGAGCCGTACATAGCGCGAAGCGAAAAGCTGAAGGCAAACGTAAGGATGATGCTGGCGAATGCATCGAAACCCTTGGATCAACTTGAGCTAATCGATACCTTGGAAAGACTTGGATTATCTTACCATTTCGTTGATGAAATAAAGAGCACTTTGAAGAGCTTATTTGATGAAAATCATATAGAGAATACAGAGACAGTGCATGATTTGTATGCTACTGCTCTAGAATTTCGACTCTTAAGGCAGCGTGGATATCATGTGCCTCAAGGCAAGTCTTTTAATCATTGTAGATATCGATGGTTATATGCATTCTCATGAATAATTGTGTTAAGGTTTGTGTTCTCCATTTGTAGAGGTTTTCAATCATTTCAAGGACGAACAAGGAAACTTTAGGGCATGTATTCATGACGATTTGAAGGGAATGCTAAACCTGTATGAAGCTTCATACTTCTTGGTAGAAGGTGAGAACATATTAGAAGATGCAAGAGACTTCACCACCAAAAATCTTGAAAACTATGTCAAGAAGTGCAACACTACCGAATATCTTTCAGAGTTGGTGAGCCATGCCTTGGAGCTTCCATTGGCTTGGAGGATGCTAAGATTGGAGGCCCATTGGTTCATCAATTTGTATGAAACTAAAACTGATATGGAACCTGTTTTGTTAGAACTAGCAAAACTAGATTTCAACATGGTACAAGCAGTATACCAAGAAGATCTGAAAGATTCATCTAGGTACGTATAATTGAGAAGATACTTCATATTATTTTATAAATTGGAAGCAAATTGAACTACAAATAAAAACTAATATTATTCAATTAAATTGTTCGTAACAATTTACACTTTTCGATTTGATGATCCTCCAATGTTATCAATTTAAACAATATTTAGATTTGAGGGTTCACTAATATTATAAAATTTAATCAAGTTTACTTTATATAGCTTCTCTCTCACGGTGACAGTTTAATTTCTTGACATGAAAAGGTGGTGGAAGATGACACGACTTGGAGAAAAGTTGGATTTTGTCAGGGACAGGCCAATGGTGTATTTCTTATGGACTGTGGGGGTCATATTTGAACCTCAGTTTGGTAATTGCAGGAGAATGCTAACAAAAGTTAATTCACTTATAACAACAATTGATGATGTTTATGATGTCTATGGTACCTTAGATGAGCTTGAGCTATTCACAGATGCCATTGTAAGGTTTGTGCAGCACCTAAGTCTTGGGCTATAGGGCACATTTATAATTAATGCTATTTAGTATTGCACCGTTTTAATTTTTTGTTTTTTACTTTTTTATGTTCAAATTTTAGATGGGATGTTAATTTCATGGATCATCTTCCAGACTATATGAAATTATGTTTTTTCGTATTGTTCAATTCGATAAACGAAATTGCTTATGATATTTTAAGAGATCAAGAAGTTGACAGCCTCCCTTACTTGAAGAAAATTGTATTTATTTTTTTATTTTATTTTTATTTTAGTGATATTTTTTAAATATTTTGTCTCCATTTTAGCCTCTCTATCTCTTTTTTTAATGGAATATAAGATTATCTTTGATGCAATACAAAGTGAAAAGATAGAATTAGAGTTTGTTAAGTTTTAAGGTTACATCTACTAACTATAATTCATAAAATTATAATGAAAAAACAACACATCAACTATGATAAAAGTTGACCTAAAAAATAATTTAAAACTAAGTAGAAAAAATAATTAAAATTTGAAAATATTAGGAGATAATTAAAATTGAAAAGACAACATATGTTAAGTCTAATTTAAGGATTTTCTTGACCTCAAATGATTATAACTTGTTGATTTGATCTTCTATAGAATTGGGTATAGAAAACTCCCTAACTAAATTTGAACATCTATAATCCAAAATTCTGATCTAAAATTATAGATGTTTAATTGTTAGACATGGATTTTTTTATGGGAGACTTATTCGTAAATTAAAGTTGCTTGGCATGTCTGTACTATTTTTTGAGTTTTGTCATGTCTATATGATCCATAAGAGTACATCTGTAATACGTTTCACATCAGTCTTTCTCCTAATTAAGGATTTAATTGTTTTCTTCTAAATTGTTTTGTACTTGTAAATATTTATCAAGCTGATTTAATTTATGTGCCATTCTTAATTTTCAGTGGGCAGATTTATGTAAATCATATTTGTTGGAAGCTAAGTGGTACGACAGTGGATATACACCAACTCTTCAAGAATACTTAGATAATGCATGGATTTCAATTGGAGCACCATTGGCTATTGTTCATACATATTTTTATGCTTCGAATCCAACAACAGAGGAGGCCTCGCATTTCATGGAGGAATACCCAGATATAATTCGATGGTCATCCATGATTTTACGCCTTGCTGATGATCTTGGAACCTCCTCGGTATGCTAGACTTCTCCCACTCCGAGACATAGTTTCGTCCTTCCTTATTTATTTTGGTGGAGATAATGGTTATTTGTTTTTAGTTTTTAATATCAAAATTTTATTTCTCATTTACAGGATGTTTCGAAATCAATCCAATGTTACATGCACGAAACTGAAGCTTCTGAAGAAGAAGCTCGTGATCATATAAAGAAATTAATCAGCAATGCATGGAAGAAAATAAATGCTTATCAATTTTCTAATCCCCATATCTCTCAAACTATCATTGGTGTTGCAGTCAACCTTCCACGAACGGCACAATGCATTTACCAATATGGAGATGGGCATGCTATTGAACATCTTGAGACCAAGGATCGGGTGATGTCCTTACTTATTAAGCCTTTATAATTTCATAAAAGAAAAGGGACTAATTAATTTGATACAATTGCTCATGGGAGCGACATGTATCAAATTAGAAGGACGAGTGTCCCTTAGTGTGTCAAATTATTAGATTCCAGATGCTATATGTAATAAAACTTGCTTCTAGAATAAATAATAGTAATTCCAACATTGCTGTTTTCCTTTGTTAAAATAAAATTTCAATTATCAAATAATTAATTTTCGATCATTTTATTTTATTATTTATGATTGGCTAATTTTTATAGCTCAAATAAATTAGCATCACCTATTTTGTACCTGTCTCTCTTATATGAGAAATTGTTAGATGGATTAAGACTATCAATTCATCTATATTAACTAAACCGATAATTATATGTACCATTTCCATGTGTTATTTGTTTTTAGCATAACTTATGAATGATTTGAAGCACTAAGTATATATAATAATTTTTCCTCTCAAAAATACATATAAACAATCCTATGTATAACATATTTAAAATTAAAATATTGGCACTTTAATTAGCCGTAATTTTCAAGAAAGTGTTTTCTTTTTATTTGAGCAGAAAATATTTTTCAGACAATTACAAAAATTTTAAAAATATCTTATTATTTATTAATTATATTAAATTTGATCATTAGTCTTTTTATTGTTGTATATTTTGTTTTGAATTAATTGTTTTCAATTTTATCCCTTAAAATTTGATTTAATTTAATTTTTATATCAATTTTGATACTCATTTTTTTGATTGTTATTTATTTTTATTTATCAGATTTGGTCCCTATTTTTTTATTGTTGTGTATTTTACTTGAAATATTTATAAAATTGAATTTAGTTTTTTCAATTTCATCCTCTTTTATTTTTTTCATCTATAAGATTTAGTATCTATTTTTTATTTGAAATAATTTATGAAATTAATTTTTTTTCAATTTTATCATCCTTTAATTTTTTTATCAGTCAAATTTTTACTCGCCATTCTTTTAATAAACTTGAAAACAAATATTAATAAGTTATTTTTCATGATATTGCCAAATACTAGAAAATGTTTTACAATTTATTTTTTCATGACATTACTAAACATCATAAAATAATTCACTTTCTAGAAATTCACTTTGTATATAAATTATTTTTCAAAAATAAAAAATATTTCCCAACAAAATACTCAAAGCACTTTCTTTGTAACAAAGATATATTTCCTAGGGGTTTTGGGCGGGCTTTACTTGTATCCAAGGTAATGTGCAAGTTGGACGCCATGAGTGAAGCAAGCCTAAACTCCAAATCGCAAGTCTATGATGAAAAATGGTTAAAACTCCAACTGATAATAATCTTAATACTGTAAAGTCTTAATAATATTAGAATTCTTATGAATTTTAAATTTTATAAATTTAAATCCTAATTAATATTGAAATTCAACAATCCTAACATAATGATAACAAATATGGGTGACTTTAACTCATGTACTTGGAATTAAAATATCCATTTGAAATATTTAATAACTAGTTGTTATGTCAGAGAGGGTGAGATTGAGGCTTCACACAGAGGATACATAGTAATGGGAAACTGACTGAAATGGTAAATACACTTTCAAATCTTGCAACATCATCATTGATTAAATTAAGTGCCCTAATATATGAATTCACATGGTTCTCATGGCCAAGGTTGTCAATTCCGTTCCGTTTCGCCCAGAATGGCCGAAACGTTCCATACCAATTCAAAAAACGGAACAAAACGGAACAAATTTCATCTCATTTTAAATCTCGGTCCGTTCCGGATTTTTTGGCTAAATTCCACCGGAACGTTCCTGTTTCATTCCACATGTTCCATTCCGCTCTTGAAAAGTCATTGAATCAAATTGAACCTTGTTCAATTTAATTAATTAAACCACCCAATTATAAAAAGTTCTTTTTCATTACAATTTTCAATAACAATGATATTAATAATAATATTGAAAATTATTATTACTATTTTCATTAACAATGATATTAATTTTTTAAAATTAGATTTATCACTAATATATATGGTTTATATTCATGTTGTTTTTTTCATGTTTATACTTTGTAGGAATTTGAGCAAAACAAAGAATGCTTTAGATTCTATTAGCCTTGATAACATTAACCTAACTTTATATTTAAAATATTTGTGTTAAAACATTTTACTTTCATAATATTTTGATATTTTGTTTAAGTTGAATTACTTTAAGTTAAAGATCTATTTAATCTTGACTATTTAGAAATATTTTAAATTTTAAAATTATATTTGTTTGGCATTGTGTTTGTATTGCATAATTTATAATTAATTTATCTTGAATTTGAATTATGTTTGTTGAATATATATATATATATATATATGAACAGTACAACCCCGAAACGGCACGCCGAAACACTCCGAAACTGAAACATTCCATTCCAATTGAAAAAACGAAACACCTACCAAAACGGAATTGACAACCTTGGTCATGGCTGTTACTTTGTCACACCTGAACATCACAATTACTATTTTTTTTTTTAACAATGATCGTGATGGGATGACAAAGTATATATTAAAAACAGCCAATATGAAGTGGTTTCGTGAAAAATGTTGATATGGAAAATTAAATGGAGGCGGCTTCCCTATTTGAAGTGTCTATCTCTAAGGAGAAAAATATAAGTCACTGGCTATACAGTGTTCTAAAGCATTTGGTAATAATCTTGAATAAAATTGACAAATGCAAACAACATGTTAAATTAGACTACGTACCAATCACTCAAATGTCATTTTGCAATTTTACTTTAGGGATAACTTCTCGTACATAAGTTCCCAACTTAAATTAGGTCCCAGGGAATTCCTTTTTCTCAATTAAAATATTCTCTCTCTCTCTCTCTCTTTTATTAAAATTACAATTATTGGAGGAAAAAAAACTAAAATTGACAATTTATTATTGATTGGATCAACTCTTGATTTTTTGGCTCAATAATAACTCAACCAACTTTCTTACGTATCCCTTCCCTGCAAGTAAAAACCTTTTTCAACTTAAAATTTTCAAACGTGTCACCTTAAGCTTTGAATTGTCACTTTAAAATTTTCAAATGTACACCTCGAATGTCAAATTAATAAATAAATTTAATTTATATGATTGAAAGAGATACATTTTAATTTATCTTGTTTTTTATATTATTTTCATAACTTTTATCTTATTCCTTCAAAGTTCTCTGAGAAACTAGGAAGATGAGTATTTTGAGAAAAACTAGTTTTAATATAAATTTATTCTTTTTAGCATAGTAAATAATAGGAATTGGCCTTTAATTTACTTTATACCATTTTAAAGATTGAATTTTATTTTAATATAAATTATATCCTGAAACATACCTTAACAGCTTAAGTTATTGGGTTGAGATGATTTTTTAACATGATATTAGAGCCTTGATGACCAAGCAGTCACGAGTTCGAATCTCACCATCCCTATTTATTTGATAAAAATTAAGAATAAGGTAATGTGGGTCTGTGCAAGTTTCAAACCCAAATAACTTTCACTTGAGAGGGGTGTGTTAGAGAATAATATAAATCATATACTGAAACCTCACCTAACAGCTTAAACTTTGGGTTGAAATAGTTCTTTGACATATTTAAAATTTCATTTTTAAACTCAAAATGATTTTAAATTTATTGAATTCAAAGAAACATACTCAGCAGCAGGGAAGTATCCATGATTACCCATTCACTTTAATGTGCCACGAAAAGCTTTGAATTCTTTTGGCAAACATATTCTTTAAAATTATGTTTAAAAAATACCCAGAAAATTCGAATTTTCTAAAGTCACCGGGAAGTAATATCCTTTGAAATTTAAAATATATGGTATATTGTTTTTTTATTTTATCTCAATCGATACATAAATTTTAATCATTCACTTCTTTTTTCAAATGACAACTTAATTGCTTCATCATCTCTTGACTGCATCAACTCTTGATTTTTTGGCTCAATAATAACTCAACCAACTTTCTTACGTATCCCTTCCCTGCAAGTAAAAACCTTTTTCAACTTAAAATTTTCAAACGTGTCACCTTAAGCTTTGAAATGTCACTTTAAAATTTTCAAATGTACACCTCGAATGTCAAATTAATAAATAAATTTAATTTATATGATTGAAAGAGATACATTTTAATTTATCTTGTTTTTTATATTATTTTCATAACTTTTATCTTATTCCTTCAAAGTTCTCTGAGAAACTAGGAAGATGAGTATTTTGAGAAAAACTAGTTTTAATATAAATTTATTCTTTTTAGCACAGTAAATAATAGGAATTGGCCTTTAATTTACTTTATACCATTTTAAAGATTGAATTTTACTTTAATATAAATTATATCCTGAAACCTCACATAACAGCTTAAGCTATTGGGTTAAGATGATTCTTTGTAATTTTGATTGTAAAAATCAATTCAATTGCATCCCTGCCAAATTCAATTGTTGGCCCATAAGTTGGTCGTCTTTTTCACATTGGTCCTTGGTCTTGAATTTATGCAATTGAATCCTTAATTAATCAATAAACTTTTAATTTCTTCAATTTAGTCCCTGATCCGGTCAATTACCGCCCCTCTATTTACGCGTCTTTTCTAGTTTGGTCCTTGGTTTCAGATTTCTTCAATTAAGTCCCTAATTGGCCATCAAACTTCAATATTTATGCAATTAAGCCCCTGATTTGACCAAATCAACTCTCAAAAATTATAATTTGACCCCAGAACTTTAATTTCTTCCAATTAAAGCCCAAATTGACTTCAAAATCAATTTTTCTTGCAATCAAAGCCTCCATAAATTTAATTAAACCTTCTATAAATTTAATTAAGTCCATAAACATCTGATTTTAGATTTTTCTTCCTCAAATTGAATTTTGTTTGTCAATAGGGCTCTCATTAGTCAACAAAATACTGTCAAATTTCAATCTTTGTATTTTTGAATCTCCTCAATCAATTTTGACCATTTTCTAAGTGTTCTGGCATCCTCTTCTCACTGTCTATTTTTTTTTTGGGATTTCTTCTGACTATATTTTTATTTTTTTATATTTTCTTCTAATTTTTGTGCCGGAATCCAAAAAGAGGTTACAATATTTACCATGCACGGTCAACCGTGGCAGCGCGTACTATACAAGTGCCGTGGTGTACATTATTGTAGTTCTACTCTCTTTTCATACGTGTTCCCTTTTCTCTATTTTCATACTGCGTTTTATTGTTAATATTTTCATACTTGTAATGATTTTTTATTCTTTTAATCACACTTAAAAAATATTTATAACATATTTTTTTTTTGACGAGTGGAACAAAGTTGTTACGCGCGCTGAAATGGGAAAGCGATTGTACTTATATATTTTTGTTTCCGTACTTATTCTCTCTTCTCTCTCCCCCTCTCTTTTGCACTATTTTTTGAAAAAAGTATTTACATCTAATGATTTATCATTTTCTCTATTTTTCATATATCTACTGTCTATATAATTTCATTAATGCTTTAACAATTTAATATAAGTATTCTCTAGATTTCCGAATATAGAAGTATATATTTCAAATTGAATATCTTTTATTAAACATTGTCGACTTTCATCTACAAATATATAATTGTATTTATTTACTCCTACATGTTGGTTTCAAGTTATTATATATGGGTTTGGGATCAACAAATATATAAAGAGGAAAATAACATGATATTTATTTACTCCTACTTGTCAAACTACTTGCATCATAGGTGATGAAATTGCCAAGATTTTAATCAAAACTCTCCTCCATAAAGTTACTTTAAGGTCTCGTTTGTTTTATGAAAAGTGGTTTTCTGAAAATTACTTTCAAAACTTTCCTGTATTTATTTGTTATTAGAAAAATTGGTGGACGAAAAACACTTTCCAGTCAAAAAAAATTTGGCTTAGTTTCCAGGAAAGTATTTTTCTTTTATTTTGGGTGGAAAATACTTTCTAGAGGTTATCAAAAATTTAGAAATGTCATATTATTTGCTGATTATAACAAATTTGGTTCTCAAACTTTTAATTGCTATATATTTTGTTTTGAATCTTGTTTTTTCAATTTTATCCATTAGAATTTGACTTAATTTAATTTTATATATTAACTTTGGTCTTCATTTTTATGATTGTTATTTGCTTTTCTCTTATCATTTTTTTAATTGAAATTTTTTATCTATCAAATTTGGTCCTCATTTTTTTGATTGTTACTTATTTTATTTGAAATAATTTATGAAATTATAATTATTATTATTTTAATTTCATCATCTTTCAATTTTATTCTCATTTAATTTTTTAATTTATAAGATTTGTTCCTCATTATTTTAATAAACTTGAAAAAAAATATTAATAAGTTATTTTCCAGCTCATTTTCCAAGATATAACCAAACACTGGAAAATATTTTCCAACTTATTTTTCATGACACCACCAAATATTAGAAAATAATTCACTTTCTAGAAAACCATTTTGCAAGAAAACTACTTTCAAAAAAAAAATTACTTTTCAGTAAACAAACGAGACCTAAGTGATCATCATAGAATGCAATCAAGTCTATTATAAGACTATGCTCTCACTAGTCACTTGAAGTCATCTCATTATAAAAAGTTCAAGTCCTGAAACAAATGTTTTACTTGTAATTGGTATTTGGAATCGAGGTTAAATTTTTTTTATTAAAATTTAAATTTTTTATTTTATATTAATTTTTTTAGTTTTTTAAATTGTTTTGATATGTTCATGTGAAAAATAAATTTTGAAAAATAAAAATATTATTTTAATATATTTTTTTAAAAATATACTTTAAAAATCAACCATTAACAAATATAAAAACACTCATTTAGCATCAAAATCACGTCCATCTTTTTTTTTATTATTATTAAGGAGTTCAATAAGAAAAGGTATAGTACAAAACGTCATGCTATTTCCCTATAAATAGCCTTCCTTTGATGATGATCTAGGTACTCGAGCATCAAACTACTGGTCTCTATTTCATTCAAGAAAATGGAAACCCAAGCACATTTAACAGCAAACACCAATCAACAAAACAATTCTCGTCGAAGGGCAAATTTCGCACCAAGCTTGTGGGGTTGTAGCTTCGCTTCATTTTCCTTCCCCCAAATGGTAAACTACTTCTCTTCTGTGTGTATAGCAGTGTATTTTTCTTTTCCTGATTTTAAGTATCAAGACAAAAAAAAAAAAAAAAAAATTAAAAAAGCTTTTAGATTAGTGGGATCTAACATCCAATTCTGCACTAAGATTATAATCTGATGTTTCACAGTTGTTTTTTTATTTTTTTTAATTATATCTCACTTCTCTCTCTTTTTTTAATGATAAAATCATATGTACCTTTTGTTCCCACACCTCTGATCATATGTTATACTTTTGTCTAGCTGTTGATTACTTTTACTTTAAACAGAGACAAAAACATTATCAATAGAGTAGAAAAAAACAAAAACACGTTAAGGATTACTCAGTGCTATCAATTTATATTAACTGAATATTTAACTGCAGGAATTCGAGTCATACAGCCGACAAGTAGAAGTGTTGAAGGAAAATGTGAAGGACATCCTGATGGCATCCAAAAAGGATCCAGTGGAACATATTGAATTCATTAATCTGTTATGTCGGCTTGGTGTGTCATATCATTTTGCCGACGAAATTGAAAACAGCCTTAAAGAAATTTTTGATGACCTTCCTAATCTTCTTGAGAAGCATGACTTTGATCTCTACACTGTGTCACTACTATTTCGAGTATTAAGACAGCATGGATTCAAAATGCCTTGCGGTGAGCGCATACTTCCACTTTATAGCCTTTCAAACCTTAATTAATATCTCCAAAACTAATTCTTTGACACTATGAGAGCATTAATTAATTTCAGGGGAAAAATTAAATCTTAACATCTCAAGTATTAATTCTGCTAAATCTTTCTTTCATTTACAAGAAGTAATCTATGATCAAAATAAGATTATTAAAAAATGACTAGAACAGTAAAATTATTCCTTCATGAAACTAAATAAATATTCTTTCATAATCCACAAACATCTTTTGAAAATTGGCTAAAATTTATAGTGTGTTTTTTATGAATCAGTTGTGTTCGACAAGTTCAAGGACACCAATGGAGAGTTTAAGAAAACAATCATCAACGATGTTAAAGGCATCCTGGGCTTGTATGAAGCTTCATTTTTAAGTGTGCATGGAGAACAGGTACTGGATGAAGCCCTTGTTTTCACAAAGGCAAACCTGGAGTCTTCGGCTAGGCAATCAAGCCCACGTCTAGCAGACCATATTAGGAATGCTTTGATCCGGCCCTTTCACAAAGGCGTACCAAGAATAGAGGCTAGAAAATACATCTCTTTCTACGAAGAAGATGAGTCTCGGAATGAAACTCTACTCAAGTTTGCCAAGATAGATTTCAATCGAGTTCAGTTACTGCATCGACAAGAGCTATCCATTCTCTCGAGGTAATTTTTTGTTCGAGTTCGACAGAGATATCAGACCAAGTTTTTAGTAGAATTTATTTACTCGGTTGCTATTTACATTTTAGGTGGTGGAATGATTTAAATTTTTCTGTGGAGTTTCCATATGCAAGAGATAGAATTGTAGAGATCTATTTCTGGGCAAATGCAATCCATTTCGAGCCTCAATATGCTTTCTCTCGGATGGTGGTCACGAAATATACAAAAATTGTGTCACTGGTAGATGATACATATGATGCATATGCAACTTTTGAAGAAATACAACATTTTAGTAATGCAATTGAAAGGTTTGTTTCTTGTTACCTCATAGGCTGTCTTTCTCTTCTAAATCTTTCATAAACATAGAAGTCGATACAAAGATCTTCAGGAAAGGAAATGTAATTTTCTGTCTTAATTTCAGATGCAGCATGAATGCTATTGATCAACTACCTGCCGATTACATGAAAGTTCTTTATAGAGCTCTTCTGAATCTTTTCAACGAAACTGAGAATGATATGGAAAAGCAAGGAAGATCCTATGCCTCATATTATGTGAAGGAGGCAGTATGAATATTTTTCCAGTCCCATGCATTCTTTTACTATTTCTAGCATAATATATTGTTATTGTATATATATTAATTGAAATATTGCATAGGTTTAACCACTCAATCTTTGTTTTATCTGTATGCTATTAGTTCAAAGAATTGGTGAGAGGCTACAATGCTGAGGCGGAGTGGGCAGATAAATGCCATGTCCCAACATTCGATGAGTATGTGCGCAATGGATTAGACACAGTTGCTTATGGGGTAATTATGGCAGTTTCCTTCCTTGGAATGGAAGAAGTTGCAGGAGGGGAGGAGTATGAATGGCTAAAAAGTAATCCAAAAATTATTAAAGCTGGGAAGATGATCGGTCGTTTGATGAATGACATAGCGGGCCACGAGGTACGATGTCTGAATTCTTAAGAATAAAAATTACTAGATACATCGAGAATTGTATTCTCATATCTTATATAAGCAAGGAAACAATTTCGAAAATTATTTACAAATTTTATATTTTAAGTGAAAAAGTATTAGTTCAGCTTATGATATACTTAATAGCTTACAAGATTTTTCAATTATTTTCGTGCATAAAAAAATTGAAACAAGGTTCAACTCATGACTGTCTTTCTTCTCAATTTTTTTGTGTTTAGAAATTTTTCATGTTAAGTTTCTTTTCTAACAATTATAACATCCTTTATATATTTGAAGGATGAACAAAAGAGAGGGGACTGTGCATCCGGTGTTGAATGCTTCATAAAACAATATGATATATCGGAGAAAAAAGCAATTGAAGAGATACAAAAGATGGTCGCAAATGGATGGAAGGACATCAATGAAGATTGCATGTGGTCAACTAATGCTCCGAAGGTTCTCCTTCAGCATTTTGTTAACCTTATTCGAGTTACAGATGTTATTTATGGGAATGATGACGATGCCTACACAATTCCATCAAGTTTGAAAGATTATGTCACTCTATTATATATTGAGCAAGTGCCTCTGTATGAATAATGGTGTAGAATTCATACTTTGAGCTAAAACGAGCTTAATCTCTATGAATAATGGTGGAACTCTCTATGAATGTATTGTAATAAAACGAGCAGTGACTCGTGGATATTATATGTTCTATTGGATCTAGTGTGTATCATGGCATGTATTATGGTATGTGGTGAATCTGATAGTTGAGATTGAATTTTATTGAAAAGATTTAAACTTTGCAGTGGTTATCTATTCTTAATTTATATATTATTGTTATATATTGTCTTACGTGTGCGGCGTCGTGGCAATCGCCCACCACCCTTATCAGGTGTGGTATGTCTATCTTGGCAAATATGGGAAGACAAGGAATTTTTATCTTTTATTAGTGGAAAAAATAGAATGGGAGTCGCCACATAGTATTTTAGTCACTAGACACCCTAACTGGTCTCAGAGATCTGGTACGGAGACTGGTTGCGTAAAGGGAAGGTATTAGCACCCCAAATATACCCTACCTAAGATAAGCTGCATTATTTTATTGTCTGATAAAAATCTAAGGTCTTGTCATGTTGGTCCATCTATGGTTCAAGAAAAGCCCTCCTTAGTAAGGAGGTTCTTATCTTATGGAGTAAAACCAAACCGTTCTAATGTCTATAAAAGAAAAATATCTTTTTAATATCGGGAGTACGTTTCACGTATAAATTCATAATCCCTGATATTAAGAAAACAAAATAATTTTTTTAGAATTTTTGAAATATTGGCCAAGTTCTCGTGACTTTAATAAACTAGTTATTAAAGCCAAAATGCATGCTAAAATATTATTATTTTTTGAAGTTTTCTTTGTTGTATAAAAATACAATATGATTTTTTTTTTAGCTTTGAGAGACTTGGCTATATGCATGAAAACAAAAATATTTTTTTGTGAATACCGGGTATTTTAATACCGGATTTGTGTTTTTACAGTATAAAAATACAACCCGATTGTTGTTACCCATTTTTTAAGCCATACGTGCTAATGGAGATATCCCTTTTAAATCGAAGGCAGGAGTTTAGTTCAAGGTTGCTGGGAAATTGACAAAAGAAAAGAAGAAAGAAATATTTTTCGAACCCTGTTTCAGCCATCTTCTGCTCTCTTTATCCTTCCCCACTGCTGCCAAAATTGTCAGGATTCTTAGGCTAATTAGGAGTCTTTTGATGCCAAATTCATTCCTTTTTTTATATGGTCTTTAAGGTTGAATAAATCCCTCAGAAATGGCACTAAGAAAACCCGGTTTTGCTGCTGCCGCAAGTTTTTTGTTCCAACTTAGGCCCTGATTCTGTCTTGGTTTTGTGCAATATCTGACCATCCCAGCTATATTCTGTCACTCATGACATGTTGAAGAATTGACCTACACCCTTATTGGGTCCTAGGGCTCACTGTTCTTATGGCAGACTCTCAGTCGAATGGGGATGCTTGGCGTTGTTAGTTTTCTGAATCAGATCAGGAGACCTCTTTTTACCAACCAGATTGCTGCCAGTTTCTGTTCTTTAAAACAATTTTATCTCACTTCAAATATTTCATCAAAGTTGTATTCCTGGATGCATAGATGAATTTGGGCTTTCGAATCGCTTGATTTCGATATCAGGAGCTCAAGATATTCCTGTTTGAATATCTGACGAGAATTTTGACTCGAGCAGGATTCTGACCAGAGTTGCACTAAAAACTCTGCTTCCATCATGATTTTGCTAGTTGTTATTCTTAGGTTATACTCTCAGTCATATCAAGATGCTCGACATTCGTCATTTTTTGAATCAGATCAGGAGACCATTTTTTACCAACAAGATTGCGGCCCGATTCTGTTCTGTAAAATGATTTTATTTGACCTCGAATCTTTCATAAAAGTTGTAGTCCTACATATGTAGATGAATTTGGGTTTTTGAATCGCTTGATTTCGATGTCAAAAGCTCAAGATATTCATGTTTGAATATCTAATAAGGAAGTGAAAATTCTGCCGCAAAATTCTGCCACAAAATTTCTGCCGCAAAACTTTTCTGCCGCAGGAAGGATTTTGGGGGGGGGGGGCCCCCCCCCCGCGCGGGAGGG
>Ga0325405_1003749_pt1 | contig 15612 bp, 8 predicted proteins | sample PopdelMetagenome_21_FD_205663 | JGI IMG/M metagenome (GOLD analysis project Ga0325405, IMG submission 205663) | Populus deltoides microbial communities from Bellville, Georgia, United States - Xylem-Control-R2 | ecosystem: Host-associated > Plants > Phyllosphere > Stem > Wood/Secondary xylem... | reverse complement strand
CCCCACTTTACAACGTAAACAACTCTTTGTTTAGATTTTTGGGTGACCAAAAGCAGTATTACATTTATGATAAAGTTAAAGGCAGAGTACTATCCATGGAAAGACCACAGGATTTCTGTGAATTGATTACACTTGTAAAAAGACAACCTCCATTGTGTGGATGAAGGACGAAGTAAAGGAGAAGGTGGCATTGGGGTATATATTAACGATTTGGTTTATATATGAAACCCAAGTGCTTCGAGTAGTTGATGATTCACATTTTGCTACTACTGATAAGGATGGTAATAGATCGGGTCAATATCAGGTTTTTTATCAACCTCTTATTTGATCTCCATTCGAAATATATTACTTGTCATATCTTAACCTAGTCGGATCAGGTTAAATAAAGAATTTTATCTATTTTGATGACACCTGATATGATCTGATTTTTTTATATAAAAAAATTAGTTTTACAAAAATCAAATCTAATTTTTAAAATAATATAATCTTCATCTTTGAATCATAAATTATAAAATAGAGTGTAAACTTACAATCCATATATAAAACCATAAGAATTCTATACTAATCATAAGATAAAAAAAGGTGATAATGAGTGAATCCTTCGCTCTTTTCCACTCTCGGTTTAGTTGGAAGAAATCATATCCAATTAAATAGGATGGAATTGCCATTCTTAACTAGCTAGTAGCTAGTAATCATCACTGAATCACAGTTTTGAAACCCATGAATTTCAAGAAGAGAGAGATTCGGAACCCTAGAAGTGATCAGGGGACAAACAACACACAGCAATTGCCCCACAAGGCCAAATTTTTCGTCGGCCAAAATTGACATTTAAAAGTGGATCATGAACCAATCTACTTCAGGCCTCTCATTGAATTAATTCATCTCAACTGATTTCCAGTACGTGGGATTGTTGTTAATGAGACATGAGGTCGTCTCTATAATATTATGCATCTCAGCATGCAGGACTAAGACATATTGGTTTCATCCAAGACAAAGGAGCAATACCATGTGCTTATACTTTAGTAGAATCATTATCTAGTAGGGATACGAGGGAGTTGCTCTCATATGAGATGCTTCCTTATTGTCTCCTAGGTTGAAGTTGTGAAAAGTATAATATTTTTTAATTTCTTTTAGTTTCAATGTGCATAATTTGTCTTGAATTGAACTAGAGGCACGAACGTTGTTTTTTTGCATAAAAAATAAGAGTGTAGACACTAATTAGTCGTAAAATGAAAAGAAAAATTTCAAGAAACTACTTGAAATTTTTTAATGAAAAATGTATAAATTATATCTTGTAATAAGCAAAACTGGTAGTAAACAATTGTTCTAACTTGTTAAAGATTATTTAAGCAACTATAGTAGGATATAATACTTACCATGATGCTTGTAAATCAATTTAGAGAGCGTTTGGAAATGCGAGCCAACCCGTGTTTTTAAAAAATTTAATTTTTTTATATATTGGATCATTTTACTGCGCTAATCTTAAAAATAATTTTTAAAAAATAAAAAAAATATCATTTTAATATATTTTGGAATGAAAAGTATTTTGAAAAGCAACCGCAACAACACTTTCAAATAGGCTCTTACAATGTCTTCGTCATTGATGCTCGTTTGGCTAGACTCTCGCTAGTGCCCTTTACTTAATTATTTACATTTTTAGATTGAAATATCTTTGTAAGATACAAGGAATAATTTTTTAGAGTTTAATATTTTTCTCCTCCCACGCCTAAAAATAAATGGAATTCACTTCTTTTTCTTTTTCGATATTTTGGGATGGTGGATTTAAACTAATGAAATCTCATAAAAGATCCTTTCTTCAAGCCATAAAAAGAGAAGGGATTCATGGTCATAAATTACTTGAGATTTTAGGAGCAATGATTTTCTTGATTTCAATATTTAAGCCTGAAAAAGAAAAGGAATTCATTGTCATTATTCAATGTAAATCAACCTAAAAAGAAAAGAAAAGACAAGAAAAGAAAATGGGCAGTAATAGCAAGACATTTTGAAGCACAAATTTTAAAATCATGTTTGGTAAGCTATTCAATGTTGAGGAACCTCCAAAAACAGAAGGGCCACTTCTTCTTCTCTAAACCATCCATGAAATATTATGCTATTGGTTATCAGCAAGCTATGGCCAGCTTTCATTTTCAACATAACTACAAGCAAGCATTAGGCAGAAGAGCTACGACCAGACCATGTTTGTCCTTCGATGGTCTGTGGCCATTGTATGTCCCACCCACATTCCATTGCATATCTTGTATTTTTCAGATGATGATGCAATATCAAATTATTAATAATAATAATAACTACTTTTTTTAACAATTAGGGTTGGTTTGCGTTTGTTTAATGTTTTAGAACAAAAATAATATTTGATTGAAGTGAAACCAAATAGTTTTGAAGTGAAATCAAGTAATTTTAAAATAAAGAGTAAAAGAGGCATGTCCCTTCCATCTTTTTTTTTATTATCTCGAGACAATAATTAAACAATGATGTTATTTGTAGTTTTTATTTTTAAGAACTTGATTATTTTAAACTTTTATGTTAAAAGAAGAAGAAGCAAAATCATCCATGTGTTTGGTTGAACATAGACAAAAATATAAAATAAATATATTTTTAGAATAATTTTGAAGTGAAATTGTCATTTCAAAAAATAAGATACAGAAGTATATGTATTTTCTGTTTTTCATTATCTTAATTTGTCTCTTTTATTTAGAGATAATATTATTTGCGATTTTTATTTTTAAGAACTTGATTATTTTGAATTTTTATGTTAAAAAAACAAAAAGCAAAATTATCCATTGTCATAATTTTTAAAACCAATTTGTTTGATTTTGAAAATTTTTGACAACTAGTTATTGGTTTTTTATATTTTTGTAATAAACAACAAATAAATAAAGTTTTTTGTTCATATTTTTAAATTTAGTTTTAAAAAATGGAAAACATTAATGATATCAATCCTTAAATTCTTGTGAATCCTAATTTGAATGATATGCTTTAAGCTAGCTGGGGTATCGTAGTACCCCCCGTGCTAGAAGAAAATGAAAACAACTTTAGACTTGAAAGATTAATTATCCATGAAAGAGACAATTGGGAGTGGAGACAGTTTCTAGTCTTGTACCAACGAGCAATGCATCAACTAGTTAAGAGAAAACTGGTATGAACAATGATTCACACTTGATTTGACTAATGATAGGATGTTTTCTTGAACTTGAGAGGATTCATCTTGCCTATTGCAGCAGTTAAACTCTTACTTTCTGTCATGATCATTCACCTAATTTCCCATTTATTGTGCCTTTCTAAGGGGTGGTGGTAAGAGGGGAGATCATTCTAGTTAAGTGGATAGATCTTTAGCATGGGATGCGTGTTGAGGATTTCAGGAGTCCCAGTTCAACTCTAGGGTTTACATTATCAGAACTAATCTTGTCTCCAGACAAGCACAGAAGTGGATAGATCAATCATTTTCACCGACTCTGACGAGAAACATCACAGCTGAGAATCATATGCATGATGCAATCATAAAGTAGAAAGAAAATGAGCTAAGAGAAGCTTTTGATTTCACAGGATTAAAACGTTTTGAACAACATTCTGTGGCTTAAGCATCAGTTTCAAGCACAAGTCCAATCTAAATCAGCGGACAACATTAACCATCTAGACTTCGACATCTTCTCCGAACGAAATCAAGAGTGTTCCAAGCAAGGATATGCTATAGAGTTGAATATTCTATAAGAACAAAAAGTTATCGCTATACTTCATTTTCCACCCCTTTTGGTTGTTACTATGAGATCATTGTGAATTATACAGTGTAGGCAAATTGACAAGAAATCAGATAAGGAACCGGCTGAAGCAGCAACTCATCACCAGTAGTGATCCTCAAAAGCAGACTTATTTGCTACGAGCCTCTACATCTGATATTCTCTTTGGAGGTTTACTCATCTTTTGCTGGTATTTGGCATATGAGTACCACAAACCACCCGCTGTGTTGATAACCAATCCAGTCACGTTCAAAGCATGCACTTCCACACCACCCAGGAGGACAAAACCAAGGGTCTGAGCAGAAAAGGAAAAGGAAACTTAAACTTAATGCACTTGAACATTTAGCAAAACATGACTAATGGTCTGAAAAAGATGAGGGTAACTGAAAAAACCCATAAACAATTTGGTTTAATTGATAAAACTCCAAGTTCTTTGTTTTCTTCTTATAGATTCTCTATAATAGACTAGAAGGGTTATATGCACATACCGTGGACCCAACACCTTTGAGGACTCCCACAATGGTTGTTGTTAGAGCTGAGTTGACTATGGTACATAAGAACATTGTGAAGTTGAGAACTATGCCCATTATTAATGAAATAACAAGGATCACCAAAAATGATAAGGAATTACTCTGCAATAAAAAACAGATTTCAAGTTAGAAATCACGAAGAGCAAAATGCAGCACTTTGTAGAGGAAAAATGAAGTTTGAATCATCACTGCACTTTATGGAAATCTTTTTGATTGCCACAATTTTTTCAAAACAAATTACATGATCTGGTTAAAAAGATTGACCAAGACCAATACCATTACCATATGAAGAGACAAGACAATAATTCAGACTTAAAACAAGGCACATGCATGTGGAGGCATTGAGTTTTATGGATACACCAGAAAACATCAACTTGAAGCATTGAGAAAAGTCTAATGATAGAATAGTCCAGGATGGACCAGACAGTATTAAAGTTGCAACAACTGTGCAGTTTTCCGAGGCATCTCCTTGCTGGGACTGCATTCGTGATAGAACAGCAATTGATATTCAACATAATAAGGTCAGTAGCCTAATACTGTTCATCATGATAACTTTTGAAGGTCTTAAATTGTGAGGGAATATAAATGATAATATGACAACTAAAACTGTCACTTAAATTTATCACAAGTTGGAGAGGTCAAGGTCTCAAGAGGGTGTCTATAGCATGAATCAAACTTTGCATTCCAATACGCTATCAACACCCTCACCCCACCCCTCTACAGAAATCAGACCTAGTTTCCCTAAGACATAATCGATACCCTTGCCCTGCCCTAGAAAAAAACGAGGTTTTAGATGTTCAAGATGTTAAAAGATCATTCTGAAATGGCCTAGTGCACTTTCCTGGTTTCAGGAACCAGACTATTCCAAAAGGCATCAATCAACAATCCCAGAAGGAAAAACATGAAATGCAGGATACCAATATAACATGACCTCAACCTATTTAATACTTTTCAGTTGGGATACCAATTAAAAGGAAAATAATAAAAACTCAAATAAGAGAATAATAAAACTCAAATAACTGACTGCACACTGAAACATATTTGACCAATGGTGTTCTACCATTGACATGAAAATCTGATAGATGTTGAAGTGGAATACAAGATTCTCCTGGTAAGTTATAAGCTCCTACAGCAATATAAATTAGACTGAACTTCAATGATGTTAACTGCCTAACTGTAAAATCCAGACTCTGATAGAAAACTTTGAAGTCATAGAAAAGGTTTTTGGTGCTACATAAAAAGGTTTTGACCATCAATTATTAATTCAAAGTTCCATTTGTAAACAATAATGACAAGAGCCTACATAAGTAAACAAGAATAGCATTCTACCTTGCTCTGAACAGGCTTCAGAACTTCAGCATGCCATTTGTTTCTAGCACAATCAATAATTTGAGTCTAAATATGAGGGGTTAAGATTCTGACCTTCGCAAACAATAATGCTAAAGAGTTTGGAAATTCCCCTGTAATTATGATGAGAAATATCAAGAATGGAAGAGACAAAAAGCTGTTGTAGAACATTATCTCAACTGAAGAGAGGCCATCCTCAGCACCAGATCTTTCAACTAAAACAAGGTACATCGTCTGCACTTTCGAAGCACAACTACTATTAGTAAATAAGCAAGCATCATCACGCTGTATTATTCACATCCATTGGAAATTATGGAATTAATAGCCAACCTGAAAGAAAACAGAAGTAAGGGCCATGCCGTATCCCCAAAGGTCAAAAGAAAAATCTCCAAGTGCTGCTATAATAACTCCAGCAGCAATCAATAGCACGGAAAGAGTAACCTGAAATACGAAGCAAAAGTGTCATCGTTTGAAGGAGCATCCTATACTCAAGATACTAGTCAAGGAGATGCCTTCTCAAGGATTCAAAGGGTTGATAACTAGATTATGGGCATATAAATAAAAATTGGTCTTTTAGTAACATATATCTGTTAATTGAACAGCAAGCTTCTCCTTCATTTATGAAATCTCAAAATTCAAGAATCGGGAATGTGTATTATTGATCATTCTGTCAATAATATTAATTTTACCAGTTCAAGTACACACACACTAAATGTAAAATAAAACACTGGCAAAGCAGAGTCCAATGTATATCTTATATATGTTACAAACAAAAAGGGTAAGCATTCAGTGAAAACTAGCTCAATAAGTGGCAGCACAGACCTGTGTTGTAGGCTTTCCCTTTCCTGAGAAAATTCCAGCTATAAGTACTGCAAGCGGTGTGAGTCTCTTTATTGCAATATACATAGGAATATTAACTCCTCTCAAGCTAGCCAAAGCAAAAGCTACATTAGCATTGTAGAACAACGAAACTGGGAGAAGTCTTTTAGCTGTTTGCATATCGACTCCCCTCGCTCTCGTATACCCTGTTCGTCTACCAAAATGTATAAGCAATGCCGTCGCCAATTGCTAATCCAACCAACCAACCAACAAGAATCAAACAATAACAACGTCCTTTATCAGTAATCATAATCACCGAAAACATACATATTAGAGCAACAAGTCTAAAAATCTTCAAAACTCATCATCAAGTGGGATTGACAACACAGCATGAATATTTTTCCAAATAACAACACAATTAAACAAGAAAAGGGTTTAATTTGTTTTCAAATTCAAAAAATTCAATACCTGCAAAGTGAGAAGGGTCATTGAGTGACCATATTGCATCAAAATGGCCTTATTGATAAAAACCATAGCCATTGAAGCAATTCCATATGACACGGCCGCAACCAAACTACATTCATTCACTCACATACAATCATCAAATTCATTAAAATGCCTTCAAACAATTCAATCAGATAATGAAATGTGAATAAGTATTACATGCATGCATTAATAGGTTTTGGATTAAGAACTCAATAATATAACTCAAGTACCTCTTATAAGGACTTGCTTCTGCTTCACTGCGATTTTCCATTGCTGTCAATTGAGTCAAACAAATCCCCACAATTTCCCAAAATCAGAAACAAAACAAAGCCCTGCAAACTAATCAAATAAAAAGCATCGAACTTTAGAAGCAAAAATAAATAGAAAACATAACTGGAATCTGGGACATCATTAAAAATCAATAACCTTGCTAAAAACAAACTCCCTTTACATTATAGTAACAAAAAAGAATCCTTTTTTATGGGTTCTTGGATCAAGTGAAAGAGGTTTTTGTGAGTGGTTTTGCTGTAGTAAAAAATATAGAAGCAAAAAAAAAGGAGGAAGATAGAGCGAAATAATAATAATAATAATAATAATAATACAGCAAGGGTAAAGACAAACAGCTGGCCATCAGATGAGAAATGGCTTTGCTTGCTTGCTGGTTCCTGTGTCTCCACTTTTGGCTCTACTATTTTCAAGATAAACGGTCTAAGATGTTAACCACTTCACATGACCATTGGTTCTACTCTAAATAATCCCTTTACCGTTATCATGATTACTATTTAGTAATTTTGGACCAACTTTCTTGGATTGGGAGTAAAATGTCTTTTTAATCCAGTGAAAAAAAGGTTCATACTTATATTGTAAGACTTCGAAATTTTAGGATTATGGTGTTAATGAAGAAAATAAAAAAATATTTTTTTATTTTATATATATATATTAGAAATTTTTTACCAAGCTATCCTATTTATTAAACTTAGTACATCCTTATGAATATAAAATATAGTTATTAAACTTGGTTATATCGAGTTAAATTCTAGAATTTATTTTTATTTTTGTTTAAATTACATTGTTTTTTTAAAAAAAATTAAAAACAACATCATTTTATTTAAAAATAAATAAAACAATATTATTTTAAGTTTACCTAACAAATTAACAACACAGACCTTTAAATTTGATTTAGACTAACCCAATAAACTCAAGAACTGAATTTTGAGTCGGGTCATATCTCAGATAAATTCTAATAACTATGATATAAATCACTTACTTAGGATTGATCAGATGCAATTAGAAATTAAAAAAAAACTATTTCTCACACTTTTTAACCCCCCTGGACGCGAGGAGATTGGACACTACTGGTCTATGGGATAACCTTAATAGATGTAAGAATCTCGCAATAACAAGTAGCAAAGCCCCATCAATTTTGGCGGTAAAAAGCCCCATCAATCAATGTAAGAATCTCCACTGTTCACAATCCAGCATTCTCTGCAGCTCCAGACCAGTTCAAGTTACATGCACACGTTGTCAATCAATCACAGTGACCCTTTTGGCTTGTTCTTGACACAGGCAGAAGATTTATATTCCTAGAGTAGGATGTTATGCTGTAGTGGTACACTAACAAATTAAACAACCTATCACTTGCTTTCCTTGGACTAGAATTTCTTGGCAGCTTACATTATGGAGTAGACTATAAACGAAACATTCCTGCTCATGAAGCAATGACATCCTCGTACCGTGTCATTTGAAGGAAGGTGAGGCTTCTTCCCATCTAGAACCGTTACAAATAGAATCTGAGATTTCTGCAATTAATGAAACCCCGGATAAAAATGCCCAACTCAAATTTTCCTTTGATGATTGGGGATTGTTTAAAAAATATGAACGATTAATTAGAGATTGATAAAGCATCATATCATCAATAACTATCTACTATTGCTCTTTTAGCTTCAGTTGCGCCGTGTCCTCGCTGTCCAAATCGTGGAATGGTGGTTGACTTTTCAAATTATTAGGTTATGTTGAAATCTCTTCACTCGAGAATGAATAAATACTGCCATTTACTTTGATATCCTTCGCAACGGCAGAATCTGATTCAGACATGACTGTATCTGTATAGTCCAAGGAGTGCTCTATCACAACAGCTTCTGAATCAAGTGCAGCAGCGGAATCCTTCTTGAGGCCAGAAACCCCCACTGGAATGGATAAACTTGAGCAGTAATCAACTCCAATCATATCGTCAGGATCTTCATTACCAGTCCCTGACTCGTGATGTTCACTTCCAACTTCATAATTTTCATTTTCAGGTGCTGGGAACCCAGAATTTGTGGCATCCATCGACACTATTGGTGAAAGGTGTTCAACTGGGTTCTCCATGCAAGAATCTAGTTCTACTTTCACGATTGATTGCTGCTCCTTTGAAGGCTCAATGGTTCTGAGACATGATGGTCGAACAGAAACCCTGCCCAACATCAGGCAAATACAATCTTCAGAGCAGAGCCAGAAAGAACTTAATATATATATACACACACACACTTCAGTTGAACAGACGATGCTTGTATGCCCCAATTCAGATAAACAAATTCAAAGTCTCATTCTGCTGTATAAGTGTTCTGACACGTGCATCCTGCTTATATAAATGTTTCTAACAAGGAAACCAGAAATTTCAACATTGCTTAAACATAAAATAAGAAAATAAAATCCACCATTTTATGCTTATATTTTCCTCAAGTTCTCATACCATCAAGTTTTTATGCCATCCTATCAAAATGTATGCAATGAATGTTCAAGTATCTAACTTGCCTGCAACTTGGTTCTAGCATGCTAAATACTGTAACTGTATATAAGCAAAGCAAATGTTGTGAAGGTCATAGATAAAATTGAGATTGGATGGTAGTCAATATCCACCATCAGGCATTAGTCTGTATACCTGCTGTACACAAGCATATATGCGCCCTGAGAAAGTACCTCGTCTAATTCAACACTAGAAACCTGGGAGAAGACAGAACTGCAGTTAGAGAAAAATGAGTCCATGTAGATTGAGCGTGACAATTGAGCTGTTTTCATTTGATGTAATAATGATGGGACATAGGATTCTGGCATAGCAATTTTCCAAAGCAGAAAATCATTTCTTACACTAGATTTAAATTAAAAAAAAAACCAAGTTTCACATTATGATTTTAAAAAGATAAGGCCACCAATCCTCACAAGCTGTAGATGGTAGATCTGTTTAGAAGTGCACACAGATTTTTTTTTTTTTTTTTTTTTTGGGGGGGGGGGCGGGGGGTTCCTACCTTGCAGTCATCAATTCTGTGCCAGTTTCCATGGAAATCCTTGGTGTAGCAGATGTAATGACCAAAAAATGATGCATTTAGCATATCCACATGGACAACAACTGCATAAAGCTTGTACACATCAGTGCCATCTCCTCCTTCACTCATGTAGGGGCTCAGATCTAACATCTCAGGAAAAGTTACCCTTTTGTTAAGTTTACCAAACCTCCCACTCTGAAAAGTTATGTCCACATGATTTCAGAAGTTATAAAATCCTCTAGAACTAGAATATAGCAAAATAATTGATTTTCACAGAAAAGGTAGTTTAGATTCAGAAAGGTAATACAGCAGCAGAGATATCCATAGCAAGTAAACAAATCGGACCTGGAATCTCTTTAAAGCGATTGTAAGAACATTTGGAGCTCGTTGAATTGTAAGACGCTTCCATGCCTTGACATAGTCATTGCACCTATACAAAGTTTAAAATTGTACCTTAAATCAGAACAGATGCAGACATCAAAAGATATTAGATGCAGACTTGTGATCCATTTTATTGGTAGCCTTGTTCTATTAGAACCTGCTGGGCTCCAATTATATTGACAAACTAGTATGAAAAAAAGATAAATTTCATGGCAAGGCATATTTCACTTTCAAATATTAAACCATCAAGGCATCATGCCAAACTAGTTGGAGCTGGCTGGACAAATCATCATTTTATTCTGTCTGATCTGCGGCCATATTTTAAGCAGATATTTAGAGACCACATACTTAGAACTAGAAGTAATTTTCAGTCCACAAGTTCATGGAAGCCATATTTGGCCATTATTCAGTGAGGCAATTATATTGTTCATGTTAAATATGCTAGAGTAAAAATGAAAATTAAATAACCAATATGCACACATTTTTCCTCTTTAAGAGAATTTCCAAGTCCCGGACCAAGGAATGACTAGAGAAGGAAGAATTGGACAGTAAATAAAGCACCACTAGTCCATATTCAACATCTACCATCCATCTGCCTATCTCTTAGCCCAAAATGCAAGGGGAGAAAGATTTGCTGAAACCAACAAACCCCAGTCACCATCCAGGGAAAAAAATAAAACCAACTCAAGATTCATATCCCAAACTAGCTGGAGCAAGATACATGTATCTGCTTCCTCCAATCAGTTCTAAAGCATATTAATATTTCAATTTAAAATGCAACTACCTCCATCATAATTAAAATTGCTCATACAGTCATAGCAAGGGTGGAAGAATCCGAGAGGATTGAATTTCTAGTAGTTGCTTAAAATAAAAGGTTGAAGATTAAAAAATAAATATTAAAATTAAAGATTGTGCGCATAATGAAACAAAAGAGATGAAGAAATGGAATCAATAAAGTAAATGATTTAAGCTTTTGGGATTCAGAAATCACAGGATTAAGCAGCCATACCTGTCACATTTGTACATATTTTCTCCATGAAGCCACTCTTTGTCTGTGAATTGATCGAGGCATTCCTCCAAGGATGCAGCATCACCATGAATCTCAACAGTTAAATCCATCATGTTCTCAAACTGATTTGAAATCTTATTGCATTTTGTGCATATCACCTAACGAAGATAAAGCATGTCAGGACAGCATCCCAAACTAGAGACAGGACTCCTCTAATCAATTGAGAGATTATTTGGGGTCTGGGAACAGGTTTAATAAGGCTTTGGTGCATCATCCAGGGATTTTTTACGTTTCCAATAAGATTGGTAACATGGCATCCAGCACCAGATATCAGACTTCTCAGAAACAGCTCAGTCCAAGAGTCCATCAAATTCTATTTTTTCCCTATTTGTAATGACTAATAACAGAGAAAAGGATGAGAAGCTCTGGATAATGGCATAAAAGTGGAATTCAATACAGTTAATGCATGCTGAGAAAAGAAGCTTTCACAAACAAGAACAAAATCAAACAGCTTCAGTATAACAGGATGCATGACCTGAGATTGGAGGCGACCCCCAAATATGTGTTGAATTATTGTAGTCTCTTGAGAGGCAGGTTCAACAGCCTTTTCTCCACCAAATTCATCAAGGCATACTGATTGCATAGTATCAATAGCAAGCCTACAGAAAAGACACGAAATGTTTATGGTATTGAACTGGGCATAGCATCAAAGACAACCAAAATTTCTTCTCTAGTCAATCACTTTCTTCAACTGATTCTTCTATTTTATTATATTTGGTGTGTGTTGTGTCTTTTCTTCTGATGGGGGATGTTTATCTCAGAATATGCAAACCAGACAAGGCCAGTAATAAGAACCTCATGAACTCATGAGCATCCTCCTGTCTTCCATAGCCAAGATTACCACCAATATTAGGTAACCGAGAAAGAATATTTATTGGTGAAAAGGGAAGCGTGCTTTGGCTTGCTCTTTCAACATGGGATTGGAATTCACAAAGAAAACACCAATCATTATGTCTACCTGAAACAAATATGAAAAGTTGTGAGGGAAGAATTGTCCAAACTACCACAAAAAAGCAGAACAAAAAGGCTACATAAAATTCCAATTTCTGAACTTACATTCTGTTTGATGACCTTTCTTCAACAAATATGCAACAAGTGGCCTTGTGTATGTGAGGCATTGTAGAACCACGTTGGCAAAGCAACTGTGAAGGAAAAAAAAAGAGGGGGGATAATTGAATAAAAAATGGCACATGCTCAAATGAAAAACATAACACAACTAGCAAATGTTTGTGTCTGCCCATGCATAGTTTATGCTCAAATGAACAAATAAAGGTGTACGGGGGTTGCAAACATTTACCTGTTTCCACAATTTAAGAGCCCACAGGGAGAGAATTCGGGCTTGTCTGAGTTGTAAAGTTTAATGAACTCATCATACGGGAAAAGAACCTGAGATTTAAGTGTGTTGAAGTTTTCACTATGCAGAACAAGAATTCACTAAATAATCTAAATGAACAACAAAATGAGAAAAGGTTAAAACATATACCTTTCCTGGCTTCTTTATAGGCTTAGAGTTAGAAACTCCATTGGCAGGAACAAGTGCAGCGTTAGAAAAGCTTCTACTCCCACCACCTGAAGGTTTAAAACCAAAGTTTGATCTTACTGTTTGTGAAGAATTTAATTTGAAATCCTTGCATTTTAACTTATGGCCAGCCTTCCAGTCTGCTTCTTGGCATCTCTGTGAGCTGGGGAAAAGAAAAAAAGAACAACCATATGATTTATGCTAAAAAAAGAAACTTAAGAAATCTGCACCTAAAACCCAAATATTAAACTCAATTAAAAGGATAGGTAAACCCACAAAAAAAACTTCCAAATTAGACTAAAAAACCCTTCATCTGAAAAATAAAAACATGAAACAGACAATAAACCTTCATCATAAAATCAATAAAAACTAATAGCACATTATATCATAGTCTATTATTATAGCATTGCAATGCTATCTCTACCCTACAATCGCTACTTAAGCTTGAACAACCAATTAAACCACGCATAACTAAGCCAACCAATGAGGATGAGCCCAGTGATTTATAAGATTAAGAAACCACCTTAAATACAAAAGAGCACATTTTTAACCAAACCCAACCCACCCATCCACCCACAAATATATGTGTGTGTGTTTGTGAACCGCCAATAGCACTCTTAACACAATCATTTACCTACAAAATCAATTAAGCTATTTAACCAAAAAAACCATAAAAAAAAAAGCTCACAAAGCCAAAAGAGCATAAACCCAGAATTCCCAAGTTTAACAAGCCACCTTCAACACAAAAAGACTGTACTTTTATCAACAAACCATCTGTCACTAGTTAGTTCATTACCCCATTAACCACTAATTAAGCTAAATCATGCATAATTATGCCAAACCATATATCACTAGGGAGTTCATTACCCTACGAATCACTAATATAAACAAAAACTCAATTCATTCTAATACAATTAACTACCCTTAAAATTACTAATTTAGCTAAAAGGAACCGTAACTACAATTAAGCTACGCAAAAACATAAAAGAAATTACCCCATAAATCACTAACTTAGCTCCAAAACCAAGAAAACACAAAACCTCAAAAACCACCAAAAGGAGCCGTAACTACAATTAAGCTACACAAAAACACATTGAAATTACCTTCCAAATCACTAATTTAGCTGCAAAACCAAAAAAATAACAAAAACCCATTGATTCCCAACATCAAAAGAACCCAAAAAAGATTGCATTTTGACCAGAACCCAATAATCAACAACCCAAAGAAATCACCAAAAACTTACCAATATCTCACGGATTTGCAACGAGAACACTTTTTAGTCCCAAAACCGCCACAATTTCCACAGATACTAGAGTCCTCTTCAGCTTCCACGGCTTGATTAATAATATTTGGATCAATAGCAGTGTGGCTACTCTCAGCTGCTTCGAAATTAGCGCCGACTTCGAAATACTTGGACGCCGTATTCTTAACGAGGTGTAACAACCCCAAACCAATTACAAAAACAGTGAATATAAATTGTAGTAACCAATTCAGATCCACTGTTATTCCACCGACATGCATCTACACTTGTTGTTGTTTGCATGCATTAATCAAAGGATTTTTTGCGTGTTTTTCTCCCTTTTTTTACATGTAAATTAGGGATTTTGAGAGGAGAGTTCGTGAATAGTGTTTCGTTAGGGTTTTTATTTTTTTTGGTGTGTGGGAATTGGGATTGTGATTTGGGGAAAGATTTATTTATTTTATTTATTTATTGTATGGAAATAGGGTGGGGTTGATTAGTAGGGTAATTAAGATTAGTGGTTAATTGTTATTATTATTAATATGATTACCAACCATAAGAATTTAATGATGGGAAAGTGTTTATGTACTTACGTTTTTTTTTATTATTATTGTCTCTTGTCCCTTTTTAGATTTATTAAAATGGTTATGGATATTGAAATGGATTCTATAGATAATTTTTATTTATTTAATTGAAAAGTCGAATTTGATCTTGATTTATAAAAAACGATTTAAGAAATCCCTAATCATAAAATAAAAAAGAATAATATCATTGTAAAATATAAGAATTAATAAATGTATAGTAAGAATATAATTATCATTATTTATAAAATAATTTTAGATAAATATTATCTCTCTTATATCTTCGTCTGTAGCTAGAAGTTTCTTAGCTGGAAATAAGAAAATTAGTATTGATTTTTTTGCTCTTTTTTTTTTCCCTCCTCCTTCTTCCATCCATGTTTTCAATTGCTTTGTTCTAGCTGGGACCGTGACTGGTCACGTGCTGCATCTTGAGAGGAGGAGGAGGTGCTGGGAAAGCATCCTTGCCTGGCAAGTATGAGGAATTATTCCATTATCCTTTTCGGAGTCGTGCTTCTTTGTTTCACTTCCATATTTGTTTGGAATTGCTAATTATGTGTGATAGAGAGGTTGATTAGCTGGTTTTTTT
>Ga0325405_1003743_pt1 | contig 15623 bp, 7 predicted proteins | sample PopdelMetagenome_21_FD_205663 | JGI IMG/M metagenome (GOLD analysis project Ga0325405, IMG submission 205663) | Populus deltoides microbial communities from Bellville, Georgia, United States - Xylem-Control-R2 | ecosystem: Host-associated > Plants > Phyllosphere > Stem > Wood/Secondary xylem... | reverse complement strand
GGTGTGTGTATATATGCATATAAATACATGTGTATGTAACTGTATTATACAGTATTTGTATTTTGTGTCCTTGGATTCTGATAAAAGTTGGATTCTGGTAAAAGTTGCTGTATCTTGGTTCTTGATGGTTTTCTCATGAATACTGACCTTATCATCAATTATAAGGTTTCTTTGACGAGCAAATTCAATCCAACCCACAGAAAGAAAAGGCTCCACGTTTTCATTCCTTTGAATGAAGCAAGGAAAGGTCCATTCTTGCCCTTTGTCATCGTGAACGCGCATGTTCATGGAATGGCCTTGTTGGGAAGGCAATGGACCTAGAGAACAAGCAGGAATAGCTAAGCAACCCTCGATGTCAGCTCTGGTTACCAGCTTGGAGAATAGTGTTGCCATCGCTTGCTTGCCACAAATTAGATCTTTAATAGTGTAACTTCAACAAGGTGAAATTTGTGTACGAGTTTGATGAGTTATGGTAATGATTCAGTTGCTCTTCAATGACTCTTCAGCATGGTGTGTGTGTGTGTGTGTGTGTGTGTGTGTGTGTGTGTGTATTGAGAGAGACGCCGTCCATAGGAAGGATTGCACAGGAGGTTCAGTGAGTTTTCCAGGAAACAGCGTGTGTGGAAATAACCTCGAAAATGTGTCACCGTGGAAAAGAAGTCGTGCTTCTTTTCTTAACCATCTTGAGTTCAAAGCTAATTCAAGAATAAAATATATTAAATTTAGATTGATGAGGTTGATGCATCACTAAAATCATCCGAAAAATATAATTAATCTTAATTTACATGTAAATTGATTAGAAAATATCTATTAAAAAATTTATGAAATTAGAGTTGAGACAGTCAGAAAGTGGAAGACAATTCAAACTTTTCGATGACCTTTAGGAGATTCCAGGAGCATAGCTATTACTTTATTAATGAAACAATTAATAATAATAATAATTTTTAATTTTATTATTCAAATCAAATTTATTGTTTTTTGATAATAATAATAATATGTTTTTTAGTTTTATTAATAATAATAATAATAATAATAATAATAATAATAATAATAATAATAAACATTCTGATCCAAATTTAAATAGGTCTGGCAAATATGCCAGATTCACATTGATTGGATTTGACAAATATATATATTTTCTCCTATGAATTTGAATATATTTTCACTGTTTATTAAAAAAAAAAACCCCAAACTCAAAGATTAAAATTTTATGCTCTGAAAGGCAAAGCAATATATATAACATAGTCTAAAAAACTCAAATATATTATTTTATCCACAATCATTTTTTCAATATCAAATATATCATATGAAAAAGATAATTTTACCCTTAATTGCATATTTATTAAGTTTTTTTTAGCAAAAATAATTATATTATAATACTGCTTCAATCTATATTAATTTATATTTTAATAAATAATAAGAGGATGAAAAGCAAAACACTAATTTTGTTAGGCCATGTTTGTTTCCCGGAATTCACTTTTCGGGAAACCACTTTCCAAACTTTCCTGTGTTTGTTTGTCATTAGGAAAGTTGGTCAACGGAAAACACTTTCCGGTCAACGGAGAACACTTTCCAGTCAACGGAAACACTTTTCGGTCAACGGAAAACACTTTCCGGTCAACGAAAAACACTTTCTAGTCAAAGAAAAATTTGGTTTAGTTTCCAAGAAAGTGTTTTCCCTTTGACTGTGTTTGTTTTCCGGAAAGTGGTTTTCGGGAAACCACTTTCCAAACTTTCCTGTGTTTGGTTGCCATTAGAAAAGTTGGTCAATGGAAAACACTTTCTAGTCAAAAGAAAATTTGGCTTGGTTTTCAGGAAAGTGTTTTCCTGGAAAATTTGGGCAGAAAACACTTTCCGGAAGTTGTGAAAAATTTAGAAATGTCATTATTTGCTGATTATATCAAATTTAATCCTCAAACTTTTGATTGCTATATATAATTTGTTTTGTATATTTATTTTTCAATTTCATCTCTTAAAATTTAATTTTTATATTAATTTTGGTTCTTATTTTTATAATTGCTATTTGCTTTTTCCTTATCATTTTTTTATTGAAATTTTTTATCTATCAAATTTGGTCCTTATTCTTTTGATTGTTACTTATTTTATTTGAAATAATTTATGAAATGTTAATTATTATTATTTTAATTTATTCACCTTTTATTTTTTTTAATTTTTTAGATTTGATCTCTATTATTTTGATTATTATTTATTTTATTTGAGATAATTTATGAAATTATATTTTTTTTCAATTTCATTCTCATTCAACTTTTTAATTTGTAAGATTTGTTCCTCATTATTTTAATAAACTTGAGAAAAATAAAACATTAATAAGTTATTTTCCAGCTCATTTTCCATGACATAACCAAACACTGAAAAATGTTTTCCAACTTATTTTTTATTACACTACCAAATATCAGAAAATAGTTTCCCGGAATTCACTTTCCTGAAATTCACTTTTTCTAAAATTTATTTTTCAAAAAAAATTACTTTCCAACAAACAAATATGGCATTAATGTGTGTACATAGAAAGCATATCAAAGTCGAGTGTCCAATTAAATAAGGACCCGCAATCACCTAGGCCGCGTGAAGTTCGTCAAAAGGTGGAGCAGAAATTTCTTCCAAAGTAAACTGAAGCTGCGAAGCTTGTTCCTTGTGCACAAATGGCCCCACAAAGCAATAGCAATGCTCTTCAAATTGAAATTGAATATGTACATGCAAACAGTTATATATATATATAATGACTTTTAATATAATTATTGAATAAAAAAATATTAAAAGAATGATTTTTTTAATAAAAAAATATTGAATAAAAATTAATACCTACTCATAAATACTTCATTAACTATTACAATTCATTTTAGAAAAAGTAATATTTTGTAATATCCTTTGCATATCTTAGAATTACATCCAATAACAATTAATATACAGCAACAAAAAAATAATAAATATAATTTTTAATTTTTTTTATTTATTAGTTTTATTCAAACTAGTTTATAATTTATTACAATTTAACTCCTTGTGTTTATATATCTTCAATAGTTTTTATTTACATATTTATAAAAATTATCAATAAATAAAAATAGGCTTAGCTGTGTGTGTGTGTATATATGCACACAAATACATGTATATGTAACTGTATTATACAGTATTTGTATTTTGTGTCCTTGCTTGTGCTTTGATCAAATATTCACGATCAGGATCATCATTTAGTCCGGCACGTATTAATCCTTTAAATGTATAAGCTGTCTAATATTTTTTTTTTAAATAAAGCAGTGATTGTTTTTTAAAGTATTTTTAATTTTAAAATATATTAAATTAATATTTTTTTATTTTTTAAAATTAATTTTAATATTAACATATCAAAATAATCTAAAAATACAAAAAGAAAAAAAAATTAATTTTTTTAAATATTTTTAAAATAAAAAAACAAACAGGTATTTTCTTAACCTCAACCAAAATCTATCAGGTTAACATTTAAGATTTTTTTGGGAAAAAAAACAATATTACTTTAATAAAAAATAATTGATATGAATTGATTGAATAGCTTGCAAGTAGATTCATCCACCCTGACTTTTTTCTAGATCAAGTGACGGGATGGACAGCTAATTATTTTATATGAAAATGAAAAACATTCAAACAAGAAGAAAAAAAGAAAATCATTATTGGACAGCTCTTTATGATCCGGCCCGGTCCATTATCATGAACAAGAAAACAAAAATCAAATTACGTTTTCAAATGAACTTCTCTCTAACAAATCATCCATTTATAATCCCAGGGGCTGTTGGGCCTGGATCATTTATTAAGGTCTACACGACTAAACCCTTAATTATTTTTATTTTAAATATGTTGAATGTCTATCATAATGTTTTTTTAAAAAAATTAAGTTAAATGACACGTTTTTAAATATTATCTAGATTCAGATTATTGTAGCCACTAAAAAATCAAGGTAAAAGTATTTTCAATCTAAAAATCTATTTTCAACTTATTTTTTATTTAAAATATTTAGAAAATATCTTAGTCAACTTGATAAATCAATTTATAGTCTTATAAAATTAAAAAAAAAATTATCTCAAAACTTGAAATCAATCTGAAATAAAAAAAAATCTTTTTAAATTTAGATATGTTTTTTAGACAATTCTAGAATAAAAAAAAAAAAAACCGCACCGGAGCGCATGTATAATACACACCCCAAAATAAAGTTTCAGAGAAAGAAAGACGATGGAAGGACATCATTCAAACAAAGAATTTCCTGTTGAAAAAATCATACATTAGAACCAGACTTTCAGCAATCCCAGAATGCGGGTGGCACTGGGCTTCTATTGATTCAACGAGTGCTTCGGCGAATGAAAGAGCTAGTTCTGCAGCTAAGCAGCAACATCGAAAAGATCTTGACGAAGGAGCTCAAGCTCTATTCCATATTCAATTCTCGGAAGAAGATTCTCAGAAGCTGATTTTACACGTTTTCGGGCAAAAGGAAAAGAAGGCTCCTAGCTAAAGGTGGGTAGCGCAGCGCGTCTGTTTCGGGTACAGAGGCGACGAGGGGACCCGGCCACCCAACCCAACAGGTCAGGGGCGGGCCGACCATAGGTTCAAATCCTGCCACCTTTCTTGTGGATCATCCTGTGGTTACCGGATGATGGGAATAACAAAGCAGGAATTTTGATCGACTAGTCCGGTCAACTACTCAAAATGAGGAGCTTATTAGATGTACTTACACCTGATCTACCTTCCAGAATCACTAGCCAAAGCAGCTAGCAAAAGTGCGGCAAGCAAGAAAGATACCTATTGATCATTTGCTTAGGAACCGCTTTGCGCTGCCAAGCGAATTCAGTCTGATGGACTGATTGAAAGAGTTTGAAGTCAAGTCAGTCTTGTTTATCCTATCTCCGAATACCAGGAGCGAGAAAGGTAGCTATAGCCTTGATCTCATCTCTCATTCCCATTAGCAACCGGCTATTCCTCTTCTTATAAAGAATTCTAAAGACGGAAATTCCCCACATCAAATGGAATAGTTTAATGCCAATATCGACCATTATTATGGTTGGAATTGGTGCCAACAAAATTTTTTTCTTTCTAGCATTGTATTTCAATGACTCTTTCACTTCTCTCAAACCAAAAATCAAAAAATAAAAAAAATAAAATTTAAGATCAAAATTAACTTTGTCCTTAAATTATAAAAACTGAAAGAACCAATATTTATAATTTGGAAAGTCTATGGACTATAATGAAAATTCCTCCTAAACTTTGTTAAATTCACTTATTTTCTTTATGTTTTTCACTTTAGTTACTTGTCTTTCAATTCCATCCTTTCCTAATAAATTGGCTTGTAATTTGATCTAATAAAAGCTAACTAAAAAAAAGGATAAAAAAAGACTTTGTAAATAGTGTATCCACGGTATCCTATGAGTGGGTGAATATTGCAAGCCCTCTAATGAAGTGTTCACTTTTTTTAGATTTTTATTAACTAGTTGAGAAGAAATCATAATGGACTTTAAAAAAAAAATCATGACGGGTCTTTCATTTCTTGATATAGTTATTAAAGTTGAACCGACTCAACAGATAGATTTGACTAGCTATGTGAACTACGCTTCATTGCGGGTTAAATAATTAAATTTGTTTTAAAAATAGCTCCTAAACAAAATAAAAGAGAGATTTTGTCTATTTTTTTACTGTCACATCACTTTAGGGCAGGAGAAGAAACACATTTTAAAAAAAAAGGTCCCTTCCGGATTTTTGCTAGATCACCCGATTTATGGGTTGACCCGGCGGGTCTACTAGCTTACGCCAAGTCAATTACAGGCCCAGGTTTTGAATGTAACAAACCCACCCAACGCTCATGGGCTTTGCGTCCTAGCAGTACGCAAAGCGTTGGATCCTCATGCTAGGCATTGGTTGAAAAGGAGCCAAAGATGTTGGGTCCTCCTACTAGGCATGTCCCGAGTTGTTGGGTCCTGATTGAAAAGGAGCCAAAGATGTTGGGTCCTAGTGGCGATAGGGTCTAATTGGGTGTTAGGTCACAGTGGTAGGTAGGGTCCAAAGATATTGGGTCCTAGTGGGCATAGGGTCCGATTGGGTGTTGGGTCATAGTAGAAGACATGGTCCAAAGCTGTTGGGTCTTGGTTATAAAACCCAATGTTATTAGGTCCTGGTATGATGGGAGGCAGGCCTACTGTGAGCAAGGTCCAACGTTGTTGGGTCTTGCTTAGAGGTAGGGCCCAACACAGCCATGAGTTTGGCTATGCAGTCAGGCCAATCTCAGTATATTTTTTAAAAACAAAAATATGTTAAAAAATATATAAAAAAATATTAATGTGAAGTAATTTTTTTTTTTAATTTTGGGTCTTGCCCAACACTGTTGAATTGCCTATTGGAGTGTCACTTCCAAGCATTTCTGGTTTCCTGTAAGCCAGCCGGTTCCAGGAGAAATACACATCCTGTTTAGGAAGCAATCAAGTAGGTAAGCAAATTGGGATATCCCTTTTCGGTTTCAGAGCTTTTATTTAAAAAAATAAAAAAAAATTCCAAAGAATATCATTTGAAATAAGGAAAAATTTAAAAAGTTTTAAATTTCCTACATCCCGTTTCGCAGCCAAACACAATCTTCGTATAGTTTTTCAAAAAATATTGAAAAAACTAATACAAAAACTTCAAAATAATATTATTTGAAGTAAAGAAAAAAAAATTAAAATTTTCAAATTTCTTGGGTCTCGCTTTGCAGTCACACATAAAATCAATATATATTTTTTAAAAAATATTTCAAGAACTAATACTAAAACTTCAAAAGAAAATTATTTGAAGTATAGAAAAAAAATTTAAATATTGTCCCTGAATAAGATGCCCTAAATTAAAACGGAGGCTAAGCCGTTCACTTGGGGGAACTTGAATCAAGTGTTGTAGCCAAATTAAAACGGAGGCTAACCCGTTCACTTGGGGGAACTTGGATCTAGCGTTGCAGCCAAACACCATGTCAACATTAAAAAAATATTAATTTGAAGTAAAGAAAAAAATTGAAAAATTGTCAATTTGTTTATAGAATTTTTGAAATGCAAAATCAAACATGATTTAATAGAAAATTCAACCCAACCTGAAACGGAAAAAAAATTATCATCACTCAACTTTTGATCAATATAAAAAAGTTCCATCAATTTATTTCAAAAAATAAATCTAAATTAGAGAAATCTAATTTCAGTGCCTAAAAATATTAAAAGAAATAATACAAAATAATCAAAAAAATATTAATTTAAAGTAAAGAAAAAAACTTAATTTGTTTTTAAATTTCTTTTATCTCCCCTCTCAGCTAGATACAATCTTAATACGTTTTTTTAATAAAAATATATATTTAAAAAAAACATAAAAAAATATCTTGAAGCAAAGAAAAAAGTTAAAATTTTAAAATTTCTTGAGTATGGTGTTGCAACAAAACACAATGTCAACATGTTTTATTTTAAAAATAATAAAAAAACATAAAAAAATATTAATTTGAAATAAAAAAAAATTTGAGAAATTGCCAAATTTGTTTCAAAAAAATTTTGAAACGCAAAATAAAACATGATTTAATTAGAAAATTCAACCCAACTTAAAACAAATTTTTTTTTTATCATCACTTAACTTTTAATCAATATAAAAAAGTGTCATCAATTTATTTTAAAAAAACAAATTTAAATCTGAGTAATGTAATTTCAGTGCCTATTAGAGCGTCACTTCCAAGCATTTTTTGTTCCTTGTAAGCCCATAAGCCAGCTAGTTCTAGGAAAAATGCACATCCTGTTTAGGAAGCAATCAAGTAGGCAAGCAAATCAGAAAATCCCTTTTCGGTTTTAGAACTTTTCCTTACCTTGTAATATTGATAAGTTTGATTCTCTCTCTTTTAGTGAAAAAAGGGCTTATAAGCTTGTTTATATCCTGTATAGTTGCTACTGAGCTTGTGTTCACGTTGCCCGTTATGGTAGGAAAAAAAACACATTAAAAAAAAAAATTTCCTTCAAGATTTTTAATGAATTTTATTGTTAAAAAATTCTGTGATAGAATATAAATATATAAAATATATGATATGAATCGAAAACTTTGTTGAGAGCTCTATCAACTTTAATACGATAATATTAAAGAAAAAATTTAATAATTTTTTTCAAAACAAAATTGAAATGAAAAAATAAAATGTTTTAATAAGAAAATTCAACACAACCTCAATTGAAAAAAACTTTTTATGATCACCAAAGTTTTAAACAATGTATAAAAACTTTCATCAATTTATTTTCTCTTTAATGTAAGGGAAAAAAATTACGCTAATGGATCTTACTAGGGACAGGACCCACACTGATGAGTCCTCCTCACAGCAGGAACCAAAGCTGATTGGTCCAGCTGCAGCAGGACCCAAAGCTTTGTTGGTCCAGCTACGGCTGGACCGAATGCTATTTTGGGTCTTTCTAGGACAGGACCCAACACGAAGGGGTCATGCTGGGCAGCCCAGCCAGACCAAATCTTAATATATATTTTAAAAAAAATACAAAAACATCAAAAATATTAATTTGAAGTGAAGAAAACAATAAAAAAAATTCAAAATTTATTCAAAGCATTTTTGAAACGCAAAAATAAACATTATTTAATAAGAAAATTCAACCCAACCTAAAATGAAAAAAATTTAAAATATTTATATAAAAAATATTATTATTTATGTTATAAATATTATTATTGTTATTATAATTCTAAGTTAATAGTATTCATATCCCACATGTAAAGTAGAAATCAATTCATTCTCTCTTTAATGTAGGGAAAATATTATATGAGAGTAAAGAATTTTTTTTGAAAGTATTGGATCCTGCTAGGGCAGAACCACACGTTGATTGGTCCAGCTACGGACAGGACCCATATTGATTGGTCTAGCCGCATTTGGATCCAAAGCGATTTTGGGTCCTTCTGGGACGGGACCCAACTATATTAAGCAGGACCCAACTTAATATATTTTTCTTAGGTCTGGCAGCCCAGTCTGATCTAATCTCAATATTTTTTTAAAAAATATATAAAAATATTAATTTGAAGTACAGAAAACAATGAAAAACTTTCAAAAAAGATTTCAAAGCATTTTTTAAATGAAAAAAACAAAAATGCTTTAATAAAGAAAATCAACCCACCCTAAAATGAAAAAAACAATTATCATCAAGAAAAAAAAAACATTTCCAGAGGAAACAAAATGCAAAATATTTTAAAAAATATATATTAAGATAATATTTTTTATTTGTTAAAATCTATTTTTTTATATAATCACATTAAAATTATACAAAAACATCTTAATATGAACTAAGGAAAAAATTATCAAATTTTTTTCAAAGCATCGTTGAAAAACAAAAAAAAAAACTTGATCATCACCTAATTGTTTTAGAATATAAAAAAAAAAATATTGGGTCCAACTGCCCTGGCAAACTTAAGCGAGACCCGTCCTTTTTTCTATAAATTCTCTTATATAATACAAAAATATAAATTATATTAAGAAGAAGTGACGGTGGATGGATCGAATGTGCACAAGAAGGAGCAAAGCAGTCCCACTGCTCACAGATCTGCTTTTGGGCTGTGACAATAAATCGGATGAATAGATTGTATCTCTTTTTTCAATTGGAATTGATAAAGCTGAATCCAATCCCCTAGCTAGGTTTGAAAGAAGACGCTCTTTGAAAGGTAACTGCAATCGTCAGGGGCATAGCCTTCGTAAGGCCTCTAAGAGAAATCCTTTCTTTTTTATTGTACTGAGCTAGGTAATATTACAATATTAGAATTATAATTTTTTTGAATATTTTTATTTTTTTAAAAAAATTCAAGATGAAAAAAATAAAAATCTTAATTTGAAGTAAAGAAAAAAAAACATATTTTTAAAAAAAAAAAAACAAACATGCTTAAATAAGAAAATCCAACCGAATCTCAAATGAAAAAAAAAATCATCTATTTATTTTATATTTACTATATGAAAAAGAAAAAAGAAATTAAAATCTTGGGTCCTACTTGGAGTAGGACCCAACTCTAATGGGTTCAGCAAGACCCAATGTTATTGGATCCTGGTGGAAATTGGACCCAAAGCTATTGGATCCTACTGCAGCGACCTAGCAACCTTTCTTATTTACAAACAGAAAAGACAACGCCGCCGCAACACCCCCCCCCCCAACAAGCCCTATAGTGTTGTCAATAATGAGGTAGGACCCAAACGCTATTGATATTTTTTGGAAGTGTTTTGGGCCTGGCTTGTCAACCAGACCCAACAGTGTTGGGTCCGGCTACTAAAGCCAGACCCAGCGGTTCTAATATCACCTATGTTGTTGCATCACTCTAATCTTAATGGCAAAAGTCAAATGGACCACGCCTCCGGCTGCAATTCTTGACTAAAAACACAAGAAAGGAACGCCCCCAGGATGCTATAGTGTTATCTATAATTAATTGTATCTTGGTCCACAGTGCATATACAGTAAAAAATCCCCATATGTTTTAATATATACCAAAGCAATTGTGCAAGTCCACAGTTAAATTGTCTCTTAGTTCACAATACATGCATGTGCAATAAGTCCATAATGAATTATCTCTTGATCTATAGTGCATTCATGTACAGTAAACATCTCAAGTAACAAAAACCGGTTTTTTTAAAAGAAACCTAAGCCGGTTCAAACCGACCAGTTTCGGTTCGGTTCGGTTATTTTTGGGAAAAAACCGGTTCAAACCAATTTGACTCAGTTTTTTTGGTTTGGCTCGGTTTTTTTGGTTTTGGCTCGGTTTTTTTCAGTTTGGCTCAGTTTTTCTCCGGTTTGGGTTTAGTTCGGTTTTTTCAGTTTCAGTCTTATAAAACCGAAACCGAACCGGTTGGTTTTTTCAAAACTCTAGTCGGTTTTTTTTCACGATTCAATTTTTTCGGTTATTTTTTTCGGTTTTCACGGTTTAATCGGTTTTTTTTGCTCACCCATACTTAATCAAGTTATATTATGAAAAAAAGTGAATTAGACTAATCCATTTCAAAATTTAACTTCCATGCATGGGAATGGTAATAATATGTAAAAAAAAATATAATTGAAATTATATCAAAATAATTTTTTTTATTTTTTTATATTAATATATTAAAATTAAATAAAAATATTAATTTAATATTTTTTTTCAAATAAAAAGCACTATAAACATCAATAAAATCACAAGCATTATCAAACAGAACTTATTATGTAAAGTATCATCAGAATTAATAAGAACCGATTGCATGTTAGCTTGAAATGATGTTTATTTATATTAATATTCTAAAACTTCAATTTAATAGAATAATTATTTTTAAAAAATTGATAAATACAAATGAAAATATTAAGAGAATATTTTTATCGGTAAATTTTAGTAAATTTTATCAATAAAAATATTTTCTTAATATATACTGAGAAAATTTAAAAAACAAAGAATTAAAACAAAAAAAAAATACGATGACTTTTCATTTTTACTAATGAAATTATTGTTGGTAAAATTTATTCGTAAATTTGTTGGCAAGGTGTTCACTTTTCTCTTATACTATTCATTATATTAACTATAAAAGGAATCATTGATGAGACATTCTATTAGTATTTTCTAGAAAACTCTAGAATTATTTACTTTTTAATTATATTGAGAATTATTGTTTTTTATAGATAAAATTAATAACGGATTGAAAATTCATCAAATAAGAATTTCTAAATATTTTTAATTAAATTGAATCCTTCAAAAAGTGAAAGCAACCAGAATCCCTTTCCCTCTCTCTCTTTTGGTTTCTCCCCATCACAGCTCGGCCGGTGCTGCACCAGCTCTCTTCTCCCTGGTGACAGTAGGTCCTGCCAGCAAGTTTCACCGTGCTCCTCCTGACCGCGTCCATTGTCTCCTTAGTCGTGAACAGCAGTAAACAACCAGCCACGAGCCAAGCCACCAGCCCAGCTGTAGCCTCCTCCACTGTAACTCCCTTCCATCTAGACCATCAAAGCCTCTTCCACCATAGCTCCTTCATCCCAGAGCAGCAATAGCAGTGGCAGCACGGCAGCCGAACACTCTCTCAGCCTCCATTGAAGCAACGTCTGGAAGTTCTTCCTCGCGCGAGCAACCCTGTCTCCACTGTGAACAGCAAGTTGGATTCTAAGACCGTGACCAACAGCTCCATTCCCCTTCCATAACGGCGAGGAGCAGCAAAAAAACAGAAGGGAAAAGGGGAGAGAATAGAGAAAAAGAAAAACAGAGAGGAGGAAAAGAAGAAGAACAGAGAGACAGAGAGAAAACCGGCGACCAGAACAAGTGAAGATAAGAAGAAACAGAAACAGAGGGGAACATTGGTTAACAAGCCCTCCCTCATCATCTTCTTCGTCTTCAAGCAACGGCTCCAGGGATGCTCTTCCTTCTCTTGACCCGTTCTTTGCAACTTTTAATTCTCAATACAAAGTGCGAAGTTAATTATAATTACCTTCGCATTTGCATTGTGCAGCACGCCTGGGTGAATAATTCACACATGCATGCTGCTTTGCCCAACGAGTGATCAGGCTGGCCAGCTGGGTCCAGCCCAGCCTCAGCCCATACGGCTGGGCTAGATTCTGTCTAATTTTTTTAAAATAATAAAAGTAAAAAAATAATTTTTTAATTTAAAATTTATAGATTTATTCACTGGTATCAGAGTAAAGAATATTATACTTTTTGGGTTATGTCATATTTACCAACGTCAGAATTAGAAAAATATTCATAAGCGAATATTTACTGACGCCAAAATCAGGAATATTATAGGAAGACCATAAAAGCGGAACAAAAACAAACCTTTAGTAATTTAAGACAAAACCATCAAAGCAGTCTGCCTCAGGCAGGACGTTTAAGGGATGATAATATCTTTTCTTTTACGTAATCAGTCACATACTATAGAATCTATGTTGACCAGTTAGGGTTTCTAGTGACCATAATACTAGGTGACGACTCCTTGAACTAGTCCTTCCCAAAAAAAAAAACAAGATGTCAGATATATGTTCCTTTTTCCATCAAGAAATTTTTAATTGATCGTCGCGAAGTTCGGGTGTGACAAAATGACAACTTCACAGAGGAATTTAGGACTAAACTTTGCTTTTTGTCTACTTATTGCTAAAATGTTTGTCGTATTGTTCTTTTTTTATGTTTATTAATTTTTATTTTATTTATTAGTTTTTATTTTACTCTTTTTACTGTTATAGAATGCGAAGTTATTCATGTTTATCATACATATGTGTATTAGATATGGATCTATGCCTTCACACATCACTCATCTCATTTTGTTTCGTGTATGGTATCAACTTTAAGATAAGTGGAGAAGTAACGACACACCAATGACTTTAACTTGGGTAGGAATCGCGAAACTATTCAACTCCCGTGTGAGTAATATTTCAAACTAATATTACTCAGGGCTTCTATCTTCAAGTTGCATGTAAGCCGCATCTCGACCTTTCGAGTATAATGACTGAGCATGTGAAAGACCCTTTGAGACTATATACCAAAACTACCCCGATGCATTTAATGGCTAGAACCTACCTTTTAGGTTGATCCCTACATAATTTCACTGAGATAAGCTTAACATGTAAGCATCCTTATTACAGGGCTTTCGGGTGACATAATGGTCGATATTCGTGAGATAACAACTGTTAAGTATGGACTCGAGTCTAAATCCTTGCAAATGACCGTGAGAGACTTTTTTAGACTAGATGTCAGTGAGATACCGCTACTCGAAGACATTCAATGCATAATAAATGACACCAACCGATGGTTCTCGCTCACCAAGTATCAAATAGATGAGGTGGAATTTGCCACGAAATATGGAAGGATTTTACATCTTCTGAAAGTGTCAGTGCTACCATCAGCCATAAAAAGCTCTGATCCATTTTTGGGATCCCGATTACCATCTTTTCACATTTTAAAATATCTACAAGACGTCTACCGTTGAAGAATACAGTGTGATTAGTACTTAAAAATGTATATTTATCAAGGTTTTATATCATCATTTTGCACTTAAAGTATCAATAACTTCTTAACTAAAGCATGTTTTATAATAACAAGTCTAATACTATAAAATGCTTTAATATATGGTAAATGTTCATCTTAAATGCAGGCCTATCACATAAATCAAAGGATTGATTGATGAGTTCAAGTATGGAAATTGAAAGGACAAAGAGAGGGCCAAACTTAGAAAAGAGATGTTGGTGCAGTCCAAACTAGAACACTGTTCGGTAATTGGGTCATATCTCGAGTTTTAGATGTCCAAATGATCTTAAATGTTTACACAGATTTTGTAAGACATAGGCCTACAACTTTCATGTTTTCATCAAGATCTAAGAAGGCCGTTTTCAAGTCCAAATTATAGCAACAACGGAGAAGTCCGAATCTGTCCTACAGCCCGAACACTATTCAGTGTTTAGCCCATATCTGGAGTTCTAGAAGTCCAAATCACCTCTATTTGTTTTCCTGGAAAGCTGAGTCAAGTTCCTACAAATTTCATGTTTTCAAGTGGACCCAGTCTGATGCTAGCATTTTCGTTTTATTTAGACAAGAAGATAAGGATTTTCACAAAGTCAAAAGTTGGCCACCCACTCAACAATTAGTCATCAAATCAATAATTCCAAATTTTGGCCTATAAAAGGAGGCATTTGCCATGTATTTAGGGGTTGTTCAGATCAAGTTCATGCTCTTTATTTCTCTCTTTATATTTTTTGTAATTCTTAAGTTTTGCTTTCATTAATTTCTTGTTTATACTTTTCATTTCCTTTCCTTTCCTTAGTTAACTTGTATCTTATTTATGTTCTTGTTTTGTTTATTTATGTTTCTCTTCTTCATTATGTTTAGCTAAGTTTATTATGTCAAGGTGAAAAGGTTACACTAATGGTGTAAAAACAAGTATGGTGTAAACTCAACATGGACCTTAATGTTTAATATTAACATGTCTTATCTTTTTATCTTACTAATTCTTAATACCTTGCTTGTTAAATGGTTAATCTAGATTTGTGTAGTATAACACTTGATACAACAAATGCTTAGCACTCTCATAGCCCAACCGTATGGTATTACCTACACCTGGGCTATGAAAGGAACTTGATTTGTTGTTAACATCAGTTAACATCATGAATTCCTGATAATATTTAAAAGTTTGGTGTTATGTAAATAAGATATTAATATGATCATGTTAATAATTTATAATGAGCTATTAATGACAAATCATCCGATTGGAACTTCTTTCGTGTGTAGTTTCCAAATTGAGTAATAAGAGTTTATACTATACTTGTTTGAAATACCATTGGTGGATCCTCTAACCTTGACATTTGTTTTTATCATCATTTAATCTTTACATTAATCTTCCATCTCAAAGTTCTCATCAATTTCTTCCTCTTCTTCTTTATTATTATTAGTACTACTACTACTACTACTACTACTACTACTACTACTACTACTAATATTATTATTATTATTATTATTATTATTATTATTATTATTATTATTATTTACATTCTTGTTATATTTTATGTACGTTAAGTATGCTCTGTGTTTGATCAAGGATCCTGACATTGTTGGTCTTGCCTTGTTCATTCGCATCAGAAATCTGTTTATATTATATAATATATCTCTTTGATCTTTTCATAAACTCAGTATATAGG
>Ga0325405_1003735_pt1 | contig 15645 bp, 4 predicted proteins | sample PopdelMetagenome_21_FD_205663 | JGI IMG/M metagenome (GOLD analysis project Ga0325405, IMG submission 205663) | Populus deltoides microbial communities from Bellville, Georgia, United States - Xylem-Control-R2 | ecosystem: Host-associated > Plants > Phyllosphere > Stem > Wood/Secondary xylem... | reverse complement strand
AAAAAAAAAAAATCATTTCTTTCTTGTTAACTCATTTTTTTATTTAGTCCCTCAATATTTTTATTTAGTTAATTATAATTTTATTATTATTGATATTTCATATATTGTTTTTGCAAAAAAAATAAACTAAATTTAATATTAATTTTTGCCCAACTTAAATAAGAATAAGTTTAATCGATAAAATAATCACAATAATAAAACTAGAAATAACTAAACATAAAATGAGAGAAGAAAGTAGAAGAATAGGCTGGAACAATAATTAAAGCAAGAGAGAGAAAATAAAAAAAGAAAAGAATAAGACACCAAAACACTCTGTAGCTTAGATAACGATATACTTATAAATATTAGAAAATTCATGGACACCAAAAGAACACAGTCACTGAGCTTCCAGGCCCAGGGACTTCATTTTTTTTATTATTTCATGTGCATGTGTTACCGTGGCAGAAAAAAAAAATAACAGCAGGTCATGCATACGTGACCGCGTGAATGTTTGAATGGGAGTTATGATAGTTTTTTTTTTTTAAGATATAATTTTTTAAATATAAATTATATTTTAAAAAAATAAAAAATACATGTTTTTCATTACCATATCTCTCACCAAACACATGCCGTGTTAGTTTAAAAATTTCTTTTCTTAACTATGGTATTTTTTTTTAAAATCCTATTATGCTAGATTAGAAAAAAAAAAACTCTCAAGATAACATTAAAATATTGAGTTAATAATTATTTAATAGGTAGTTTAATGGTAAAAGTTTGAGATTAAAAAATTTATTTTTTTATAATTATTAATATAATAATTACTAAAAATTTATATAATTATTAATTTTAAAATTTATAAAATTAATTAAAATATATATAAGCTGACATCAATAATAATAAAAAAATTTGAAGGAGATATTTCAAGATAATGCTCGTATTTCATACCGCCTCAACCGGACCGCCGCCGTCAAATCTCCAAAATAAGAAAGGTCAAACAAAAACAAGTCTTCCAGCCAATGAAATGACTAGATTATCCCTTCTCCTTTCATTTTTACCAGTTGTCAAACTAGTCAAACCAAAAATACGCCCATCATTTATAATCTGTCCAAATAACCGTTTCTAATCAAATCCTCTCTCGTTCCCTTCTCCGATTATTAGTTGCTATGCTCTCCGCAAAGGTTCGCCGTAAAATAGCTCCGGCGAACGGAGACACTGACAACTCCGCAGACAAACAAGACCAGCTCCTCCTCTCCGCCGCCATCTACAACGGCGAAGACCTTGGTCCTTCCGTCCGCAAGGCCTTCACTTCTGGTAAGCCGGAGACACTCCTCCACAATCTTCGCCACTTCGCTCGTTCTAAAGAATCTGAAATCGAAGAAGTCTGCAAAGCTCACTACCAAGACTTCATCTTAGCCGTTGATGACCTCCGATCTCTCCTTTCCGATGTCGATTCACTCAAATCCGCACTCTCCGATTCCAACTCCAAGCTGCAGTCCGTCGCTGGGCCCCTCTTAACCTCCCTCGACTCCTACCTCGAAGCTCAAACGGTATCGCATAATGTAAACTTAGCTCTCGGTTTGATTTTCTCTTGTATCAAGCTATTAGAGCTTTGTTCCAGAAGTAATTACCATTTATCTCGCGGTAATTTTTACATGGCGTTGAAGTGTGTGGATTCGATTGAGACTGATTTTTTAGATAAAACGCCGTCGTCTACGTTGAAGAGAATGTTAGAGAAGAAGATCCCGGATATTAGATCGCATATAGAGAGGAAAGTTAGTAAGGAGTTTGGTGATTGGTTAGTGGAGATTCGTGTGGTGAGTCGGAACTTGGGACAATTGGCTATCGGTCAAGCCTCTGCGGCGAGGCAGAGAGAGGAGGACTTGAGAATTAAGCAGAGGCAAGCTGAAGAACAGAGTAGGCTTAGTTTGAGAGATTGTGTTTATGCTTTGCAAGAGGAGGAGGAGGAAGATGGGCTTAGTGGTGTGATGGGTGATGATGGTAAAGATGGGTATGGTAATGGTGGTGGTAATGGATTGTTGGGGTTTGATTTGACACCCCTTTATAGGGCTTATCATATACATCAGACCTTAGGACTTGAAGATCGGTTTAAGCAGTACTATTTTGAGAATAGGAAGCTTCAATTGACTTCAGATTTTCAGGTGTCCTCGATGACCCCATTTCTTGAATCGCATCAGACTTTCTTTGCGCAAATTGCGGGGTTTTTTATTGTGGAAGATCAAATCTTGAGGACTGGAGGGGATTTGATTTCGAGAATGAAAGTTGAGAATTTGTGGGAAACTGCTGTTAGTAAGATGTGTTCTGTGTTGGAGGATCAGTTTTCTAGAATGCAAACTGCAAATCATCTCTTGTTGATTAAGGATTATGTGAGTTTGCTTGGAGTAACTTTGCGGAGATATGGGTATCCTGTTGATGCCTTGTTAGATGTGTTGAGCAAGCACAGGGATAAGTATCATGAGCTATTGTTGTCTGATTGTCGTAAGCAGATTGCAGAAGCACTTGCTGCTGATAATTTTGAGCAGATGTTGATGAAGAAAGAGTATGAATATTCTATGAATGTGCTTTCGTTTCAATTACAGACGTCGGACATTGTACCTGCATTTCCTTATGTTGCACCTTTTTCATCCACTGTGCCTGATTGTTGCCGAATCGTACGGTCTTTTATTGAAGATTCTGTGAGTTTTATGTCATATGGTGGGCAGCTGGAATTCTTTGATGTTGTAAAGAAATATTTGGACCGGTTTCTGAGTGAGGTTTTGGATGAAGCTTTATTGAAGCTTATTAGTACATCAGTTCATGGGGTATCCCAGGCTATGCAGGTTGCAGCAAACATGGCTGTGCTAGAACGTGCTTGTGATTTCTTCTTTCGTCATGCTGCACAACTTTCAGGAATTCCCTTGAGAATGGCAGAGAGGGGTAGGCGACAGTTTCCACTAAACAATGCTCGTGATGCAGCAGAAGAAATGCTATCTGGGCTGCTTAAACAGAAGGTTGACGGTTTTATGACCTTGATTGAGAATGTGAACTGGATGGCTGATGAGCCCACGCAAAGTGGCAATGAATATGTGAATGAAGTCATGATATATTTGGAAACTTTGGTTTCTACTGCTCAACAGATTTTGCCAGCTCCTGTTCTGAAAAGAGTTCTGCAAGATGTTCTTTCTCACATTTCAGAGATGATTGTTGGGGCTTTACTTGGGGACTCAGTTAAGAGGTTTAATGTCAATGCTATCATGGGGATTGATGTAGATATCCGATTATTGGAATCTTTTGCTGATAATCAAGCTGCTTTGTTCTCTGAAGGGGATGCCAATCAGTTGAAAACAGCACTTGCTGAGGCAAGGCAACTGATTAATTTGCTTTTGAGCAATCATCCTGAGAATTTTCTGAATCCTGTGATCAGGGGGAGGAGTTATAATACATTGGACTATAGGAAAGTAATGACAATATCAGAGAAGTTGAGGGATCCTTCAGATCGGCTATTTGGAACATTTGGGAGCAGGGCAGCCAGGCAGAATCCAAAGAAGAAATCTCTGGATACATTGATTAAAAGACTCAAGGATGTCAGTTGATTTCATACAGAACTGTATGTATGGTCCTTTCTTTTTACTGTCCTTTTACCTTTGCTGCATTTATTTGCTTGCAATATTTTTCTCCTCATTGTATTATTAGTTTCAAAAATTATATTTCTGTATTTATCATTCTTATAGATATGCATCAGATTGTTTGATTGAATTCTTTTGAGTTGAACTATGAAAATGAGGGTTGGTACTCATCGTGCCATGTACCCTTGGATAGATATAAAGGCGAAATTTCTCCTTACCCTCTTCTCCTGCCCCCTTGTTCAGGAAGAGGAGATAAAAAAAATCTACCCTCCACCCCACTTATATCAGGGAAGAAGGGGAGAACAAACAAACAAGAAAAAGCACACACTTGCAACTATTTTTTAGTGCATCAAGATGGATGGCATCTTACAGGAGTTGGAGCCACTGTTTGCTGTTGGGATGCCTCTTTAACTCTCAACTTTACTTTGGCCACGATTGACCGTTTCTGTTAGATATCCTTGATTTTAGTTGGCGTAATATATACCATTCATAATCAAGCTCCTGACTTTTTGCATCTTTTGCATATCTTGTCAACGCTATGCCAAGCCTGTCTCTACTTCTAAGGCACGACATTGCTGTGCAAGGATTGACAGCAATGTCGTGCCTTAGAAGTAGAGACAGGCTTGGACATTAACTTTTCTAATGACCAATTTTCCAAACTAAGATTGTGGATGAACAACATAAAGTAAGGAATTTTGAAGCCCGAGTAGAACGAGATGGGGAAGCTTTAATTGTCCATCTCTTGTCTGACCTGACTGTTAGTTTAATGTCTTGAAGCTAATTGAATGGTTACACGTGTTATTATTATATTTATATAATTATATATTTATTATCAATAAAAATTTAATTTATCATTAATATTCATATGATATTAAATTAATGAATCTAATATTTGATCTATAAATCTAGACTACAGATAAAGTTCATAGGACAAAAATGCTTTGCAAAAAAAATTATAAAAATATTATAATTATGAGATTTCTGTTTCATCAAAACATTGTTTCTAAAATATTCATGGTTGATGCTCTCTTAAAATATTGGATATTTATTAGAGCCGTAGAGACTAATATATATTATGTTTTTTTTTTTAATGAAAGGAACCAATTGTTCTCATAAGCTGAGGTATAAGGGATGTCTAGAATTAATATGTAAGTGTTTGTCATAAGACTTGTACATTGAACTGACTCATAAGAATTTTATATAGAGATATCACATGTGTTTATGGAAAGACTCATATGACGGTTGTGTAAGTGATTCTTAGACTTGAGATCATTAAGTTATCTTATATATGGAGTGTTATGTTTTGATCATGTTACACGTTATCTTGGTAAAGCTAATAAATGGGCAAGCATTAGATATAACATAAACTATATGAAGGTATTTAAGTGATCAAGAGATAATTCATTATCCTAGGTGAATTAGAAAAAAAAAATATTTCACATGTCCTCAAATAATATTGATTGTTAAATCCTTATGCAAGGTGAAAATAGATTTGAAGAGAATTTCAAATCTTATTCAAAGAATCAATTACTATAATGTTGCAAATAAATATGATTTGACATGGCAGACACACTCCATACTAAAATGTCTAAATTAGAATATTATTGATGAAGAGATAATAATTACATTGAGAAACTAGTTATTGAAAGGTTAAGTCAAATCACTTAAGACTTTCCTAATATTTAGGAGATCATGACATAGTGCTAAATAATATACTTGATCTTCAAATATAAATTAATTAATTATTGAATTGATAATAAATTAAATTTTTTGATTTATTTATAATTATAATTTATATTTGGGCCAACATATTAGGAATCTAGTGAGTCATATACATTAAGAATCATTAGTTAAAAATTAAACTGAGATAATTAATTAAGTGTGACTTGATTTAAAACAATTTTAGAAATTAAGTACTAAATGTATTTAATTTAAGGATTATAATTCTAGTTCTATAATAATCAAGTAGGAACTTGGTTGATTTCATTTCTAAAATTATCCTTAAATAACATATGGATATTATATAGGGTTAAATAAATATTTTTCTATTTATAGGGTTTTTAGGATTTACTATAAATATAAAACTATACCTCTTATTCTTTAAAAAGTTGTCTGTTACACAGAAAAATTACATAAGTTACAAAATAAAAAGCTAGCACTCTAGGCATAATAATCTCTCTTTTCTAAATAGGGATTTAGAAAATTTATCACTGGTGATTCGTGTAGATTACTATTGGAGGCTGGATAACTAGACGACTTGTGGTTTGTGACAATCTAGTCTATAAAGAATTATTTAAAGTTGTAGAAAATCAGATCTTCAGTAATAAATCTCTAAACAACTTTAGATCTGTCTAACAAAATCCTAGAGACTCCCAAATAATTTTGGCTCTTTTATTTCAATTTTATCATTTAATATTATGTTAGTTTTGAATTGTTAATTATAATTTGTTTTAGTTTGTTTTATATTAGGTTATCACAATCTCAAATAAACGTCTTAGCAATTGGATGGTGCTTAATTTTATAAGCATATATTTTTGTTACTACATCATTGAATAAAAAATAGTTTTTGAACTCAGTGGAGTCCATGATCTAGGTTGTGGGTTTAGCGTGTTAAGAAGGTCAATCCAATATATGATTGTTTTAATATTAAAAAAAAAACATCAACTTAAATGTTTTTAAAAAAATCAATCCATATTTTTTATGGTTGTTTGGGTTGTTTTTAGTCATGCCAAGTCAACTGAGTCACATAAGAGTAACTTTCATGCAGATTAATTTTAAACCTATGTTAGGTAAGAATTCGGGTCTGGAGGTTTTAAGGTTGACCTGTTGGGTCGAATTTAATAACAATGTCAAATATTTTCTTTTTTAAAAAAATTCCATCTTGCATTTTTTTCTTTCGATTGAATCTTTTTTTTTTTCTTTTGTTTTGCGATTTTATCTTTTAATATTTAATTGATTTTAAATTGATCTTTATAATTTGTTTAGGTTTGCTTTCTATGAGGTTATCATGATTTCAAACAAACAACCCAACATTTGGTTGGTGTTTAATTTCACAAGCATATATTTTTAGCATCATACCTTTAAGTAAAAATAATTATAAAAACAAAGTTGTTAAACTCAATAAAGTCTATGATTCGAGTAGCGGGTTTGAGGCTTTAAGCCTCAAAACTAGGGTCGATTTAATATGTTGTTGTCTTACTATTAAAAAATATGTCATATTGAAATTTTTTTAAAGTCAAACCATGTTTTTTATCGGTCATCCAGTTGACTTTGGACCCTCTAAATCAATCAAGTCATGTTAATGCAACTACTATATGGGTTAGTTTTAAACCTAAAGCAGGTAAGGAGTTGGGTCGATCGAATTTTATGTTGACCTATTAGGTTGGGTTTAATAACAATGTCAAATATAATGTTTTGTTATTGTCTCATAATAGAAGAGATAAAGGCAATGGAGATAGATGAGACAAGATAAAATAAAAGACAAATAAATTTGTGTTTGGCAGTGATTTATAAAACATAATGACTCTTTTTGTATCTTGTTTGGTTGATGGTAGATAAAACAAAATAAAAAAAAAACTAATGTACCCTTAATATATATTACTATCAAACATACATATTTAAAAAAAAATTAGATTTTTTTTTTTACTTTAGTTTACATTAAGTATTGAAATTAATAATAGTATAACAATCTTAGTTATAAAACTTGTTTTGGCCTGTCGAGTTGTCCTAGGATCTAAACAACTTGGGGCCTTGACTAGTCTGAATTTAAGAAAAAATAGAGAAAGGATTGACCTGACCTAATCTCAATAAAAACCCAGGTCGTTCCATGACCCAGTTAAAACTCGAGTAAAGAATTGGTTAACTTTTTTTTTTTTAGAAAAATCTTTTTGGTTAAAACAACATCATTTTAAAAAAAATAATTAGGGTTAATCTGGGTTGACACTTCCAATTCGTGACTTGAGCCTTGTTCAGGGCTAACTCTTAGGTAGAGTTGTAAAACTATAATAATAATCATTTTTATCTTTACATGTCTTAGTTGTACAAGTTTGGAATTAAAAGTTTTTTACATGAATATTTTACGGATAAAAATAATAAATATTCTTTCTAGAGACATATCTTTTTGTATCTCTTGTTTTGAAAGAAAAGAAATTCAATCCAAAATTAGTACAAGAATATATTTATTTTTATATCTTTATTTATATTTCATCAACAAAACACATTTTTATCCTCACCATCTTAATTTCATCTACTCCAAAATAGTAACCAAACTTTACCAAATAGCTCATTGCTATCTAGATAATTTTTTTTATGTTTAAAGAATTTTTATTTGACATGTAATGGAGCACAAGACAAAAACTAATATTATACTATACATTAAAAAACTTGGGGTGGAAATATTGTTCATATAAATAATGAATCACCACAAGTTTTTTTATATATATGCATCCTTTTTTCTTAATTGGGTCCTTCAAATTATTTTTACCTCCTGAAATCTCTTTTTATTTCATCCTTATTTTTTTATTGGTACTGTACTTATTTTTTCATTCACATATTGGTTCTTTTTTTTTTTTCAATTTAACAATTGCAATTTGGTTTCGCGAAATTAACCCTCGGCAAATGATGAAATAGTGTTCGGAATCATGAACAGGTGAGACAATGCGAGAAGAAAAAGATATTAAATTTTTTTGAAAATGCAACATAGAAAGAAGACACAATCCAACGTGAGATGCAATAGTTACCTACAATGTTTTCTTTTTTTAAAATTTTTTTTTTGTCACTTGACTTTTTTATCTTCAATTTAATCTTATCACATTAAGTCGTCTTGGGATTGGAATTGATGTTTTATTTTAGTTTGTTTTATATTGGGATCTTGTGATGTTAAGAATATGTTTTGATGTTGAGTTAATGTTCTATTTGATAAAATAAAATTTATTGGAATTAATGTTCTATTTCAGTTTGTTTTATATAGGACTCTCGTGATATTAAGAATATGTTTTGATGTTGAGTTAATGCTCTATTTGATAAACTAAAATTTATTTTTTTATTCAAACCAATTACAACTTTAGAGACACAATTTTAGAAATTTTTTAATTAGTTTAACTTTATATTCTTTATTTCTTTTAGTTAGACTTTTAACGGATTTTGACCTTTTGAAAATCCTAGCCATCAATTTCACATAATATAGATCATTAATAAGAAATATTAAAAAGAAAAATAAGAAAATGAAACCTCCAGCTAACGAGAATACAGTGGAGTCATATACAAGATCAAATGCAAAATGTTTCAAGAAAGAAATTTACTTTTGATTGAAGGATAAGTAATTTTAAAATATTCATTAATATCAAATAAAAAAATACAAAATATCTAGTTAATTTATCAAATAAAAATTCTTTTATTTTTGTTGTTAGAAATCAGATATTATTTTTAAGGTAGTATTTAGTTACTATCCCATAACAAAAGAGATGAAAACTGTAGAGATAAAACAAAATAAAAGACGAAGTTAAGATTATATTTGGTAGTGGTATATAGGACATGTTAACTCTCTCTACATCATGTTTGGTAGTGGTATTACTATCAAACATACATATTTTAAAAATAATTAGATTTTTTTTTTACAATAATGTATATTGAGTGTTAAATTAATAATAGTATAATAACGCTAGTTATAAAACCTAGAATAACCTGACAGGTCAACTCAGGACCCAACCAACCCACAATCTAGATTAGTCCGGTTTAAGAAAAAATAGAGAAATGATTGATCCAACTTGACTTGAAAAAAATCACTAGTCAACCTAGGGTAAGACTCGAGTGTAACTTGAATAAAAAACTTGCTGACTTTTATTAAAATATTTTTGATAAAAAAACATCGTTTTGATTATTTAAAAAAATTAGAGGATAACTTGATTTGACCCAGATCAACTTGACTAGCCCATCCATGCCTTATCTTGGGTCGATCCTTGGGTTAAGTTTTAAAAATATAATAATAACTATTTTATTTATAAGTTAGAATAATTTTAAAATTAAATTTTTTTTATTATAATATTTTAAAAATAAAAAAATATTATTTGACATTATGTTTTAGAAATACAGAAATTAACATTAAAATGCTCACAAAGACATTTAAGGTTTATTTAGTCAAAATCGAGAAGTTCGACGGTGTCACCATTATTGCTGGTATTGGGCAAAGTCCTCGCATCATTGTGAACGAATGTGCTGTTTGTAAGGCACTTAGCAATCTTCTTTAGAGGCATTGGAATGTGTTATTATTCTTTCATAGTCATTGACTTCCCAAAAAAAAAAAAAGTCGCTAAATTATTGGATAAAAAATATAGATATCCCTAAATTATAGATCGAATTTTGGGTACCATATGTATATCAATCATATGACTATTAATATTTATTATTCAATAAAAAAATAAATTTATATATATGAAGTGTGTATTAAATTATAATTTTATATCAATATTAAGATATAAATATATCATATTGCATTAAAAAAAATATTCAACAAATATATCTATATAATATAGATATACATTTCATGTTAAGTTTGAGCGGGTTTCGGGTCGGTTTTGATAATATCCACACTCTATTCAGTATTTGTTGGAGAAGGTAACCATAAAACAAATACCGACCCATTCGGGTTGGTATCCATCAAGTTTTGATTAAATCGTCTTTCATAACATTGAGGGATGAAATAATTAACTTCTATGTGTTTATATTATCTAAAAACTATTTAGTATTAAATAAGAAATAAATTTACAAATATATAAATTTGAAGTGTGTGTCAAATTATTAAACTATAAAATAATAAATATTATATATATGCGTGTGTTTTATGTCAATAATAAAAATGTTCTACAAATATATTTGTATAATATTAATATATATTTTGGTTTAGATTTGAGCGGTTCCAAGTATGTTTTAATAATATTCATACCCTATTCATTACTCATTGAGAAAGGTAACCATTCATAAAACATCAACCAATTCGGGGTGGGTTAAGATGACATTTATTGGCTTCAGATTAAATTGCAATCCTTAATGTTGAGGGATGAAATTGAAAAAAAATAGAATTATGAAAAGGTTAAAAATGAAATAAATAGCAATTAAAAAAATAATGACTAAATTTGAAATAAAAATTAAATAAAATTAAATGATGAATAATGAAATTGAAAAAAATAATTTACAATAGAAAAAAATAAATAAAAATTAAAAAAATAAAAGACATATTGTATAAATAAACAAAATTAAAAAAGCTTGTGTAGTTTGCCTAAGAGATGAGAGAGAAAAGGAGGGAGGAGAAAAAAGTTCTATGGAGCTACAACATTTGTCTTACGTCGTCATGCTCACCATCATTGGAAGGCTCTCAATACGCCACTTCAAACATTGCCATGAAAGGTAGTGTTTGGTGGCAGGAGGAGCCGCACGCGTCTCATAACTCATTCCTTTCCTTACAAATATGGAAGACAAAAAACACAGTGCATTGTAGCAATTCATATTGCTTTGAGTCTTGCTCCATAGTGAAAAACTAATGAGGTTTAGGTTTTTTTTTTATTATTATTATCTCCAAACAAATTGGTAATTTCAATTGAACCTAATAAAAAGATCATTTTATCCCTAAAACTCAGTCATTTCCTTACAAATTGAGTCTTTCTCTCTGCGCTTACTACGTTAATCTTTCTAAGACATAAAAAAACTAGATATGAAAACTGGCCTTGTCATAACAACCATGTCGATCTAGACGTAGTACGAAACTTATGCCAAGCAAAGCTCATCATCAGTCTGTAGTCCTGTGATTTTGATTGTTACAAACCATAAGATAATTACTAATAAAAACTGATTTGTTCGTGACTTGTGTAACTTCAGTGGAAAATTCATGCAAAAGGCCAGGGAAGATTTATTAACAGCCCAAGTCAGAGGAAAAATAAGATTGTAAAAACTACACCATGTGCTTGTGAAAACTACAAAATGATAGAACAAGAACAAAACATAGGAAAGAATGAAAGAACTATTGCTTTTAGTAGAAAGATTTGAGTGAAGAATCAATCATAGAAGAGGTTGAACCTGCAAGATTGCAAGAACAAAAGATCTGTAACATCAAACACACAAATCCATCAAGTAGTGAAAATCCAGGGCCATCTGTGACGACAGTAGATAAAACAGTGTGTGCGATTTCTACTCTTCTCCTTCCTTTTCTGTTGAATGCATATTTTATTGGTTCATGAAACAAACACCCTAGTACTTGCAAGGTTGCATTAAAATGGATAACTCAAAATTGATTCTGAAAAACAATTTCATTGTAAACAAATTCACCCCCTCTTCGATTGATGTTTTTTGCCTACGCAGTCTACTTTTAAATACATGTCAAAATATGGAAGTAGTATTGAATTAATTACAAGTACAAGTCTACGATTGAGGGCGTGATAGCCAAAGACAAGCTCTCAAAATTAAGTGGGATCCAAGTGAAGGTGCTCATTTTGTGGCTGAGTATTGCTGAAGTGATCCGTGATGTAGATGAGCTCGAATTTTCTGTGGGGATTGCTTCTGCTGATTTTCCTGTGAGAAATTTTGATGAATGCTCGGCTTGTGGATGTGGCTTTGATTGTAAAGATGTCAACTTGAGGAAAATCACTTCTTCTTCTTCTTGCTTAGATACCAATTACTGATAAATGGCATCGAGAAGCGCGTTGCAAATGACTTGACTTCGTTAGATAGCACTCTACCAAAAAAAAAATTAATGAATGCTTTATCTTTCACTTGTTTTTTTTTAAATAATTTTATTTTTACATAAAAATATTAAAAAATATATTTTAAAATTAAAAAATTTAATATTTTTTAAAATATTTTTAAAATACAAAAATAAACCAGCTATAAATAACTTTTAATTGTGTGATAGGATTGCATGATTTTCTGTTCTCCTTTTACTTTTTGAAAAAAAAAATTGGGTGCAGAGTTATTTAGTGTTTTTGACAGTGTAGAAATCTTTGCGGTGAAAAAATAAGTTTTTTAAAAATATTTTTAATTATAATTTTAAAAAATATATGTTTTAAAAAATTTTATATTTGGTTAAAATTATTATGAGATGTATGTTTACTTGTGAAATAAAGAAAAAATATATTTTTATGAATAAAAAAATTATTTTACCTTTTAGAAAACTAAAATTTGAAACCCAATTAAATATGGGGTTTAGTGCAAAAGGCAGAAGCTATTTGGCTATTGTAGTGTTTAAGATTGTGGTGATAGTTGTTTTTTAAAGTATTTTTTGCTTGGAAATATATTAAAATAATATATTTTTTTATTTTTTAAAATTTATTTCTGACATTAGCACATCAAAACAATTCAAAATCATAAAAAAATAATTTGAAGCAAAAAAAAAATATTAAAAGCGTTTTTTAAACACAAAAACAAACACATTGTAACTAAACTATTTTTTCTTTGTGGTTGGAAAATGAAACAGAAGTTGCGGTCTCTTATAACATGTGTTTTTCAATTTTTTTTTCATTTGAAAAAACATTGATTGTTTTTTAGGTGTTTTTCTATAATTTTAATGTATTAATGTTAAAATAAAAAAAAATCTAAAAACTATTATTTTAATATATTTTACATTGAAAAACACTTTTAAAAAACTTCTTGCGCAACATTACCGGAAACGTTTTGTTAAAATGCAAAACCTATCATTTACCACTATAAACTGCACTAGATATAAGCATTCACTACACCGCAACTCTGTATTTTTCCCATTACAAAAAGTGATATCTAGGCACTGTAAGTGCATTTTAAATAAATAAGAAAAATAAATTACTCAAGTTATAGCCCTAATGAGTATAATAAGTTGGTTTTATTTTAATTAAATGATAAAAAAAAATCCATAGTAAACGTACAAAATATAAAACAAAATACAACGATAACCGGAAAAAAAAAGCCTCTAAATATAATTGGATGAAAAAATAGACAATAATTTAGGGTAGAGTCAATCCAAGGTAGCATGATAAATATGCAAGTTGAGTGATAAGGGTCAAGTCACCTTATGTTAACCTGCAAAACTCGTGATCAAAGTTATGAGATCGGGTTAACCCGATAATTTGTTTTTTTAAAAAAAACACAAAGCCTTTTTTATTTTTATTTTAAATTAATATTGAGTGATGAAATTGAAAATAAAATAATAAGGCAAAAAAAAGAGGTCATCGTGCCACATCAACTTTTTAAACTCATAACTCGGATTATTAGATCGGAAATACCATACATGAAAAAATAATGAAACTCATCCCCAACAAGTCTAACATTTAATGATGAATTATCACTATTATTATCATACATGAAAAAAACATCAACTTTTTCAAACTCAAACCTAGGTTATTAGATTGAAAATACCTTACATGAAAAAACAATGAAAGTCAATCCCAAAACAAGTCTAATGTTGAATGATGAATTACTACTACTACTAACAAAAACTAAAGTTTGTGGTGTTTTTACTATGCATAAAATCATTGTTCACTCTCACAAATCACTGTGGATTAAAGTTGTGATTTTTTTTTCAAAATCTTCAATTTAATTCTCAAACTTTTTCTTCGCACAATTGAGATCTTTTGAGCCAAAATTAGCACCCAATGTTTTTTTTTATATATATATGTGTGGAGAGAGGGTTGAATTGAAAAATAGGAGATTAAAGTGAAAAACACGGGTAACATAGATTATGCTTTCAAATTTACTTGTGAAGAACATTTTAGTCCCCCAACTTTTTTTTGCTATAAGGTGACCGATCACTTTAATTTTAAAAAATAACATTTTGATATCAAACTTTATTTTTCTTATTTTTCATTCATTTGTTTCATATGAGAAGAAAGAGAAGTCGTTAGATTCCTGTAAAGAGAGAAAGCTCTTTGTTAGAGACGATTTTGATCACCAAACAGGTTAAAATTGGTCTTAACATGTTTCACTAGGTGAGGGAAGTTAAATGGTAGTTGTTTTAAGCTTTAATATAGCCTAGAAAACCAAATCTAGGTTAGGGATGCAATATTTGTTTTCAAGTTTGATTTAGTGGTTTAGGTCATTTTTAGGGTTTAATGGGTTGATAGGTTTGTTTTTTAGTGTTCTAATGATGTTTGTAAGGTGTTTTTTGGGTAAAAAAACTTATAGGCTTAATTTTCCGGCCACAACAATGGTGATCAAAATCTGGGCTGGCAGACGACACTTCGTCTTCCACAACGGGCGACATGTTGTCTGCCTCTTTAAAAAAGAAAAGAAAATGTAGGCCCAAGCGTGCGAGTCCAGACTTTTCCATTGTTGGCATATTTTTTTTTCAATTAATACCTTTTTATGTCTTTTTTAAGCTTGTTTTTAATTAATACACTTACTATGTCGTTTGTTTTTGCTTATTTAGCATTTTTATAAATAATGATTATTTTTAAATTATATTGGATGTTTTTAACTTTCCATGAGGCAAGTATCATCATCATCATCATCATCATCTCACTATTATTATTATTATTATTATTTTTTTATCAAATGTAAGAATATTATAGATCAAAAAGGCGCTGGAGACCAGCAATACAAGGAAAAGGGAACAAAGTCCCTTGACCAAATCAAAAGCAAGACAAGCTTGCTAAACAGAAGGCAAAGGGAACAGACATTATTTTAATAATGTAAGAATATTATTATTATTATTATTATTATTATTGGTGGTGGTGGTGGTGTAGTGGTGGTGATAGTTATATTAGGGTCTGTTTGAGATTGTGGTAACGGTGATGGTTTAAAGTGTTTTTCGCTTAGAAATGCATCAAAATAAAGTTTTTTTTAAAATTATTTTTGACATCAGCACATCAAAACGATATGAAAACACAAAAAACAATTCGTTTTAAGTACAAAAAAAATTAAAATTTTTTTTGGGGATGCAATTTGCACCGCGTTCCCAAACATGCTCTAAAACTTGACAAAAGAGCTACGAAAAAAATATCAAAAGAAAAAGAACCAAATTGAAAAACATTATATATGAAAAATTAGGATTGAAAGACTAAATTGAAAAAAAATAAACAAAAAAAAA
>Ga0325405_1003734_pt1 | contig 15647 bp, 9 predicted proteins | sample PopdelMetagenome_21_FD_205663 | JGI IMG/M metagenome (GOLD analysis project Ga0325405, IMG submission 205663) | Populus deltoides microbial communities from Bellville, Georgia, United States - Xylem-Control-R2 | ecosystem: Host-associated > Plants > Phyllosphere > Stem > Wood/Secondary xylem... | reverse complement strand
ATGAGATCACTCTTGGGGAGGCATTTGATCATTTGGTCCAAAATGAAATGTTGGCAAAAGCATTTATGGCAAAAAATGCTAATTTGAGGAAAATTTGGGTTCAGAATTTTGTGAACCAACACTACTATAGGCCTGCTTGCTAAGATGGTTTGACTATGTTTAAAATTTAGGTTCAGACTATGTTTGTTATTTGACAAGTATGTTTACTTGTTTAATTCGGTCTAGCATGTTTATGTTTGTAATTTGAACTAATATGTATGTATATGACATCGAAACTTAATATTTATGCATGACTTTGTTTGATGTTAGATATTTATATTTATTTCTTGATGTTTATTCGATATATATTAAAGGGATATTAAAGAGATAATTGCCTTTACCCGTAAAAAAAAATATTTATCCAAAAAACTCATCAAAATATTTTTTGAATCTATTTATCTTTTAAAAAAAACTTCATACCAAAAACAAAAACCCAAATATATAACTCTTACCATAAACTAATTTGGCTTTCTTCATATGAAAAAAAAACTTATTTTAAGCTTTTAAAATTGAAAAAAAAAATATAGTAATAGGTTTTACTTAAAAAATATTTCACAAGCTTATTTCTATATAATATGATATGACATATATAATTATATTTTATAAAATAAGCTATGTATGAATATATATTTTAATAAAAAAAATTCATCATTATACTTTTTAGATTTCATTCTTTCATTGTAAGAGATTAAATATTTATATTAAATATTTCATATATATATTAGATAAACTTGAAAAAATAATCAATTCATTAATAAATTATTTTCCAGTTCATTTTCCATAACATAACCAAACACTGGAAAGTGTTTTCCAGTTCATTTTCCATAACATAACTAAACACTGGAAAATGTTTTCCAGTTCATTTTCCATAACACTACCAAACATCGAAAAATACTTTCCCGGAATTCACCTTTTAAAAGGAAACAACTTTCCTACAAACAAACAGAGCCTTAGTTTGTAAATCATTTCAACTCTTTATTGTAACTTTTCATCTAACTTTTCTAAATAAGAATTATAAAATTTTAAGATGCAATTTATAGCATTTCATTAAGAGAGATTAAGGATTTAGATTTAATATATGTTAATGTCACAACCTTATTCTTGAATCCATGACCAACACATAAGCAAGGTCCCCCTTTAGGTTTCCAAACTCATGCGACCCAAACACACAAACGTTTTCTCTAAAATAAACAAAATATAGTTCTACACAACATAATTATGTAGTTAACTTTATAAAATAAAATTATTGTCTTAAATACAAGAGTTAAAATACAAATTTCTATAATTATGGAGCACTAACTAGACATAATCAAAAAGTACTAATTACAACCAAAAAGGCAGTTTATGAAGTTCAACAAAAGTGAACTACTAACAAGCTATAAGCTTGAAAAAGATAAATAATAAGAGGGTGAGTTCAACAACTCAATGAGTACATAATGTTCAATATACGTACATGAGGTAATACAACAATAAGGAATACACACACACACACACACACACAAATCAAATATGACTTTAAGTTCTTACATGAAAGTTTCTCAAATAGGTCATAACAAGAATATCATAAGGTAAGGCTAGTCAGACAATCAAAATTTAATGAGTATGACACTTCATATTGTGGGATGATCAGTCGTCACAGGTTGGTGACTCCCCCAACTGACTAGGGTTCAAATATGATGTGCACAAAGACTAACACTACCATGTTAACATGGATATTTTGAATATCATACCATAGGTTCATATCATAATCAAATAGACAAATTCATATCTCAAAACTCAACTCATGACATCAATAAAATAAGCAGCTATCAATTCAGAAATACTTAATGGCTCATGTCAAAGATTCAGTTTCAATAAGTGATCATGTGCAATCATAAACACAAGGTAGATAACAATATGAGAATTACCAAGAAGCATGATCAATTGTCATATTAACAATTCAAGTATTTATATTATTCCTCTAGCATATAGAAATTTATCAACTCACTTGACTTAAAAGCGAAAAGAACTCGAAAGTAAAAGTTCAATAAAATCTTAAAGATGCCTAACATGTAAACGAATACAAAAAAAAAAAAACAGACTAAAAAACAACTCGTAAAGAACGTGCAATCTATTTAATACACTTAACTTAAGTTTTAACCCATAACTCTATACGTTTAGGAATCAAAATGAAATTATAAACTGGAATCGATCCACCCGATTAGTTCCAAACATAATCTAAACTGATCAGACCAAAATGAATAATTTAACCTTATTGTAAGGTCAACTAGTCTACCGATTCAACCCAATTGACCAATTAAAACCATTCATGGCTAACCAGTTGACTGAAATCAAACAAGAAAATCAATCTACTAGTTCATCCAATCAGTGGATTAAAATCTAGCAGGCCAACTGGTTGATCGATTGGTTAGGAATTTCAGACCAATTTTTTTTTTCTAAAATGGCAAATCCTAATTTCAACCTAAAATCTCAAAAACTCATAACCATTTAATAATCTCATATCAATCAACCTATAACACTTCAATCACACCATCACATTACAACCAATTCATCAATTAATCTATAAAACACAATTTCAAAACCCTAAACCTTAACAAAACCAAGAAATCAAGGCTAAATACTATAATCACACACATTAAAGCATAAACCTTACTTTAAACACTTAATCTCCACAATCCTCTTCATCTTTTCTCTTTTTCTTTTTTCTTCTTTTGACTTATAGTCTTCTATCTTCCATTTTCTGGTTTTCCACACCAACTCTTTATTTAATTACTAAAATATCCTTCATTTATTTATACCTAAAACTTACTCTTGCAAGGGTATTGTTGTCATTTCCTATCAAACTTTTTTTCTTTTTATTTCATAACATGATAATTAATGTACTAAGTGAAATGAAAATATAACCAATATTTACTATCTCCAGGGGCTATGGAAACCAACTTAAAATATAGAATGTGTTAATGGAGAGAGATTCTAGTCAATTCATTATTCATTCCTCGTGAGCAAATCATTTGCTCTCATTCTGTTACATACCAATAACAATTTTAGAATCATATCCGGAAGGAACTACCACACTACACGTGATAAATTGTTTAATAAAAGAAAAACAACTTAATAAAACAATGTGTTTTTTAAAGTATAGATAGTATTCCAACAGTTATAAACTGCAAATGTTAAACTCTTTTTTCTTTCTTAAACTAAATTAGACTCACATTTTCCATTTCTCTTATAATAATGCATTCCTTTTAAATCAACCTTGTTCTCAAGGAAGAACCTAAAGAACCTTAATGCCATCTCATCAGTAAACTCTTATGTCGTTTCTAATGGTGGTGAATCCTTAAAGAGAACCAGAACTCGAGTGGTTGCTTAATTTCCACTTTTAACCATCATTTAATCCAAGATAGGTTAAGGTAGTAATTCTAGCTCACCACGGTAATTTGACAAATAATTCTATACAATACGATTGACCACGTGTTTTTTCAATTGCAATATATGAAAGATAGGGTGGATGGCTATTGAGGAGGGAGATTGCAACCTATATGTTATAAACCCAATCTTTTATATAACCTGGTAAAGACCAAAATACTTAAATGCCAATTTATATGATGCTATATGAGCTATTGATTTTTGTTTGTAGGGTTGTATCAGGAGATAGACTAGATCCCTAATCATAAATGATTGCCCACCATTCCTTTTGTTATCCATTTGAATCATTATATGTAGTACTACTTACAAATTATTTTTAATAATCTTCAACATCTCTTTCTTGTTTATTAAAAGTCTATCTACTGTTTCATTTGTTGAATCCTTAAGAACATAGGGAATATGAATTGGCATGTCTAATTCATATAAGACTTCATAGAGAGTATGCTTAGTTAATGTGTGGTAATTAATATTATACCAACACTCATATAAAGGTAATCATTTAGAATTTATGTGGGGGTATCATTGCACATACACCTGAGGTAACTTTCTAAATATTTGTGTACTACTTATGTCTAGCCATCTGATTGAGGGTGGTATGATGTAAAGTAATGTAAATCCACACATTGACAAGAAAAAATACTTTTTTTCAAAATTAGGTTATAGTATCCATGTCACTAACTATGGCAGTTGGCAACCTATAAAGCTTGTATATATTGTCTATGAAAATCCATGCTAATATATAAGAATGGTGCTTGTGGTATAGGTTGTGGTTACAACAGTCTAGGAGTCAACATATTTTTTATTTTATTCCTATGGCATATATGGCATTCCCTAACAAACTATCTCATAAGTATTTGTTGTGTCTTTAAGTAAAATACACTCCCTACTCTCCTAGCAGTTATTGAAACCCTAGAATGTTCCTCAATGACAGAGTCATGACATATTGTTATTAATTTAGCATGTAGCATAGGATCATTCCCTATCACAATCCTACCTTTTCTAATTAAATGACCATTTACCCATTTATAATGAAGATGAGAACCAGGGTTTGCAAGTAGATCTTGAATTATGGTTTGAACTATAACATCTTTCCCTCATGTCCTTTTGATTTCATCCATAATATTAGTAGCAATAGTAGAGATCATTACAATGTTTAGTTCTCCACTAAAATCCTAGAGAAGTCATTAACAACCATATTTTCATCTATCTTCCTATACTCAATCTCATAATCAAAAACTCAATATCTTAGTTAGCCATAAATGTTGTTGTAACCCATTTTTGGGTCCCCGCTCAAAATACAAAAAAAAATCAAAAAATATTATAAAAAATAATAGCAGTGAAAAGAGGATGCCAAAGCGCCCCGAAAATGGTCAAAAATTGGTTGAGGAGGTTCAAAAATACAAAGATTGAAATTTGATAGTATATCGTTGACTGATGAGAGCCTTGTTAATGAAGAAAATTTGATTTGAGGAGGAAAAGTCTAAAATTAGATATTTATGGATTCAATTCAATTTTATTGAAGGTATAATTGAATTTATGGAGGTTTTGATTGCAAGAAAAATTGATTTTGAAGTTAATTTGGGCTTTAATTGGAAGAAATTAAAGTTCTGGGGTCAAATTATAATTTTTTAGAGTTAATTTGGTTAAATTAGGGGTTTAATTGCATAAATATTAAAGTTTGATGGCCAATTAGGGACTTAATTGAAGAAATCCGAGACCAAGGACCAAAATGAAAAATACGCGCAAATTGAAGGCCTAGTTTTGAATTTGAAACATTTTGGCGCCATTTCCTTTTAAATGAAACAACGCGTTTTGGGTTAAACGGCGTCGTTTCGTGCATTGTTTAAAAAAAAAAAGGAATAAGCAAACGGTGTCGTTTTGAACGGCACCATTAGCCTTCTTCTTCCCCGGGACACGCAAAGAACAGGGGAAGAAGGAGCTGCTTTCCCCTGCGTTTTGCTTCTCCCTCTCTCTACCCCACTTGCCCAAGAAACCCGGCAACGACCCATGCCAACACAGGCCCTGCCACCACGCCACAATGATGAAAAAAGTCAGGGAAGCCATGCCCTGCGAGCAACTCCCCAGCTCACCTTACCCTGTGCCATGATAGGGGTAAGGTGGCCCTTTCCTCCTCCGCCTATAAATACCCGAGGAAGGGGTGTCGAAAGAAAGGGGGGGAAAGGAAAGAGAAGGAGATCAGTAAAAAGAGAGAAAAAGAGAAAAGGAGGGGAAACCAAGAGAGAGAGAGACAGTTTTTGAGAGGGAAAGAAGGGGAGCCAAAACAGACCATCAAAGATATACCCAAAAGCCATTTTAATCCTATATTGGGTCAATTTTTGTATTCAAAACACATGACAATCAAGAAACTGTGAATTTTGAATAACGTGTGTTGGATCTTTGAAAAAAAAAAAGCTTGATTTTCAAAAGAACATCTCTGATTTCATTTCAACAAACTAGACTCTGAATAGACATAATCTTTGAAATATGAGGAGTGATTCCAGAACAAGGAAGATTGTCGAACAAAGAAGAACATCGATTGAGTCTGCAAAATCCTTGACAGAAATGACGTTGACACTTCTCGACACTCCTTGAGAAGTGGGGCAGCTAGAGGGCAATGCATTTGAAACCTGAAAAGAAAGAGAAGCAGTATTCAGATTACCTAGGGGCAAAGAAAGAATTAAAAAACGAGTCAGCAAAGTCCACTAAAGTTATGATTAGCATCTGGTAATGACAAGAACCTCCTGCAAGCATGTTCAAATCGACGGGGGGCAACATTGTTCAAAAACATCCTATGACCTGGTGAACCCTCGTCAGCAATCGACATACAAAGATGTATTTGAAGACTATTTTCATGTCATCATCCTTTAAAAAAATACATATTGATCGATAGGGGCGTACAATTGCATTGGAATGAATGACAAAATGATGCAAAATCACTAAGACTGATTGTGATGTAAAGATATACCTGAAAGACATCTTTATGTCGTCATTCTTTGAAAATGGATATTGATCGATATGGGCATACAGTTGCATTTGAATGAATGATAAAAGGATGCAATTCATCAAGACTAACTGTGGAGTAAAGATGTGCTTGCAAGACATCTTCATGTCGTCATCCTTTGAAATATGGATATCGACCGATGTGGGCATATGGTTGTAATTAAAGGAATACTGAAAGGATGCACACCACCAGGACTGATGGTGGACCAAAGATGTACCTGAAGGGCGTTTTCATATCATCATCTTTTGAAGACATGGCTATTGATCGATGAGGATACATGAACAAATGTAATTGAATGGCGAAAAGAGGCACACCACCAAAACTGATTGTGGAACAATGTTGTACTTGAAGGATAATTTCATATTATCATCATTTGAAACATAGTTATCGATAAATGTTATCACACGACTGCATTGAATGAATGTTAGAAAGACACCCACCCCGAAGATTAACTATGGGACAATTTGTTTTGAAGCCAAATGCGCATTTCACCGCATGAGTATGGGTGATAAAAGCAACATCATTGATGAGGTCAAGACATTTCTTTTCACAAACTGATTAAAAGAGTTAAGAAGAATATATTGAGAAGAACACTGAGCATACAACCATGAGCCTTTGTACTGCAAGCTATGAGATGCATGCCTGGATGATTGGATAGTTTCCAAGAACACTGACGATAACATATACTTGAAAAGTATTGTGTTAACTGGGTGCAAGTCCATGATTGATTGGCAATCTAAAATGAGATTAAACACTAGAAAACCTCTTGATGGGTGTTGGCAAAACAAGCACAACCAATCAAAGTACAATTCTTGAGAGAATCTAGGAGATGAACGATTTGTTCAAACTCCTTCACGATGAATCGAGCAACACCACACTTGGAAGCATGGTCAAGCTTGAGAAGCGACAAGAGCAGTAATCGTCACGGACAGCCCACGATAGGCACTGCACTTACATCTCAGTGGAAGGCTAGCACATGAATGAGCCAGTACATTGAAAGAATAAAGAAAGCTTTGAATAACAAACAAAGGCACCCTGTGATGATGGAACATCGAGGAGGGGGGGACCTGGGACCTATATTTCAAATCAGGTAAGGATGCATGCATATCATCTAACGTCGAAGCATTGCATATATTTTTGATTTGTTGCAGGAAAAATTCTCGTTAGTCCAGTCAGATTGGGGACAAAGAAAGAATCATTGAGTTTATGAACAACAAAGAATCATGGTTTTGACCCTGGAACGAGAGGAAGATGAGATAAACCCTAACATTAGGGAAATCTCAAAGAAATAAGAAGATCAACGAAGAAGAGTCTTCAATTCAAACATATCATCTTGAAGAAGAAACATATTTTTTTGGTTAAAGGAGATTGGCAGAAGGAATCTCAAGTTAACCACCACATGGAGGTTTTAGCTTTGGTTGAAAGGAGTTTCCAGATGGGATTCCAAGTTGACCGAGCTACACAAGATTTTTGGTTCTGGTTAAAGGGGATGGGCGAAAAGAATCCCAGTTTATCCTAACCACACAGGATTATGGTTCTGGTTAAAGGGGATCAGCGAAGGGATCTCAGTTTATCATAACCACACAGGATTTTGGTTCTGGTTAAAGAGGATCGGCGAAGGGATCTCAGTTTATCATAACCACACAGGATTTTGGTTCTGGTTAAAGAGGATCGGCGAAGGGATCTCAGTTTAGCTTAACCACACACAGACTTTGGTTCTGGTTAAAGGGGATTAGTGAAAGGAATCTCAGTTTATCCTAACCACACAGGATTATGGTTCTGGTTAAAGGGGATCGGCGAAAGGGATCTCAGTTTAGCCTAATCGTACAAGGATTTTGGTTCTAGTTAAAGGGGATTGACGAAGGGATCTCAGTTTAGCCTAACCACACACAAACTTTGGTTCCGGTTAAAGGGGATCGGCGAAGGGATCTCAGTTTAGCCTAACCACACAGGATATTGGTTCTGGTTAAAGGGGAATGGCGAAAGGAATCTCAGTTTATCCTAACCACACAGGATTATGGTTCTGGTTAAAGGGGATCGGCGAAGGGATCTTAGTTTAGCCTAACTACAAAAGATTTTGGGTTCTAATTAGAGGGGATTGGCGAAAGGAATCTCAATCTATCCTAACCACACATGAGTTTTGGTTTTGGTTAGAGGGGATCGGCAAAAGTAATCTCAGTCTATCCTAGCCACACACAAGAGTTTTGGTTCTGGTTAGATAGGATTGGCGAAAGGAATCTCAGTCTATCCTAACCACACTAGTTTTTGGTTCTAGTTAAAGGGGATCGGCGAAGGGATCTCAGTTTAGCCTAACCACACACAGATTTTGGTTCCGGTTAGAGGGGATTGACGAAAGGAATCTCAGTCTATCATAACCACACACAGGAGTTTTAGTTCTGGTTAGAGGGGATTAGCGAAAGGAATCTCAGTCTATCCTAACCACACACAGGAGTTTTGGTTCTGGTTAAGAGCATATCATTGACTGATAAGAGCCCTGTTGATGAAGAAAATTTGATTTGAGGAGGAAAAATCTAAAATTAGATATTTATGGACTCAATTCAATTTTATTGAAGGTTTAATTGAATTTATGGAGGTTTTGATTGCAAGAAAAATTGATTTTGAAGTTAATTTGGGCTTTAATTGGAAGAAATTAAAGTTCTGGGTCAAATTATAATTTTTTAGAGTTAATTTGGTCAAATTAGGGGCTTAATTGCATAAATATTAAAGTTTGATGGCCAATTAGGGACTTAATTGAAGAAATCCGAGACCAATGACCAAAATGAAAAATGCACGCAAATTAAAGACCTAGTTTTGAATTTGACACATTTTGGCGCCATTTCCTTTTAAATGAAACGACGTGTTTTAGGTAAAACGACGCCGTTTCGTGCACTGTTTCCAAAAAAAAAGGATTAAGCAAACGGTGTCGTTTTGAACGGCACCATAAGCCTTCTTTTTCCCCTGGACACGCAGAGAACAGGGAAAGAAGGAGCTGTTTTCCCCTGCGTTTTGCTTCTCCCTCTGTTCACCCCACTTGCCCAAGAAACCCGGCAACGACCCATGCCAACACAGGCCCTGCCACCACGCCACAATGATGAAAAAAGTCAGGGGAGCCATACCCTGCGAGCACCTCCCCAGCTCACCTTACCCTGCACCATGACAGGGGTAAGGTGGCCCTCTCCTCCTCCGCCTATAAATACCCGAGGAGGGGGTGCCGAAAGAAAAGTGGGGAAAAAAGAAAGAGAAAATGAGGGGAAACCGAGAGAGAGAGAGAGAGTTTTTGAGAGAGAAAGAAAGGGAGCCAAAACAGAAGGAAAGAAGGGAACGAGAGAAAAAAGGAGATATTGACAGGGAGATCGAGTGAGAGAGAGAGACAGAAACAAAAAAAAATCAGAGTAAAAAGAGGGCGAAGAAGAAGAACCACCGCCGACCACCTTCAGCCCGACAGCGCCACCATTCTATTTTTTCACCTCTAAGAGACAAAGAATTCCTTGTCTCCCTATATTTGCCGGAATAGATATACACAATTGAGTGTGGAGGGCGATCGCCGCCACGCCGCACACGTGCGACAAATGTTATGAGGGATAAGTTACCTTTTGATTTAGTAGGTATTTAAGGATGATGTGGTCAATGTTAGTCTTTAAATATCTTCTCTATAAGTAGTGTTTCTATCAATAACATATAGGATAACTAACATCTCCCTCTTATAAGTTGATAATGTTTGTTGTTTCAGCTCAAAGGATTTGTTAATACAAGCAATTGGATGCCCTTATACCTACTCTTGATGTTTTTTCTCCATTATAAAAACCTTATTAAGGCCAAGTAAAGCCAACACATAAGGGTTTGTCATTACCCTTTTTAGGTGATTAAAGGCCTTAGTTGCTTAAGCAGACCATTCATATGCATCCTTTTTAAGTAGCTGGGTTAAAGGCTTGTATATAGTACCATAGTTCTTCATAGAGTTTCTATAACATCCAGTAAGGCTAAAAAACCCTTGAAGCTGATTAATATTCTTAAGAGTAAGCCATCCTAGGATAGCTAGGATCTTTTAAGGGTTAACAACTACTTCTCCCTTATAAATCATATGACCCAGGTATTCAATTTGATTGCAAAAAAAAAAATAACTTACTTTCTTTAGCAAACAACTGATGAGACTGAAGTAGTTTAAACAATATCTTTAAATGTTGCAAGTGATATGCCAAAGACTGATTATAGATATCAATATTATATATATAAAAAAAACATCAATATAAACTTCATGAGGTGTACCCTGGATTCTTCATCTATTAGATTTTGAAATATGGCAAGAGTATTGGTTAAGCTAAAAGGCATGACCATCAACTCATAGTGGTCATTGTGAGTTACGAAAGCAATCTTAAATGTATAAGTAGGAGCCATTCTAATTTGATGATACCTTGACCTTAAATCCACCTTAAAAAACATAGTAACACCCACTAGTTTTTCCATTGACTCATTAGCTATTAGAATATGGAATTTATCCTTAATAGTTAATATGTTAAAAGCCATATAATCCACACAAAGTGATATGATTTAGGCAGTGTCAGAATGATTATATTCAAGTTTTGACATAAATTTTCCAACTATCCAGTTTAATGGCAACAAGCACAACTCTCAATCCGATTGTTGGGTTGGATTGAAAATTTACCTTGAGTTTCTATATATTTTTTTACACATTAGATTAAAGTTTCAAATTAATTGGAGTTCAATAAGGCAATGCAAAACATACTAGAAGATGTTATATGAGTTTTGTTATCTAATTTCTTTTTATTTATAAACTTCTTATTTATCATGGATTCTTTTCGTAGTGATACAAGAATATTTAGCAGCAATGAGGCAACAAACACAAGAGTTCATTGAGCTGTGTTTAATGATCAATGACAGTACACACAAGAATTTTCTTAAGCTTTGGAATGTGTAGAAGACAATAACAAAATAGGTATAAAGTTGACAGCCTCCTTAATTCAAGGACACTTTTGACAACATGTTGTCATTAAGTTTAGGTTTTGTTATTTTATTTGTTTTAAAATTTAATTAATTGTATTTATGGTCATATGTCAAACCATTAAGTTTTTTTCGTAGATTATAAATACCTTTTTGAACGGAAATGTAAGGTTACAGACTTTTGATGAATGAAATGAAATTATGTGTTTGAGAGGTTTCTCATACTTTGGTTCTTAAATGAACTGAAAATTGACTTATAAGAGAATAATTGTTTTAGTGATGTCATTTTTTATATTTCTCATTCGTGATTTGTTATAATCATTGGGTGAGGTTTTTATTTCTAATAATGTTGGTGTCTCAGTTCAAGGTAATTGTTGTGTTATGCTTTCTATCCTAAAACCTGATTTTTAGCTTTCATAAATGTGTCATCAATCTTAGTTATGGTTATGTGACCGCGTGATAATGGGGTTCACATCAGTTCTCTAGGAATTGTCTTTATTTTTAACTAATACCACTAATGAAGCAAAAAGACTATTACTATGTTGGATTATGTTTGATTCCATCATCTCAAAAACCATTTATTTTATAATATCTTTTTGTAAGCTAGAGTACCTGTATGATTTTAAATTGACAAGTTAGACTCATTCCTTCAAAGAAATGTTGTGATTATGAGCCTTTGAAGGTGGTAATTCTTTAGGCTCTTTAAAAATTTCATAATAGAACTTTAATGGGGCTTCTAAGATTATGTCTTTTTCTTTATTTTATATAAGACAATAGTCATAAAACATAAACCTTTGTCATTTTTTTCCACCATTCTCAAACTACATAAGCTAGCCTCTATTAGTTTAGATGCATTGTTCATTAGGCTATTAAATTGCTCGAACCCAATAGCTTGGAGTTATGTAGGTCCTTCAGTTTTAAGTAATACTTCCTAATTATGCCATTAAAATGACATTCATAATTCTTTATAATTAAATACAAATGTTATCTAATATAGCTAACCATTGAATCCCTAACACCATGTCATAATTGTTTAATTCAACTCTATGTACATCAACCTTAAAATTTACTCTCTGCATCTTCCATTTAAAACCTCTATGCATGGTTGAGCAAATCATTGTTCCTTTATTGACAGCTTCCACTGTTAAAGGGTCCAATGACTGTGAAATTACTTTGTAACTTATTAGCCACTTCATAATTATTGAAATTATAGGTGCTGCTAGAGTCTACCATAATAAAAAGTGGATATTTATCCACTTTTCTAGTTACTTTAAGAATATAAAATCCATTAACACAATTCACTACATTGATGGATATACGAGGAGTAATAGTTTTAGAATTGAAATCATTATCTCCTTCTTTTTCTTCCTTTATGTCATCATCATGTTCTATAATATAAAAAAATAGAGTGTCTTATTTTACGTTTATATCGTGGTATAAACTTCTTTTCATGCTAAGAGCATAACCTCTTAACTCTTCTCTCATCTAACTCTTTATTTCTTAATAATTTGGTTGGTTTGAAAAATAATTTATTATGAAAATTAAGTAAGAACAGATGACAAACCAAGCTGGTATAATTTTAGGGTATTAAAAGTAAAGAAGGATGTGTTTTTGTTAGGGGTAAGATGTTGATTAAATCTAGGTTGACTAGTTTGGGTCATGGTATGTGTAGAATATTTAAATTTGTTATGGTGGTTGTCATGATCTAATTTTTGAATTTTAAAAAAAATAATAAATAAATAACAAAAAATTAAAAAAGAGAGATTTTTCTTGATTAGGGACCCAATTGTTAAATGTCAGAACTTTAGTAGTCATATTGAAAATGGTCATTTCTGTTGACAACAACGCCGTTTTGAATCATAGTTCATCATCATCTTTTAAAAACCTAAAGACCGAATCAACAGGAAACGCAACCGAAAGAAATCATGGACCACGTTTCCCAGTTGTTATCCACGATGCGCCATTAGTCCTGCAATGAATGTGCTTATACAGGCACAATCAAATGAGCATTCTTTGGCTTTATAAAACCAAAGAAAGGACCACAAAAAAGGGGAAGGAGAGACGAGCAAAATACAAAGGGGTGAGAAAAACAAAAACACAGAGATAAGGGAAACTAGAGAAAAACACGGGACGAACGAACAAAAAGGAAGGGAAAAACAGAGACAGAGAGAACAAAAATAGAGACTAAAGACAGACATTACAGAGAGAGACAGACAGACATAGGAATGAAGAAAAACAATGAACAAGGGAACACGAAGAGGAAAACAAAACACATAGGATAGAGCGTTCGGTCAACCTGCACACCATCATCGGCTTCGTCTCCAACAGACCACGTAAGTCTCTCTTATCTCTATCCCCGTCTTGCAATATTAATTCAGTGACACTATACATAGACAATTTTAATTCACCTTCTACTGTTCATTGTTTAATTAGCTGATTGTGCAAGCGTGAACCAGATCACGCGTGCCTATTGTGCCCGGCCAGTCAGTGGTTTGAACTAGTGACCAGGTTGGGTCAGTTGGGTGCAGCCCAGCCAAACAGGCTGGGCTCGACCCGGCCCAAAAAAAAGAAAGAAACCATTTGTGGCCAAAGCCCAGTCGACCCAATTTATTATGGATCAAGGGTGTGTTTGGCAAAACACATTGCATTTTCTCTTTTATTTAACCTTTCTATATATTTAGTCAAACATGCTTTTTTGGATATCAGAAAATTCCAAAAAAAAATCGTGGACCTTTTGAATTTATTTGTAGGCCCCTCATTTTTTTAGATATTTCATTATATAATTGATATGTGGATTTTTATTATGAAATGCAAACCCGATATACAATGCAATTTTTTCTTTTTAAAAAAATGTATGCATTGATTTAAATTCATTTTATTGGTTTATTCACTGACACTAGAGTTAAGAATATCATACATTTTTTTTGCTACGTAATACTTACCAACGCTAGAGTTGGAAGTATTTGTAGTTGAACATTCACTGGTGCTAGAGTCAAGAATATCACAAACAGGCCATCATAGTATAAACCAACAAACTCTTAGCAATTTAAAACAAAACCAGCAATGCAGCCTACCTCAGGCACGACGTTTAAGGGGTGATAATATCTTATATTTTGTGTAACCAGTCTCGTACCATAGAATCTCTGTTGACCAGTTAGGGTTTCTAGTGACCATAATACTAGGTGACAACTCCTTAAACAAGACATTTTCCTATCTAAAAACAAGATGTCAGAAATATGTTCTTTCATAATTTTTTATTTTTAAAGATTGTCATGATGTCTGGTGCAATAGTGATTTTTGGAATAGGACATGGTATTCTTTTATAGGCGAGCTATATTATAGGCTTGCTTAGGTTCTTAACCTCCACCTCCAAACCACCATAAAGAAGGCTTGCTTCTCACTAATCTCTGCCCTATTCCATAAAATATTAAAATCTTAGATATAAGCCTCTAGTCTCTCATTTTGTTTAAGATCCTTCAACTCTTTTAAAGGAACCTTTTTTCCCCTAAACCCACAACATAAAGCCTCTGTATACTCATCTTACGATATATATATATTTTGACCACTTAAACTTCACATGAAACTTATATCATCTAAGTAATAAGAGGCTAATTTAAGTTTTTCAGAGTCTTCATATCAAAGTATTGATTGTATTTATAAAGCTATTTATATACATCATCACCATTAAAGCATGAAAAATCCCTTCTAGGCTTATATAACTTATAAGAGTGATGTCATTCTTCACATCTCCAGCAAGGTTTTAAAACAGAACCTCCATGTGAAGGTCATGGTAAACTTTCATCGAACCATGTTCAACAATAGTTGATTATAGCTTCTACAAAATCGAGCCTTGTTGAAAAAAGAGCCCACTAATGAGGTCCTTTAGCTCTTATATTATGGATTTATGGTTAGCTTTCTAGTTTCTGCCCATAAACTTTCAGTAACTTTATCACTTGCTTATATTTTTTGCAATTGTTCCTTGTTAATAGAGTCACAAGAATCCTCTAGTTTTCTTAGATCTTGGACCTTATGTTAGGTACCATGCCTAGTGTTCGAAGATCCAAGGCTCTAATATAGCAAATGAAATGACAATAAAATCAATATCAACAGTCGCCAGAAGTAATGAAAACCAACTTAAAATATAAAATGTTTTAATAATGAAGGATAGAGAAAGAGTGACAATCTAGTCGATTCATTACTTTTTCCTTATGAGCAAATTATT
>Ga0325405_1003731_pt1 | contig 15649 bp, 4 predicted proteins | sample PopdelMetagenome_21_FD_205663 | JGI IMG/M metagenome (GOLD analysis project Ga0325405, IMG submission 205663) | Populus deltoides microbial communities from Bellville, Georgia, United States - Xylem-Control-R2 | ecosystem: Host-associated > Plants > Phyllosphere > Stem > Wood/Secondary xylem... | reverse complement strand
TCATAATTCATGTGTTGAATCGGGACGGCAAAAGAATTTGAGATTAAGAGAGGATTACAACGCTACCATTGGATATCCTAATCATTGCATCAACGTCAAAAGATGAGAAACTGATACATAATTCATCTAAAAAAATAGAATTCATGATGTTGTGATTTCTTGTTTTTCTTATTCTTGTTCTTCTTCTTCTGGTGATGATGATGATGAGGATGCTGGAATTTCTTCTTAAAGCCATACGTTAACATATTTACAAATATCATATGTGCATAAACAGGATGTAGAGGACCAGTCGGGCACCAAATCAAAATTATTTTGTCAGGCTGAATTTCCATTTATATACTTAGCCATAATTTTTAATTGGGCTTCAAATTTTGGCAAGGAAACTCCTACATATGCTTGACCAGGGGCCTCATGAATATACTCGCTCCACCAAACCTTCCCTGCCTAATGTATTATAGTAAATTAGTGATGCACATATTGCACAGCTGTTTTCCTTTTGATTCTTCCCATCGTTCTCTGCTTGCATCATGTCTATTTGAGATAAAGATGTTCAGATTAATTAAATTTAGTAGCATAGTCTTATCTTGGGCTTCAATTAATGTGATGTGATTTTAAATATAAATGGTGAAAATTAGTTGTGATTATTTATGGATTTTCTTGTCCGTGTAAAACCTTCAATAATCGGGGCCACGTAAATAAATTCACAGAGTATTTATTGAGTTAATTTAGCATGGTACGTCATTTTATAATTTATCGAAGGTTGAGATATTGCTCTCACCGTTTCCAGCTATACTATGATACATGATGACACCGACGGAGCTAGGATTCATAGTTAAGGGGGCAAAAGTAAAAATACTATTTTTAGAGATAGTGTTAGTTTATTATGTAATATTGAATTTAAAGAAAATTATCACAATATCGAAATTGAATTGTAAAATAAAAAATAGTTCATTTAATTGATGATGATCTCATATATACAATTAAGGACAATTAATTATGATTTTTCTTTAAAGCAAGGGGGGCAATTGCCTCCCTTATCTTACATGTAGCTCCACCCCGTATATGACTTCAACTTGTAAATTAAGAACTTATTTCAGGTCTAAAGCATAGATATATATATTACTGATTAATTTGAGAGGAAATTAATTAATAGGAATATGGAAAATGTCCAACAAATAAAGACAAGACTAAAGATTCCAGCAAGGTACTTAACAAGCAAATACTATTCAAAGTCACCCTTGGTGCCTTGACCGCAAAGCTTTCACCAGCTTTTGATGGTTGTTGTAGAGCTAGAGCTCGAAGACTTTGAGAAAGTAGACAGACTCTTTCTCTCCGAATTTTCTTTGTCTTTTCAAGACAGCTTCCCGACTCCAGATGAAGTTGTTTTTGTATAGTCAACTTCTTATTGTTGAACATGTCTCGTCAACTTCGTACTACAATATTTAAATATTCTGCTGTTTACACTTGGAAATATTTTGCTCGTTTTCTCTCTCTAAATATTTCTACTTCTTATAAGGATCAAGTGTTAGATGGGTTCTTTGATCATTAAAGCTGAACTAACACCGATGGCTTCTTCAAATCGTGTTCGAGTTGATGAAATACAAAGCTAGTGCGTTTTAGCTGAGGAAAAGAAAATTGGTTTCCATACTGGTTTCTATGTTTGAGTTGATCACTAAAAAAAACAGTAATTTAATAATAACCATTTAATCAAAAATTAAGATAAAGACTTGAGAAAACTTTGAGGGTACTAAGACTAGAGGAGAGCCAGGCTCATAAAAGTGATGGTGGAGGCAATGATCTTCTTTAAAAATTAAAATTTCTTGTGGCAAATAATGTATTACTCAAACTTAATTTTCAAGGTTGGTTGAAGATATTTGGCCTTGTGTTAATCAAGCAATCAGAAGTTTTTTTTGGTGCTCCCCTAATATCATGTGCGTGAGTTTATTAAGTTGTTTTTTTATTAAATTTTATCAAAGTTCTTTAAATAAATACTAAAAAATTTTATTTTTTTAATATGAGATTGAAAACAAGTTAGGATTTATACTTTATGTTAATACGAAAAAAATTTATTTTTTTAATATAGAATAAAAAGTCTTTTTTGTTTTGAAAACTCACATTTAAAAATAAAAAATAATATTTTTTTAATTGACCCAGATTAACTCATGTAAATAAAAACTGGACTCGTAATTGAGTTAATCTCCAAGCAAATTTAATAATTATTTTTTTAACCCTTAACGGTGTCATCATATTGGCACTTCCCCATGTTATAACAACACTTCCAATTCCCTTGTCTTTTATATATTGACAAATATACCACTAAACAAGGCTTCTTATTACACCTTATCACTCTTCTCTCTCCTCACTCTAAAACACCCTCAACAACCATGTAAACACAAATTATACTTTTCAGGTGCTCTTTAACATTATGGTTCAACTATACATTTGATAAAATTTGAAGGTTTTTTAAGTTTCAAATTAGATTTTTTTTTTGTTTTTTTTATCATTTTAATGTGTTATGTCAAAATTAAATTTTAAAAAATTAAGAAATATATTATTTTAATATACTTACAAATAAAAACAACATTTACATATTTAAAAGCGATCCTTTTCAAAAGAAAAAAAAAAACCCCGCTTATTGTCTTGACGGCCGTCTTTGATTGTCAACGTAGCAACCAGACCACTATCCGGCCCCCAAAACAGGAGCCCATGAACTTTTGCTGCTATTGGAACCTTGTATTGGCTTGTTAAAAACAGATGGAAAAGGGAATCATATATTGCGATTAAAAAAAAGAAAAAAAAGCACTGAACGTGCAGCCATGATTTTTGTTTGAAGTAATTTGGTGATTTTCATCTTTTTGTTTTTTATTTTTTTTTTTAAAATGAGGTGATGATTTTGTATATACATTTCTTGTTTAAAAAATTCCATTGATGATCAATCAGAATTCATTGTTGATAATTTTTATCAGTCTACAGCAGTCTCAAATCCTTGACTTTACAGTTTACACAGCTACTTATCCTTGGCCTCTAGGCCTTTTGGGCCAATGTCGACGACTCACAAAATCATGTAGCCATGCACAATGGAAGCCATAAACCGATAAAACTCTTTTTTCTTTTTTTCTCTCACGAGAAAACCCAGAGTTATTTTAAGTAAATAGCTAGTGATATATTTTTTATTTAAATTATAATGTTTTCTAGGTAGCCAAATGGGAGTGCTTACTAGCTGGTGTTCACTCTCTAGCTAATTGTTTTTACCGCAATATCTTGCTGCCCAGTAGAAAAGGAGGGAGATGTTTTATATATATTGTTCTTTTCCAGCATGAAAAGGGCTAAACTTTCCTTGGAAGCTTCTAAATTAATCAGATATGATTTTCTGCCGGAGTTACCATCTTTGTTGTGATCTTTTTGTTAAATCATGAAAGCTATAATCCAGTTTTAGAAAAAGAAGCAGCTTCGATATTTGTATGAAGTGATTATGGACCTTCTGACCTCACAGCATATTCGTGCCTTTGTAAACATCGGGAAGTTTTACTGGGTTATGATTGGTTAGTGTTTGAGACAGGAGAAATAAATATATTTTTTAAATAATTTTAAAATGAATTTTTATATTTTAAAAACAATAAAAATACAGTGAATACATCCCATCCACCTCAACTATCTCTATTTGAACTCTTTATCATGGCTTCGTTGATATATTGGTTACCGAAAGCTATCACAAATGACTCTCTTCTTACTGGGAAATCTTAGTGCGGATATTAACAAAGAGGGCATTGAAATGCATGGTGAAGTTGATGATGATTAGACCATTGATTTGATGGCTTCAGAGAGCTTAATTTCTCAATGTATTTTTTCACTACAGGTTCATCTTGATTTGATTTACTGATTTGAAAGTGGTAAATATGGATGATAACCTGTAAACAACGATTATGACAGCCCCAACAAATCTGATGCAGATAAATATCTCTATCTTTATCATTTTGTTTATTTTTGCGGAGAAAAAAATATTTTTTATTTTTTAATATATTTTCAAATAAAAAAATACTTTAAAAAATAACCAAAATCATAAATAAAAAAACTATCTCTTAATTGATGAACATCTTTGCACAGGAATTATATATTGAAGGGATTTTGCTTGATTTTACGTAATAAAAGAAGATTCAAAACCTTTGGATTTTGGAATATTTACATCACGACGACGACGACGACAGGATTTGACATAGCCGTCCCCTACAAAGCCATTACTAAAGCTATCATTTTTCAGGGCACCCCTTGTTGGATTTGACAACGCAATTGTCTACAACTAGAAAGATTAACATTCACAGGCAACGAGTCAACGACTAGACAAGGACTTTATTAATGGCTGGGATCACTGGCAGCACATTCGATGGTGAGACCTCAGGCCAGGCCACCATGCATGACAGAACTGTAATTTTGACGTACGTAAAATATGTAACATAATTTATTCGAAATATACTTCAAGAGGAAATCAACATGCAGGCAATGGAATTTCTACCATGTTTTCTCTTTGCGTTCTCTCTTTGATGAAAGAGCTGCTGACCACTCAATACCAAGTTTAGCACATCCACCTATCTGTTTTGTCCTTGATTTCTACCATGTTTTCTCTTCTACCCATTTCGTAACAAGCTGTTGATACTAATGCTTCCCACCCCTGCATATTAAGCAAGGAACAAGGCAGATTTAGGGTTTGAATCATGCTCGTGGTATCTTTTAACACCAACCTCAGGAATTCAGATGGGTCACACATGTATCTCTTGATTATTGGGGCCGCCAGCTATGCAATTTGTTCTTTATTGTATGCAATTTGTTTTTTATTAGATTGCTTCCTTTTAACATAAATATTAAGTTGGTAAATATGTCCCGTTCGAGATTCTAAATCTGATTCGTACTAATTTTTAATTCCAATAAGTTTTAATATTAATCTAATTAAACTTGGATGGCATAATAAATTGACTCATAACCCGATTAATTTGGTCAGATTTATTAATCAAGTCAAAACAAAAAAATCTAAAAAAATAGATGAGTTAACTAATGATCTAATAATTCAAAAAAAACAAATCAGATTAAATACCTAGTCAAGTAGGAGGATAACTATGTTTTTTTTGGCCTGCAAGTTCAATTATATCGAGACCTTTCTTTGAATTTAATAAAGAAATATAATTATCGTCGGCACATAATTAAAAAAAAAAACAAGGGATTAAGACGATTCTCTTGGTTGAAGGAGATGCTGGTCTTCAAGCTGCAACATGTTAAACAGGTAACCGAACCCCTTCATTTTGATTAAAGGAAAAGGTCCGATTAAATTTACATGTCGGCCCATGAAATCAATTCAGAGGGTATTACTATTCAAATCTGAATGGGCCATCGTCCCAACAGGGTGATGTTTTTTTGGAATAAGGGAACGTAAATTATTTTTTAATTTTTTTTTTATTTAAAAATATATTAAAATAATATATATTTTTAAAATTTTATTTGATCTAAAAACATAAAAACATTAAGAAAAAGTTTATTTAAAAAAAATCAAAATTGAATAAAAAATCAGTTCACCCGCAGCCCCAAAATGTAAGGATAAAATCGCATCGTTAGCAGAATCTTGATGGCGATGAACTGCGGACTGCAAGTCAAGGAAGACTTGGGGTCATTTGCAGTGCAAAGTGCAAACAGCCAAAATGGATGCAAGAACAAATAACTTTACCTTTGCTACTCCCGATGAGCTCTAAGGTGCTCATTCCTTTTTTTATTTTATGTGCAAAGTTATTAAACCCGTTCGGCCATGAATTATGTGTTTGATATTGCATTCGGGATTTTCTTTAAATTGTTTTTTTTAAGTATATATTAAAATATTATATATATACACATATATATTGAAATTAGATTATTAAAATTATTATAAAATACTATAAAAATAATTTTAAAGTTTTTTAAAGTTAAAAATACATTTTTAACAACACTCTGAACATTTTTAATTGTGAAAACAAATAGGTTTGAAATAACTCATAGATTAATATGAAATAACTCGGAATAATCTAAAAAGTTTTTGTTTTAATTTTTTTTTGAATTTTAAAATAATATTATTTTAGATTGTTTTAAAAAAACATTAAATTAAATTTTAACTAGATGAAACCGCATGATTTTAATAATATGGCTGGCTGATTGAGTGGAACCGAGAGGGATGAGCACAAATTTAATTTCCCCTTTTAAAATGCCAATCATGTGCCTTGCTTTTTCATGAGATGTTGACGCTGCATTGAAAACCTGCCAACCAAACATGCAATTATTTACCAAAAAGAAAGGGCAGAAAAAGCTAGCAAGCGACCTCCCATCTTGTAATGGTGGGTCGTTCTTCGAGAGTTGAGGTCAGAATCTATAACAGTACTGCAGTCTAAAATCCACCTTCCATGATGTACAAAAATCCTCATTCTTCTTCTTCTTGTAGATCATAAACCAGGTTTATCGATCCTATTTTGACTCATAATTATGTTGAATTGATCCATCTGAATAGCACCAAAAAACGGGGTCAAGATTTTTTCATCATCAAAAAGAAATGAGAAAATAATTTAATCATGGAATTCCCACAAAATTGACAGCCAAATGTTCTAGTGTCTGCAATCAGAGACTGTTTCTCATGACATTTTATCCCTGAAGATAATTTAATGATCAGTTTACTGTGCATTTGTTAATGAAATGAGAAGATTCTTCGTGCTATTTTTCTTTTCTTTTCTGTTGGGTTCATGAAAATGTAATAACACCTTATTGTTTATTAAAAAAAAATATTATAAACTAATGCCAATATAATGATAGAATCATGGTTTTATACCCAGCTAAAACCCTAGGTTAAAAAATAAATGGAAGTCGATCCGATTTAATTAAATTTGAGTGATTTAGTAAATCTACCCATAACTCTATTAACTTTGTTAAAATTTAATTTGATATTAATTTTTTTTAAAATTACATTGTTTTAATTCATCTAAATTAATTTAGTCTAACCTATCCCATACCTAATCCAAGGAGGGTTTAATAACCTTGGATAAAATGGCTTTTTTTTCTTTTCTTTTCAAACAGCATGGTATTGATTGTTAATGCAACCATTGACACGGGAGGGGCATATGAACTGCCACTTTCAGGGAAAAAGAAGATTTGCCAAAGTATTATCGCTTATCTCTCAATTTTTTTTTTTTTAAAAAAAAGAAAGCGCAGATCTAAATAAATTGAACATGCACATCGTTGACAGATAATTTAAATATATATAAAAAAGAACACAGTAGCATTATCCAATGCCACTATATATCACATAGATATTCTACTGCTAATATTACATGAAAATAGTCTAAATTAAGGCTTCTCACGCCACACCAAATTTTTCTATTCAGAGTTGTCTGAGACTAGCAGACACACACCTTCAATACCCCAGCTCAATCCTCAAGAGAATTACTTGTTTCAGTAAATTTAAGCCTTCACATATTACTTTGGCAAACCCAACACATTGTTTCTTGTAGAATTTTCTTACTCTTTTGGGAACAAATGAAAGATTCAAATCTTCAGAAAGAGAAGCATATCTATTATAATACGTTTTAAAATACTCGTCACTAAGCAAATCAATGTTGGCAAAACCAAAAAATACAGTGGCATTCCACCATGATAAATAAAAATATCACTTTAAGATCCATGGAGGCCAATATCCATCATTTTGCATGTAATTGTCAGTGGATCACTAATAGAAGGTATCCTTGTAATGAAATTTTTTTTGTAAGAAAATGGTCAATATCGAATATACCCGGCAACGACAATATCAATTTTATCTTCGAATAATTTTCTATTATCAATTTTATTCTCAAATGATTTGGATTTCTTAATGGAGTTCTTTTGTTAGAATTTCATTGCTAAAAACCTTGTGTTTTTTTATATTAAGAAAAAACAACTTGGATGAATTCATAATCAAATCTACATGGAAATACTTAATTAAAATTGTTAGTATTTGGTTTGATATAAAAATTTAATTGGTGTCTAGTTTGAGAAATAGTTAGGAGTTGATCAATTATTATGGTCTATATAAAAAAAATATAAAAAATCAAAATCTTGCATGCCTCGCACCAAAGAGATGGGAGCACATAGAAAAGCTCAAAATTTAGCCCAACAATCTTGCACATGAAAAAAGAGTTTGGTACAAATCCATAGGAGTCAATGGTAATAGAAAAGGAGGAATCTGCCACTGAAGCCATAGTTGGCGTTGCCATTATTCTAGTTGTTCTACATGTGGGAGCAATTTCAGTAATGGGTTTAAAGCATGCATGGAAATGCTTTTACTTTGCTTTTACACGATATTTATTCATGGTTAAAGACTAAGCGAAGAAAACACTGCTACGTGCCAGTGGCTTGTGAAAGGCAAAACATGTGATGATGGGCAACAGCTGTGTTCATGTCCTAAGGTTGACTTTTGGAGACTGTCAACCACAAATTACATTGATTTTTGGAGTGTTTAGGGCTTTGGCAGGACTCCTATGCCTATGGCAGACAGTGACCAAAGCTTTTCTTCTATTTAATCGCAATAATGGTGTTAGCACACAAGCATGGAGTGCAGTTTATTATGGGAGGTTGGTCCCACAAGGTGATGAGGTAATGCAACGGTCTTCTTTAGTGATTTTCTTCATGTAACTCTCTTCTTACAGCGTTGTTGCTTCCTCTGCATGTATTTATATAAATGTATCCTCTCCTTCTATCACCCAACTCCCAAATCCCATCTCTTTAAAGTTTGAACTCTCTGCTTGTGTGTTTGGAACAGAACCTAAAAGGCTAAAACCATGAAGCTAAGCCTGAATTACAAAGCTCTTCTGCTCATCCTTCTTGTCCTTGTCTATTCCTCAAAGTTATCTGCTCGTTTCCTATTAAGCAAACAAGGTAGTTCTTCTCCTCCTCCTCCTCCTCTACCACCACTTCTTTGTTGAGAACTGATAAGAGTTAGTATTTTCAGAAACTGAAGTTTTGCTTGTTTTGCAGGGCAAGAGGAGGTAAGCCTAGATGGAATCACCAGTGAAGGGACGGATCAGGACAGTGAGTTAATGAATGTAAGCATCTACTTTTTTTCTCTCTACTTTAACAATTTGGTCATAAATTTTCAGCAGCTTATACAAGTTTTTCTTGTTTTTGTTAATTTTTTCAGCAGCTGACGGGGTTAGAGCTATGTGATGGCGGAGACGAGGAGTGCTTAACAAGAAGGATAATTGCAGAGGCTCACTTGGACTACATCTACACCCAGCATCACAAGCCGTGACACTTCAATTTTAGAAATTGAAGTGCCATGTTTTTCTTCGTCCAACTTAGGTCTAGATTCCTATATAATATATATAAACTAGCTATAATATTCTTCTCAAAATGGCAATCGCGTTAAAAAGCTACAAGAATGGTTCCCAGGTTTCTTCTCTCTGAAAATGTAACTTTACCCCTACCTAAGTGCAGCTATGTTCAATTCTACGTACGTATATCATCCTTTGTAATGATGAGTCTACATATGTTGGTGTATGATTTCTCTGTGTACTTGATAATGTAACTACACAAGTAAGCGCAGATGAAGCCCATTTCTATCTCTGTGATGATGAATTTACAGAGTTAATTCTATCATTTCTTAGTACTTCTAGAACTTATATAGTCCTAGTTTCACCGGAGAGATGGGGAGAAAGAGTGAAAAGGGGAGAAGGGGGGCATTACAATTTCAGTAAAGGAAAGTGGAATAGCCAGATTGCTAGGCCAAAATAGCTCCAGACCTGCATAAGATGAGTAGTATTGCCGAAACATTGAAATCTTGTTAGGTGAATTTGGGATTAGGAATTAAAGCAATTTAATAGACAGTTGGAAAGTTGAGCTCAGTGAATTTAGAGACAGATTTCGACTGCATTTACGGCTCATGGCACCATCTTAATTAACTCCACAGCGTACATGCTCTTGCATTCAAGTTGAATTTGGACAGTTTAACATCAATGTTATTCCTGTATGCAAATCCCAAGTTCCCAACATCTACCTCTCTAAGAACCACATGTTTCCCTGTCCTGTTTCCCTTGGTTATGCATCCTTTTTATGTTTTTCTCTTACATGATGAACTTGTTTTTTCTTCTGCGATCCAAATCGGAAAAGATCATTTCGTATCTATGAAACATTCAGGAAAAAAAAAAGGTTTTATAGGACTGTAACACAACTGTAATTTGAAGTTTTATTCTATCCAAAAGGGCAATTGTAGGGTTTTTGAATCTGCCAACCGCGTATCAGACCTAAACAACTAGCAAACAGATGTTCATGCTAAGTTAAAATAGTCAGAGAAAATGAAATAATATACTTAAGTTTTGATTCGGCCATTTCAATCCCTTGTTACCTGTACAATCCCACACTCCATATTCTACTTTCTCCGACTTCTTGGATTTAAACGAAGAACCACAACTTGGGAAAGATGACTTCAGAAATCGAGCATCTTTCCATGCCATGCAGCCTGTTGTTATGCATTATCTACTTTATCCATTTTTGTGATCATAGTTTTCATATTTAGTTTAGAGACTGAATGGATCATTAAGTTATCAGGTCAGCAAGTGAATTACAGGTTTAATTTATTTTTATTAAATCGGTATCATTTTGTTATTTTAAAAAGAAATTCTTGAGATTTACTCAATTAAAGTCAATATCTTTTTCAATTTAACTTCAAACCCATTCTGAATCAAGTTTTGAACCGGAGATTTTACAAATTAACCTAACTGTTAGCTCAACATTGGGGTGGTAGTTTTCTACTTTTAGTGATAGATGACAAATGACTTTCCGTGCAAGGATTGGATGAAGGTTCCAGTTCCCTGATGGTGCACCAAATTAGATATTTCTCTAATTCCTCCGTCGATAATGGTAGTGTAATAGAATAAAAGTTTGCAATTTCAATCTCCTAGAGAGAGAGGGGGCGGTAGAGATAAAAGAATGTGAAGAAAAATAACTTGGATCCATTCACTAGTGGGATATGTCATATCCTACCTACCTCTCATTCAGTGAAGCTCTTTGGGTCCATAAAGCTCGCCTTGTCCACACTGCCTCGAGATGCTGCCAATCCATGGCAAGATAGTTAACCCTGCCAGTCAACAGCATAAATGACCAAAACCTCGCAAATTCTGGCATGTATCCTTGGCCAAGATTCATGTCTTTGATATAAGTACTGTGCGTAACTTTTATCACTGCCGAGAAAAAGAATCGACTGATTATGGTAGATAAGTGAGAGCAACATTGTTAGCAAACCATAAGCAACACGGTGAACTCCACTTTTTTCATGACAAAGATATGTAAAATCATATATATATAATTATATATAAATAAGGAGGCATGCAAATATTGTCCTTAGTATTGGAATCATGGATGTGCAAAAGCACCGACACACGTTACCAGAAAGTAGCCAATCATAGATGACAATCACCATGTGCAAATGTTTGGATCCTGGAACTATAACAGTGACTAGGCAGCAATTATTAATTTAAAAGGCATGAGTAAAGCATTGTTGTGAAATTTGATTTGAGGATGACTTGGAAAAGAGAATGAATTATTAAGTCACGGGTTAATTATTTTTATTAAAATATCATTATTTTATTTTATTTAAATAAAATTGATGAAGATCTCAGCCGAGTTTGATTAGATGAACAGAGTTACTAAAACTTTAACCGGTTAACTGAGTTTTACAGAATCAATATTTTGTTCAGCTTAATTTGAAAATTGGCCTCTATCCTGTTTCAAATAGGGAGTATTTTGAGTTAAGCCCTGCCGAGTTTTACAAGTCCTTAAAGAATAAGATGAGACAGCATTTTGTTGCAGATTGAAAATATAGATAAACTAACCAGACTATCACAATTTTGCGCAAGACATTGTGTTGTTAATTCCTAGTCAATTCAGCAAACTCTGATATCGAAAGAGTTCTTCTGCGCCAAACAAGCCACATAAGTAGATGCCTAAATCCCAACACAACAGTTTTACCTCGAGTGGGATGGTCAAACTTATCCACTGCCTGCCTCCTATCCAAAGTTTCTTTTCGGCTAACTATTCCACTTATTTTATGTTCTCTTCAAGAACTTATAATAAGATGGTTCTTCTCAAAGATGAGATTCACTTGCTATATATGTTTACAGCAAGATCTTTAATAATTTCAAATGTCTGCTAATTAATCTCAGCCAACTTGCGAAGAAAACCAGACAAGGATGTGAATGATTGTGAAACAGATAAGACAGGGATACAAACATTAATATACTCTCATCAACACCTGCATGACTCAAGATGATCAAGACAGCAATCTCCTACCTCCCCACTATCAGAATTCTTCAATGTAATCATCATACATTTTGTGTTAGTATAACGGGCCTTTTGGTGACTGATGTGGTCATCAATTCTCCATTTGTCAATAAGCAATGGCAAGGAGGAAGAAGATCTCATGTGATTCAAAAGATAAACTTCCAGTAAAAGTTGTCTACCTCAACCTTTATATATATTTCATTAGACCCACCGCGCCCATAATTCATCATCTTCTGTTTGTTTCCTTAGCTGGGACCTTCATAAATGTCTCCGTGCTTCAAAGACAGACTTCATAGATATGGAGTAATCTTATTGACAGCAAAGTACCATTATGAAGAGAGAGAAAATCCAATAAAAGGACTGGATTGTTCACCTCTCATCACAAACGCCAATAATTGAGGAAACATCTCCAGGTCTACCTGCCAGGAAAAAAAAGAGGAATATATAAGAGCAACATTCTGATGACAATGTGTTCAACTAGCAATGATCTTCTTAAACTAAAAATAACGTGATGTATCACGGGAAAAAAAATAGTAGAGTTTATGAAGTTTTAGGTTACAGTTTGAAATGGTAAAGAGAATTCTATATTGATAGATTTTAAAATTCAATAATTCATAGAAATTATTCTGAATAAATACACCAATTATTTAACCGATCCGAGTTAGAAAGGCGGGAAAATCCCAAATACAATATAACAAATAACTGAGTACAACGTTAATCAACATAATCAAATTATTTTAGGCACTAAGCTGTTTTTCTGCTATCAGGTGAACTGTTCAGCCACACACCAGAGGAACAATCTATCTTTGCAGCGTGAAATTATTTTTTACAACGTTAATAAAATATAAAAATAAATATACTCATAATATAAAAAGTTTCGATGAAGAGGGCTATGGGCCGGCGAGATGTTGTAGTGGCAGTTGTTGAAAGTATTGAATAGCTGGAAAGACCCAGCCGATGATAAGAGACACGAAGTTTTAACCACCGAGGTGCATTCACAAATTCTTGTTGTAAAAATTAAAATATGTGGGGGTAAATACTGTGTTGTCAGGCAGTCAGGCAGGCCTGGGTCTTAAAGACATGGGTCAGGCCCGTGTGGAGGCCTATTGACATGGGCCAATCCCAACAACAATTTGCCTTTTCTTTTCTTTTATTTTCTTTATTTTCTATATTTTTTACAAATTAATGCTTCTTTTGTAAGGTTTTTTTCAAATATTTTTTATTTATATCTAGATTAATACACCTTTTCTTTTTTATTGTGTTTAGAGAGCCTATTTAAAATAACGATTTTTTTTAGTTATGTATTTAATTTTTTAAAAGGTTTTTCTGATTCAACTATAATTTTTTTTTATCTTTTATATAAATGAAGTTTTTTTTTTAATAAAAAAATTATTTTCAGATAATATTTCTAATATATTCAGCCTTACATAGTATTTATTTTTCCCTTTTATTTTGGTTCAATCAATTTAAAGTGTGTGTCTATTTCTATGATCATTTGATTGAATAAAAAAAATATTTTGATAAACAAATTTAGCAAACATAATCGGGTAAATGTCTCATCTTACGAGATTAAATTTTTTAATCTATATTTGTCTTTTGATTTTTCTAGTTTTATTTTTAGTTATCATTTATTTATTTTTTTCATTTATTAATATATATAGTTCTCGATTTATTTGATTAAATGTATGCATAAAATTTTTAATTTTCACTTATAATTTTTTTAACTACAAAAACATGTTAGAAAAGCCTATGTAGAAAATTTTTTGTTGAGAGAAAAAATATTTAACTCGTTGCAAAACACGGGTTAGAATATATATACCCATTCTCTGTCATTTGCTCCAGTTAAAATTAAATATTTTCTTGGTCATATTTTGGACAAATAATTTATAATCAGAATAATGCATTTTATAAGGAATTTTTTATAGCTTTCTTTCAGATTCAAAACCAAAATAATGAGGTGAAGATTCAAAACCAAAACTCTCAAGCCCACGCTCCAAGTATACTCGATCCTCGTATCACACAATAACTCACAAAAACATATAATTTAACACTCTAAAAAATAGTTGAAAGCATATATTTATAAGAAATATCCTCGTATCCATGTTGTGACGAAGGTACTGGGTTTCTCCCTTCATATTTTAACCCCTTTCTTTCATTCGTTACGGCTGTTTATTCACAGATTTTAGTCGAGGGGAAGATGATGATTTTAAAGAGAATAAAGATAATGTATCCCTGCGCGCTGCGCTAAGTTAATTTTTAAAGATGGCTAACAAAAATCCTTCTTTTTTTCTGTCAGTTTGCATGATCATCATCTATTCCAGAGAGCAATCTTATTCCCCTGGAAAAATTATATACATAGAATATTTTCTCATTGCCCCGACAAACTTCTTCCGACATCATTGTTATTTCACTGTTTTCTACTCGTAAAAAACCTCACACATGGTTGATACTACCCATGTAAGTATATGTATATCTAATCTCCTCACAGTACTGGAGCTGGACTGGCAGGCAGCACACCTATTGAAATCAATAGGGTATTTAACTAAAGCAAGCTTTGTGTGGTCATTTTCGAAACCAAAAGGGAAGCACCAAGACCATTGATTAACCTTGGTATCAAAGTTTAGGGTTTTTTTAGTTACCGCAGCAATGTTTTTGACCCTGCAACAAAGGGCATGCACTTCTTTTAGGGGTGAAAAGAGATTGATAAAATGGCAGGAGATTTCTTCCAAGAAAAGAAAGGAATTGTGCTGGTGGTGTGCACGCATTGAAATGGACTTTTTCCGTTGCGGACAGAGCAAGGCATACACAGTCCACAGACGACGAATTGGGTTATCATAATTTTGGTACCTCCAGGTTATCAGAATTCATATTTGAGTCCTGCACTCTTACTTTTTTTCTACTTGAGATCCTGCGATGGAAAAGGAATATCAATCAGGTTCATCTACTCCGAAGCCATTGTCAAATCAAGTATACTTTTAAAACTATACCATCTGATTAATCAGTTTAGATATTTTAAAAACTTGCATGAAAGAGATTGAAGCACGGGCACTTATATGATATTCATAAGCACCAATAGATGGTCCTGGACTTAACTAACCCAAGCCCAGCTCACCAAATGTAGATGATGGGTTCGGGCTAAGCAACCTTGAGCCCAAATCATCCGGATCGCGATTATATGTTTCGGCCTGGGATCCCATAACCCCTTGCATAAACCACGAAGCAATGCCTATTAATCCATTTGTCCGTTATTTTATTGGCCACAGGTTGTGTCTAGGTCCACGATGTCGGTCATGGTTTTTACTATTTGGTCCTGGCGCAGCTCTGACCTAGTACCCAGTGA
>Ga0325405_1003730_pt1 | contig 15651 bp, 10 predicted proteins | sample PopdelMetagenome_21_FD_205663 | JGI IMG/M metagenome (GOLD analysis project Ga0325405, IMG submission 205663) | Populus deltoides microbial communities from Bellville, Georgia, United States - Xylem-Control-R2 | ecosystem: Host-associated > Plants > Phyllosphere > Stem > Wood/Secondary xylem... | reverse complement strand
TTTGGAATTGTAAATAAAAGGGATTAACATCCAATTTATTTTTGTATAATTTTTTTGAGATTAAATTCTATTTAAAATTCAATTATTAACACTAAAAATATCTTAAATATAAGATATTATTAAATTAAGTGATTTCCAAACATCCCATGAGTTTTTGAAATTGGTGCTTTTCTTCATCTACTATCCTATATTTTTTTTATTTTGTTTTCTAAATTGAGCTTCAAAAAGGCCTTGAAGTGCAAAAGTTTCTATCTCAAAGATGAGATCCAGTCCACAAAAGCAAGATTCGGTAGGGATCTAATCGAAAATACTAAAGAGTTAGAAATCAACCAAACTTGTAGACTCCATATTTCAAGTGTTATTTGCCTTTATAATAAATATAAAGTAATTGTTATTGAATTCAAACAAATACACTTTCAACAATATATGAAGACAATGATGTTTTTCGTAGCAATACAACAGACAGACTCTTTATAAGAAAATCTCTGAAAACATTAATGAGCTTCCTGGAAAAAACGGTAAGAAAATTATTGTGTTTATAGTTTGCAAGCAACCCTCAACTACATTAATGGTTACTTACAGCCCATTAAAAGCTAACAATATAAGCATGAGAAGTCGTGCTTTGCTTCGGTCGTGTTTGAGAGTAGTTGAAGTTTTTTTTTTAAATACGTTAAAATAATATATTATTTTATTTTTTAAAATTAATTTTTAATATTGACATATCAAAATAAAATAAAAATTAATTTAAATAAAAAAATTTAAAATTTCATGAAAAGCAACCCTGAACGGCCACTTTATTGCCCTGAAAAAAACCAATTTTAGGTAATTAGAAAAGCTCTATATCCTTATTAAACAAAAAAAAAAAACACTAAAATAATCAAATCTATACACGGCTCTAATTCCCTAGATTGTCTCAAAAAAGAAAGAATGGAAATAAAATATATGAGAGGTTTTTCTTTTTCAATTTTTTATTGGCGTTGTTTATCATATCACTAATGTTCCCTTTTCTTAGGTGATTAGCTTTCCTTAACACTCGTGTATATAACTAAACTATATATTAATACTTTCACTAAAATCTAATATAAACAAAAGTTATTTTCTACATATTTGGATATTTACGAGATGACATGTCCGCGCGCTGCCGCGGGTTTATAAAATAAATGTACTTGATAGTGTTATAATTGTGAATCAGCGCTAGATAAGTAATAAAAATTAAAGGTATGATGGAGCAAATATTTCATAACGGGAAAAAAAGTTGTGTTGGTGATCAAAAACTTAGAGACTGAACAAAATGATTTATAACAATCTACAGTGTTTTGTGAGGAAAGATACAGTGTTTTTGCCACATGATTTAGCTTTTCAGTTAATAAAAAAGAAAAAAATTACAATATTAAATTCTCTACCAATTTAATATTAAAAAAAATAAAAAAGATAATTTTGGAAGAAAAAAACTCATGAGAAAAACGTTGTAGCAATTGACAATGTTCTGTGAGGAAAAGTATAGTGTTTTTTCCAATAAAATAAAATAAAAAATCATTTAGAGAAATATTATAGCAATCCACAATGTTTTATGAGAGAAACTACAATGTTTTTCTCATATGATTTAGCTTTATTGTAGCGTAATGGAAAAGGGTTTGAGATATGCACAGCAGGTCTCGAGTTCGAGTCAGGGTGTGCACCTCTTGTAAGAGCCTGGGACAGCCGGGGTTTTACTCCCTCACCTGGGCCCACAAAGTGCGCTTTCCGGGAGGTGAGGTTTCCTCGAATCCAAAAAAAAAAATTTATTGTAATTATAATTCTTAACCAACTCAATATTAAAAAAAAAATCGACAAAGATAATTTTGAAAAAAATCATAAAAAAATCACATGGAAAAACACTGCAACAATTCACAGTGTTTTAAAGAAAGAAATTACAAAACTAAACTCTTAATCAGCTCAATATTTAAAAAAAAATCGATAGAAATAATTTTAGAAAAAAAAATAACAAAACAAACACCAAAAAAAGAAAAAAAAATCATGTTGGAAACACTGTAGCAATTCATAGTGTTTTGTGATGAAAGTTACAGTACTTCCTCGCATGATTTAGCCTTATTTGTAATGACTTGTAATTGTGATTCACAAACAACTCAATATTAAAAAAATAAAATTGAAAAGGATAATTTGAAAAAAAAATATTACAAAAAAAAATCATGCGGAGAGACACTGTAGCAATCCACAATGTTTTATAAGCAAAGCTACAATGCTTTCCCCACATGATTAAGCTTTATTACAAAGTTAAATTCTAACCAACTCAATATTAAAAAAAATAAAATCGATGAAGATAATTTTGAAAAAAATATTATAAAAAAAGAAAACACAAAAGAACTGGAAAAAAACTATGTGAGGAAAAACTGTATCAATCCATAGTGTTTTGTGAGGAAAAACTTGTATTTACTTGTAATTGCAATTCTTAACCAGCTTAATATTTAAAAAATAAAATTGACAAATATAATTTTAGGGAAAACATAACAAAAACAGGAAAAAACCATGTGGAAAAAAACACTATAGCAATAAATAGTAATTTTCGAGGAAAGTTACAGTACTTTCCTCACATATTGTAACTGTAATTTTTTACCAGCTCCATATTAAAAAATAAAATAAAAAAGATAATTTCAGATAAAATCATAAAAAAAACAATGCGGAGAAACATTGTAGCAATCAACAATGTTTTAAAGAAAAAAATTACAAAACTAAACTCTCAATTAGCTCAATACTTAAAAAATCGACAAATATAATTTTGAAAAATAAAGAAATAAAATAGAAAAGTTATGTGGAAAAACATCGCAGCAATCCACAGTATTTTAAAGAAAAAAATTACAAAGCAAAAATTTTAACCAGGTCAATATTTAAAAAGTAAAATCAACAAAAATAATTTTGAAAAAAAATAGAAAAGTTGAAAAAAATTAATTTTTTTTAAATAATTTAAAAAAACAAAAAAAATAAAAAAGTTAGCAAAAAAAAGAGAAAAGCATTGTGGATTACTGTTGTAATTCACAGTGCTTTGTGTGTGGGGGAATAGTGATTTCTCAACACCATTTAGATATTGTTATAATTAAATTAATTTTTTTAAAATTAATATTTAAATATTTTATCTAAAATTTAATAGTTTATAATTAAATATTTACCATCGCACCCCCAATCACACCTAGCGAGGAGGATGGGAGGGCTAATGAACGCCCATGACCCATACAGTGAATGGTGGCCGACGTTGGGTCCGAGTCAAGAAGGGGCCTTCCTGGCCACTTGAGGATGTTTGCGAATACCATCTGTGGTCAGACCAGCCTGCTTCATGTGATGTGATTGTGACCTTCTCTGGCATCCCTCTCCACACGGGCTAGTGCTGCTACTTGAAGGCTTGGCTGGCGGTGCATTTAAGATTTGCACATGCCCTGTCATCAACACATAGCCATCGGCGGATAAAAACCCTTGCGGCTGCTTTTCTTCTCTTCTCTTTTTCTTTTTCCTTTTTATTTTTTAAAATATTTTTTTATTTAAAAATTTATTAGAATAATAATTTTTTATTTTTTAAAATTTATATTTTTATAATTTTATTAATGAAAAAGAGACAAATAAACTTGTTTTGAAACAGAAAACTAATTGTCGCTGTACTGTACTCTTTGATGTGATAACAGTACTTCTGTTTGTTTTGAAGTTTTAAAAATATTTAAAAATAATTTCATTTTTTTTATTTTTTCTTCGGTTTATTTTTTTGGTATTTTTACATCATTTCAAATATTAAAAATAATTTTTAAAAATAAAAAAAATATTATTTTAATATATTTCTAAATAAAAAATACTTTAAAAAAATTCTTAACTATACTACCTAACATCAAGATTTCGACGACACTTTATATTAAAGACACACGAAAGGTAGAGGACTTGGTGGTGTTAAATTTAATAGGACTTGGTGGTGTTAAATTTAATAGTGTTGTACTTCATAAGGATAATATGTCAAGGGACGTTGATGTTGACAAATGAATAATATGGAGGATTTTATGATCGTGGTAAATAAAAAAAAATTATAACGTTAAAGTGGTGACTGCTAGATATTTACGGTATAAGAGAGATATATACACAAAAAAAAATAAAGAGAAAATAATATTTAAGCCAATCAAAAAGTGAAGAGTTTCCTTACCTTCTCCAATATTAACTTTACAAACTGAGCATCATAAATTATAATATAAATTAAAAAACTTTTTTACTTGAAAATATGTTTAAATAATATTTTTTTTATTTTTTAAATTTTATTTTTTATCATTAACACGTCGAAACGATCTGAAAACACCAATAAAAATTTAATTTAAAACAAGAAAAAAAAATAAAAAAAATATTTTTAAAAACATTTTAAAATAAATAGGCTCTTTGGTTATTATATTCTTGACAATTTCTTAATATGACCCTTTTATTTCTCAAACGTTAATTTCCTTTTACTCTCACGTGAGTTTTATCAGTTTCTTACTAAAATAAAATTTTATTCAATATCAATTGCACATGATTAATTTTCATTTTATCCTTTGTGAAAAAAGCACATGAAATTGATAGTTATCTTACAATTTAAGGGGGTAAGATGAAATTAACCCTTGCTTACTTATTTAGGTGGTCCCTCCTCTACCATTTTTTATTCTAGTTTACCATTAATTATTGACAGCGCGGTAAAAAAAAGCGGGCACATATCTACCCCATCCTAGGTCACATGTCAATAATCGATGATGGATATATAGGATAAACTTTACCCTAAAAAAATAAAAAGGTGGAAAAGTCAAGAAGAGAGAATGTCAAGAATCCAAGGAGTTTGTGTCCAGCTAATAAAATTAAGTGGTAGCTTTTCCTGGTGGAAGCTTTGGTATGTGTGCTTCCAACGTTTCCTGGAAAAAACAATAGATATATCGAGGTATTTTTTTATACGCCAAGAAAATCTCGAATTATTAGGAATCTCAAATGTTTTTAGATATTATATTCTCAATCAAATATAATGCTCATAATCTGAGAACGTTATCTGGGATTCATGAGAGGGATGCAATTACCATACAATACAGCCAGCGCCAGCCCCACCGCCAGCCCCACCGCACCACCTCCACTCACACACACTATCTTGTCTGTCACGAGTTTAGTCTTCAAAGGACAATAGTGCTCACCAAGTTGACGTTATTCTTTTATATAGAAATTTACTCTCGTCATGATAATTTATACATAGACTCCTTGTTACTGAGTCCAACCACCCTCTATACTCTTCTCCTAACCAAACTATATACAGACTCGTTGTTACTGTGGATTCACGCAGTAGAATGAGTTTTTTCCCCTCTGATTCACTTCTCTTCTTTGGGTGACTTGGGAGCATGCTTGCTATCAGGACACGTGGCGGAGTCAGAGTTTTTTTTTATAAAAAAACAAATTATTAATAAATATTATGATTTTTTAATATGATTTTTTTAATTTAATTAAGTTACATGACTTGAAATTTTAAATGACTATTCATCATCAAAAAATTTATGCTTGAAATATTTTTATAGTGACATGTTAATTTAATTGATAAACCTTGTGATTTTTTTAATTATTATTAGTGTCTACATAATAATTAACACAACTACACAGTAATAAAGTCAGTTGAGTTACATAATAATTCTAAATCTTTCATATGATATTCATAGCAAAATGCATATCGATTCATCAAAACTCATTTCAATTTATATTTACATGTATATAATAAGTATGTTGATTAAATTATACTTAATCATTTCTAAATATTTAAATTATTTCTAGACAGATACAAAAAAGTTGCATGAACTCACTAAGTCAAATATGTGAAACAAGTTTTAATACTATACTCTAGTTTCAAAAAAGAGAAAATACCGAGAGAGAGAGAAAGTGTAACTTATGGAATTTAAACTCATACCCTCTCCTAGCTCCAAGCATCTCGTTAACAATTAATTACAAATAAATTTGTGATATAAAATGTTAACTAATATATGTACATTGTAAATTAAGAGACCTCAATTAAATAATTAATCCATAATTATAGTGAACTAAGAGACCTTAGTTAAATAATTTTAATAATATACCATGTCAATACAAGAGATGTCAAGAATAGTGGTTTTGCATGAACATTAATTTATTCATCTATAATAAGAAAATAAACATTTAATTGATTAAATTAGGAAATTCAAACATTTATTTTGAACACATTCATATCAAAACTCCTAAATTATCATAAACCCTAATATTTTTAATAACTAATTATAAAAAAATAAAACTAAAATTAGATAATGAAATAAATAAGAAAGATAAATTTTTTTTTTACCTAAAGCATAAAACAAAAGAAGTTACTTGCTTATCTGGACTTAAAAAGAAATTTGTATAAGAGAAAGAGATACACAACAATAACTCAAAAAGAAAAAGGGCTATCTGTTAATTAGTAAAAAAAAAATTAAGTAAATGAGCTGAAAATATATATTATATATTATATTAAAATATAAGTTAACAATAACTTTCCATGTATCAAACCCTCCTCAAATTATTATATTAATATTTTAATATAAAAAAATATTTTAAAAAAATAAAGGGGCAATTGCCCTTTTTTGTACCCACGTGGCCCCGTCACTAATTAGGACTCGTAAAATTAATTAAGATGCGCGTAAACTGTCATGAATATTCATGTTAATAAAAAAATAAAAAAAATCATATTCGGTTCAAGTAACATTGTACCAAATTATAAAGAAAGTTTTTTAAAATAATTTTTTAAAAAGTTTGGACGATTTTTATTTTATAAAATATAATTAATAAATATTAATTATTTATTCTTGAGACTTTTTGTCAAGTGGAGATCTTGGGTCATTGACTAAGTCGCTCTTAGCTTGAGCCAACAATAGGTAAAATTCAACAGCCAATGAGCTGGTAGTTCAATGAAACCCGACACCACAATATTAAATATACTCTGAATATCCCTGTTGTGATCTAATATTTATCTATTTGATTTACAGTTTATTTATCCTTTCACCTTCTATATGGTAAAGGAAAAAACCACAAGACTAAGATCCTGTTTATGACTGTGTTTGCACTGGAATTTTAGTAAAATTTGATTTTTTATGTTTTTTAATTATTTTAATATGTTGGTGTCAAAAATAAATTTTAAAAAATAAAAAATATATATTATTATGATATATTTTCAAGCAAAAAATACTAATTTTTTATTTAATAACCATGATAAAGAAGTAATACAAGCATTGAATTTTAAAAGCAAAAGTATTGGCAACTCTTTATTCAAGTGCAATATTTCTAGTTTTTCAAGTTACATGTTTGAAAAATAAGTTTCAGAAGTTATTTATAAATTTTTCACCATTTTCTTAATAAAAAAGAAATGAACGATAAATTATTTCTTATATGTAAAAGCATTTTTTAGCAGTGTAAGAAACTAAAATTATATTTTAAATATTTTTTATATTTAGTGTCACCATTTTAATTTTTGTTACAAATCTAATATAAAGATTTTTTTTAGTTAATATACAGCTTTTTCATGGTAATTTTTAATTTGAATGAAATAAAACTAATATTTTATAACTAAATCATCATGAAAAAAAATATTAAGATGACTATTATAAATTATGTATTTGATTTTCTTATAAAAAGTATTTTTAATCTTGATGTATTCTTTTATGAAAAAAAACTGTGTTCATTCTCAATAAATAAACATATTTTCTAATTTTATGTAGGAAAAAAAATCTAGAAAAAGAAAAAAAATGGAAATGGAAAAGAAAAACAATTTTGCAAACCCTTTCTTTTGCACAGCCACACGTGCCACACTCATAGTTTCATCCTTAGTTTTTCTTCTTATCTTCATTCAAATCCTTTTTCTTATTTAGTCAATCATATGAGTTATCATAGACTGGGCCCATTGCTCAATATTTGGCCTTCAAACATAAATTAATAAAATTTGTTTGGGAGCTTTCATGAAATAAAAAGGATGCGTTGCGACCAGATTGCGAAGAAGCTATGAGATTTCTCAAAAAAATATAAACAAAAAGACGGCTATATTTCTCAAAAAACAGCACGCCCGGTGGGACTCGAACCCACAGTCGCCTGATTAGAAGTCAGACGCCTTATCCATTAGGCCACGGGCGCCTTTGTTTGAAACGGTAGAATATATAATATTAATATGTTTCAGTTGAAGAGCTGGAGATATATAAACAGTCCTCTTTTGGATTTTAATCCGGGAGGAGTTTATTTGAGAGTGTAGTTGTTGTTGTTTTTTTAAGTATTTTTTACTTAAAAATATATCAAAAATATTTTTTTTATTTTTAAAAAATTATTTTTCAAATGAGCGCATCAAAATAATCTAAAAATATTAAAAAATGTTAATTCAAAGAAAAAAATAAAAATATTTTAAATTATTTCAAAAATACTTTTAAAACACAAAAATAAACAGTGCCTATATAATTTTGGGAATATTCCTGAGATGTTCAAATATAACTTCTGGTAAGAAAATATATTAGATGGAAAGACACGGCTTTTTTTAAAAAGGAAAATAAAGAGAGCCTTTAAAAAAAATTTGGAAGATATGACATTTTGAAAAAGGATTTTAAAAAAAATCACAATCACTGTAGATCTTCTAAAAAATCCAAAAACTAAATATTACATGGATATATTTATAAATCATATCCTTATATAGAAAAATAATAAATATAACTTTTCTATTTTTATTTTCTAATATACTCTCCATAAATTAATTTTATTAAATTTAATGGTCACGTGCACTGCACATGATAGTTTCAATATTAACCGGAAAAAAAAATCCCCTTTTAAGTAAATGAAAATAAATATTTATTAGTGCTGGGGTTCCAACATAAGTCAATTTAACTACCCAAAGGCATAAATATCATTTTAAATTATAAAGTTTTAAAATAAATACATAACTTAACTAAACTATTACTTTAAAATTTTTAAAATAAAATTATATTTTTTAACGGTCGTTTAAACTGTTTTCGAACTCACAAAGTTCATTATATTATATTAAAAAAAATCTCATATAATATAATAATATAATTTTATATCTAATTGAGATGAAAAGTGTGGTCAGAAATTTAAAAACTGAACTACTAGCACAAGTATAATAATAATATTATTAAATATTTTTTTACTATCTAAATATATTCTTTCTATGTAAATAAAAATTTAATCTAACCCACGAGCGTTACTGTAAACTAGCATTTGAACTAAAGCGCTAGATGATGGTAAAAATTTGGTAATTCACGCCCTACCGGTCGCTGATTATTTCAAAAAATAATGGATTTTTTGAAATAATGCAATTATTTCAACTCGATAGACGTGCATTTCATGCGAAAATGACTTTACCTAGAGATCGATAAGGAGAGAGAGGACGACTGAAACGAGTCAGTTGTATGTATTGTCGTTGTCAATTTATTTAAATATTAATTGAATTCCTATGCTAAATCAATTTATTTAATGTGAACTCTCCGTTAATTATTTTTATTAGATTGATTTTTGTTTAGGTTAATTAGTTTATAAAAGATATATATTTAGGAACATAATTAAATAACCGCTAATAAGAATAAAGGTTGGGTATGAAAATGAAATTGAAAAACAGGGTTTTGTCTATTTTAAAAGACCTTCTCAACATATATTATTTTTCCAGAATTTTTATTATATCAAAAAGAATAAAAAATGGTAAATTACTGGCCCAGAAGACAGGTCACTCATGGCGTGGAGGAAGGTATCAAATAGTTGAGGGGTTGGTGGGGGCATTAACAGCTCTATAGTCTATACCGACAGCTATTTAATGTGCCATCGTCTGCTACATAAAAATCCCTCTACTCATCACCTAAAAAACTACAGCCTCTTAATCTCATGCATTTTATTCTCTTTCTCTTGAAAAAGGCAAAACCCTGCTCCCTATCACTCCTTTCTCTCCCCCGTACAGCTCATCTCCTTCTTCATCCAAATATAGAAGTCTTATACTGGGTCTTGTCAACTTCAGATTGATTTGTAAGCAAAAAAATGAGTTTCTTTTCGTTAGTGACAGGAAGGCCTGGTACTAGTGGGTTTGGATCAGCTTCTACTGCTGAGCAGGTTACACAGGGGATCGATGCTTCCAATCTTACTGTTCTTATCACTGGTATTTGTTTGCTTTTTGCACGTCACCATTTCATTTGTATGATTCAATTCCCAATTACGTGTTTTTTACTGCGACAAAGAGTGTTTTTTTTTTAAGAATGAATATATTTTTTATTCTTGACATGCGTATCAAAATTATAAGAAAATATTAATCTGAAACGCTCCATTTTTTTGTTGTTGTCTCTATTGCTTGTTTGGCTGGCTTATCTGATTTTTGATCCATTGCCAGCATTTAATTTTTTTTCTTACAGGTATGAACTCTCATGTGCAAATTAACTTGAAAGGATTTTGAAGTATATATTTTCTACGAATTTGTACAGAACTGTGACCTCATCGTGTTTTTGTCGGCTGTGAATGATCACTTATGAATTTGGATGCAGGTGGAGCAAGTGGAATTGGTTTGGAGACGACAAGAGTGCTGGCTTTACATAAAGCCCATGTCATTATTGCTGCCAGGAACATGGGTGCTGCAAACGAAGCTAAACAACTTATTCTTAAAGAGGATGAAGATGCCCGTGTTGATGTCCTAAAACTTGATCTGTCCTCTATCAAATCCATTAGAGAATTCGCTGATAACTTGAATGCTCTCGATCTGCCTCTCAACATCTTAATGTGATCTCTCGCTCTCTTGTTATAAAATCTAGATATATCCAGGTACTCCTGTGCCAGCTTGATACATGCAAGATTTCTTTTTTATGTTTCAGTAACAATGCTGGCATCATGTTTTGCCCCTACCAGCTCTCAGAAGATGGAATAGAGATGCAATTTGCCACAAATCACCTGGGTATGTATCTGTACTATTATGTATAGATTAAGACTTGATTAACGCTGGCTGGTATTGGTGTTTTTTTCCCTACCACAAAATATATAACGCTGGCTGGTATTGATGTTTTTTTCCCTACCACAAAATATATAACGCTGTTAATTACAATCAATTAATTTGCACCATTAATTATCAGGTCATTTTCTCTTGACAAATCTGCTCCTTGAAAAAATGAAAGACACTGCAAGAACCACCGGTGTTGAGGGGAGGATTGTGAATTTGTCATCAGTTGCCCACATTCACACTTACAAAGATGGGATCCAGTTCAATAATATCAATGACAAGAAGAGGTGCGTAGCTTTTTCTACAAGTGATGTTGATCTTTTTTTTCCATGAATATTTATGATTAGCACATTTTTATCTAAACCATGCTTTCAATGGTGTCTGAGCTATTGTTTCTGCTACAGATATTCTGACAAAAGGGCTTATGGCCAATCCAAGTTGGCAAACATACTGCATGCCAAAGAGCTTTCCCGTCGCTTTCAGGTAAACACTGAAGTTGCGGTCTGCTTCCAACTTGCTCATAAACGAGAAGAATAAATTCCAAATTAAGAATATCCCTGAACTTTGCTCTCAGTTTGCTCCGCATGGAGCATGTCTGTAATATGTTCTGGGGCCATGAATCCGGAAAAGGTAATCTGTCGTAGGGCCGTAGCTATGCGTCATCCTGGCGTAGGTGTTAAATAAGAAACAACTGAAGGTTCAGAGCAGTTTGTTTTAGCAGCGTGGGCTAAAAAAGAAATAAATTTTAAAAAACATTTTCAAACCAACTAAGAAACCACCTTGGACTCTCCGCCCAAAGAAGACAAAGAACAACTATGGGCTTAGAGATCGAACATGATAGAAGCAAAATTTCATAAAATGGACGGCTATGAAAGGCGAGTTCCTGGACAAGTTGAGTATCATCTGATTCATTCAGTTGGGCTAGATTTTTAGATAAATCATGAGTCGATTTGACTGGAAGACAGTTTAGTTTTTAAATTTAAATTTTATTTTTATAAAATTAATTTACAAAGCTGGATCAAACCCAATCTCGTCCCAGTCCACCCACCTCCCAACCACAAAAAAGTATAAATAAATTAATGAACAAGTAAAAATAGTTTATATCTATATATAACACAAAGTCTTAACCTAATATGCAAAATAGAATAAAGTAACTAATATGAAAAATAATATATCTAGTTTTGATTTTATTATGAAGACAGATTTTTCATCTCAAATTATAAAAATAGATTTTATTATGAAAAACCATATAGTTCTTATAGAATTCCATGTATTAATATTGGCATGAGCTTTACTCGTAATTAATACAAACTAGCATATAGAGTGGGAATTATCAATTAGTAAATTATGACTTTGAATTCTATTGCAAATTCTTAGAGAATTTAATTTGACGCCTTTTTCTTCGATGCTGTAATACGCAGGAAGAGGGTGTGAACATTACTGCAAATGCAGTCCATCCAGGGTTGATTATGACAAATCTCTTCAAACACTCTGCAATTTTAATGAGTATGTCTTGATGCAGTCCAGTACTCCAAAAGCTTTTTTCTTGTGTTAGAGTGACCTGATTCTTCTTCTTTTTTCTTCATTATTATTATTATTATTTTTCTTGAGTTAGAGTGACCTGATTCTTCTTCTTTTTTCTTCATTATTATTATTATTATGGGCAGGAACTTTGAAGTTCTTTTCGTTTTTTTTATGGAAGAACGTGCCTCAGGTAGCCTCGATCTTTCTTTTTCATTTTTTAGTAAACAGTGTCATCCCCTTTTCTTTTATTTATATTTTCCTGTTTCTGATTATCTCAGGGGGCAGCCACAACATGCTACGTCGCGTTGCACCCGAGCTTGAAAGGTGTTACCGGTAAATACTATGTGGACTGCAATGGCATGGAGCCCAGTGCATTTGCTAGAGATGAAGCATTGGCAAGGAAACTGTGGGACTTCAGCAACAAGCTGATTACTTCTGTTTCAAAAGCTTGAAGAAAAATAAATGCTTAGGTTTACCAAGGCGCGCGCGCCTTAAGGCTTCTCAGTATTATTGGCCTCTCTCTCCCTCTATAAATACATAGAGGGAAGAAGGGAGAGAGATCAGAAGCCCCATATATGTGTGTGTGTGTGTGTGTGTAGCTTAGCTTCTTCCTTTACAATGTGCTTTTGTGTGGTGTGATAATTGAAGGAGTTAAACTCGCTCGGTGGTTTCAGAGGTCAAGTTGATATCTGATTAATTTAGTTCTGTACTTGTGATAATATTTCTCTATTAAAGCCATTTTCTACGATGCCTTTGGAATGATTTCAAAATACTTGAATTTCCTCTCTCTTTTAATCAAAATGGTTTTATTTTTAATTTCCTCTAAAATTGATGCAGTACTGTTTTGCAAAACAGCTTATCACTAAATCTATCTATTTATCTGTATTGGATTTTTTTTGCTAATTATTTAGTGATAAAATAAATTATCAATTCCCATATGTATTCAATCTAATTATTTAAAAACATGTGTTTTTGTTCACATTATTTAGTGATAAAAAATTTATTATGGTACAATTATTATGTAAGACAATTACGGTAATAAAGATTGTGTTGTGTTAATAAAACAGTTTTTACATGTTTTTTTAACTGAGTTTTATCAAACATTTTATATATGTTTTTTGTTATACACAAACTTCAATCATAATTTTTACCAAACACGTATCTAAATCCAACTAACCATACTTTTTTAAAACTACAATCACAAAAATTACCCAAAAAACAAACACACTTTAATCATATTTGTGCTAGAAATAAGACACACACACAAAGTATAATTTTCAAAAACTTCTTTCTAGGTTAAAAATTAAACAATCAAATTATTGAATTCTTAAGAGTAATTAAAAAAAAAAGAAGTATAAGAAAATTCAATCCACGATGAATAACAAGCTAGTAATAAAATAAATTGAGCTATAGTTTTTTTATTTTATAATTAAATTTTTAAAAATTATACTTCGCAACCTTAATTTTGAAAGATGTAACACTCTGCATCCTCAAAAGTTAGTGAAAAAAAAATCAAAAGAAAATATATATATTTATTTATAGGATTATCATTATATTTAAAATAATTAAAGAGCTCCTAAAACTTAAAAATAACAAAAATACCAATAAAGAGTCAGTTGGGTTTTTGTTTGAAAAACAATCATTTCTTTTTTTTATTAAGAATAGTAGTTGGTCAAAGATGAAGTAATTACAAAAATAGCATAAATTACAGCAAGCACATTCATGCATGCTTTACCAAGCAAAAATTCCAGCAACCTCCACATCAACTTAACCCAAATATCCTCATTTCTTTTTCTTTTTCACCATAATTCAATTAAATAAACCTGTCGAAATTCCACAAGCAACCCGATAAATTTCACCATAACTCATCAACAACCCATTAAAAAAACCTGGCAAAATCCCACTTTCATCACCTTCATTATTCATTCATCAAGCATTTCATTTCCCATTTTCACTATAACTCCATCAACCACAATACAAACTTAGCATTGAAAATAGCATCATCTACGTCAAGTGCTAACAACATACAAAGCTACTACAACTTGGATAGACTAAAATTCAAGAATAAAAAGTACATAAAATATGGGAAAAGAATTGCAGTTAGAATAACAAAAACAAAAGCAAGTAAAAACAAGCTATTTTAACGATGAAAAGTCATGCAAAAATACTTGTATTGATTGGTGTAAACCTATACCAGAACATCCAGTACCACCACCACCATCACCACCAATGCCCATTTCAAAATTCATTTCATCACTAATTTCATTCTTATTAGAACTTAAATCATTAAAAAAAAACCGTAACACATTTTCAACTTCATCATCATGAGAAGTAAAATATTTGGTTCCAAATGGTTTGTTATTTTTAGGTTTACCTAAATAATGTAACGATAATTTTTATCATTAGAGGATTACTAGCTGGATCAACATCAACATATAAAAACACCTCCTTTTCACCTTAATTCATAACTCAATACCTTTTAAGTTCAAAGTATTATCAAATATTTTGTTGTTTTTGTCATTCCTTATGTGAAATCCAAGCAAGTCCACATTAAAGATTTATTTGCGTATGAATCGTGTGTTTATGTAAGATATATATTCAGAACTCTAATTTTTCTTGACTAATGATGAACTCTCATTATATAGAAATATAACTGGCATTTTTTTTCTTGCATGGTTGATAAAAGTTACATAAAGGTTATTGAATAATTATTACAAAAAAATACCTTATTTGAGCAGCGATTAAAAATTAGGATTATATGAACAGTAACTTTATTTTTTTAGTTTAGGGTTTTCATAAAAATTCAAATAACAATTTTTCCAATATTCAAAACATGTTTAGGAGTCTGAAATTTATTGATTGAAAATATAAATATAGTACTAAAACCTAATTGCTTAGGGCTGGTGTACCTTCAGGATTCCCATTTTCAATTTCAAAGCACTGATTTTTTAGTTTTTTGTTAGATTGAGGAGGGAAAACGTATATTCTAATAATTTAACAAGAATAAAACGCACTAACAGAGTTTAAAATCTCGATTGAAGAAAAGAATTTACCTTGTGTTGTTGAGTTTCAAACGAGAAATACGAGAAGAGAAGAGAATTTCTGTTTGATTTTGTCTTAATCAGTGGATTTATGGA
>Ga0325405_1003727_pt1 | contig 15656 bp, 15 predicted proteins | sample PopdelMetagenome_21_FD_205663 | JGI IMG/M metagenome (GOLD analysis project Ga0325405, IMG submission 205663) | Populus deltoides microbial communities from Bellville, Georgia, United States - Xylem-Control-R2 | ecosystem: Host-associated > Plants > Phyllosphere > Stem > Wood/Secondary xylem... | reverse complement strand
CATAAGTTAGCATCATGAATACCTGATAAAATTTGTAAGTATGGTATTATGTAAATAAGATGATTAATATGATCATGTTGATAATTTATAAAGAGTTTATATTTTACTTATCTCTAATACTATTAGTAAACCCTCTAACCTTGACATTTATTTTTATCATTGTTTAATCTTTACATTAATCTTCCATCTCAAAGTTCTCATTAATTTCTTCCTCTTCTTCTTTATTATTATTAGTACTACTACTACTACTACTAGTACTACTACTACTACTACTACTACTACTATTATTATTATTATTAGTATTATTCGTGTTATATTTTATGTACTTTAAGTATACTCTGTGTTTGATCAAGGATCCTGACATTGTTGGTCTTGCCTTGTTCATTCGCATCAGAAATCTGTTTATATTATATAATATATCTCTTTGATCTTTTCATAAACTCAGTATATAGGCTGGAAACCTGTGACCCGATCTTTGAGATCATTCTCAGGTATAACAACGCCACGTACTGAGTATTATTACTATTACTATTACTATTAATATTATTATTACTGTTACTATTATTGTTGTTATTATTGTTGTTGTTGTTGTTTTATTAATTATAATTTATACAATTAAGCTCTCTGTGGTTCGACCCCGGTCTTGCCAGGTTATTTATTACTGTGACACTCCTGCACTTGGGATAAGACATCAACTCTTTGATCGTGTCATGTGCCCTTTCCTTTTCTTTGTTAACTATGTTGAGGGCTCGAACCTCAATTCCTCCTTATTGCCAATCATGGCCCTTTTACTTTTATAGTCCTATCAAGATCATTTAATTGATGCCGAAAGCATAACTATATTACTAAAGTGAAGACTGCCCTCCACCTCTTATTTATATTTCGTATCAGGTTCCATCTTCTCCTTCTCTTTCTCCCTAAACTAAGTTCGATCCTTGTCCTTGGTACAGTGTTCCACCCACTCTCTATCCTATGGGTCCCCTTTTTTCTCGTGAAATTGCACTCTTTTACTTGGACTTGACTTTGAAGCCTAATTAAAAAAAGAGATCTTTGGGTAAGACTGTCCGGTCTTGAGCACCAGTACTATAACCAATATCTAATATCTAGATTCGTCTAAGATTACTCCCGCTTACCAAAAGATGAATTGTTTAAAAAGCCAAATTGAGTTTTAAGAAGTATTTCATGAACACCTCTTTTATGTTCATGATGAGAATGCAAATGTCATGTTTTTCTTCCTTAATGTTTAGTATTTTATACTTGTTTGATGTCTAAATTTACTAATTATTTTTATATTTTGATTTAGGATGCAAATGGAGGCATTAATTGTGAAACAAAGTTAATTGGGAGATTCAGAACAATTTCAACACAACTTTGTAATTGAGGCATACCTATCTCATCCAAGCTCCGATTAAGGTGATCCAAAATTATACGAAACCCTAAGGAACAGGTCTACAACTTTCATGTTTCGAGTTTTGAGAGATACTGACTAGATCGATGTTGAAATTGGACATAAAGACGATGTACTTGTGCTGCCAACTTGCTGGAACGTCCTTAGGCATGCAAATGTAATATGATGTAATTTATTTTCAGAAGCTTCCAAGATGTATGAATTCCCGTTGAAGATATCATTTTTCTTGTTATATTATAACTCTATTTTATTATTTAATAATTTCATTAGATATTCAGATTTGGTGGTTATTATTGGAGAGTATTTTTAGAAGATTTTGTAGGCTTCTAAAGAGGAAACAAAAAACGTGTAAATGAGAAAAAGAGAGAGCAAATCAGATTTCATCTCCCCTCTCTCTTCTTTCTTCCTCTTCACTCTTTTATTTTTCTCTTTAGTTATTTTCATAGTGGTCAAAATAAATGGAAGCCTCAGAATCAATAAAATTGTGAGATCTAATTTGTTTTCATTATTTAGTTTATGCTTTGAGTATTGAATGTTCTTCGATGTCTATTTTTTATGATTGTCTTGTTTAATTACTAGGAGTCCTCTAGCTTATTATTCATTGCAATATACTGATAGGTTAGATATCAAATCCATAATTGTTTGGTCTCTCTAATATGTGAAGTAACTAAGATTTAATGATTTGTTGCGCCAGAAATTAATAAATCTTAGGAAGAATTTTCGATTAAATTAAATGCAACTACTTGTGCTTGTATTGTTTAGTTCATCAATCTCTCTAATTTTTAAAGCTACTACTTTATTAAATTTTAGTGCTTGTCTTAAATTGTTTAGTATTTAGGGTTAATTAGATTGTTTGTTTTCTAATTGACTACAATTGAGTAAAGGTAAGAAAATAGTTCTAATGATGAATATTTAAAGTGTGAATTAATGTATATGCATCGATGATTAATTGTAAAAGATCCAATGGTGGATGTTAACTTAGACCAAGGTTTATTGTTTTGATTGATTTTGATATTTTAATTTGACTTGTTTCTTAGTTTTTTTTTTTTTTTTACTGTTTTTTTTATAGTCAAACCTCCATTTTTGTTCACATGGCACAATATTAGGCTAGATACTTTTCGTGAGAACAATCCCTACTCACACTACTATATATTTTATTAAAGAGTTTAGATTTTTTTTTTTTTTGTATGAGACAACACACTAGTCCATCTCTAAAATACATTTTCTTTACCATTCTATGAGTTTAGATTGAGTCAATCTTGTTATAAATACAAATAAAATACTCTTTGATGGAGTCAATCCGGTCTACTAGGAGCTATTATGGCCATAGCTATTAAACCCAAACCGGCTCGGAAGGTCGATCCGAAGGCTGGACCGGTCTTGGTAAGGCAAAAGATCGGACTAAGGAGAAACCTAGCAAAACCTGGTTGACCCGCCGGGTCAACCCATGACCCGGGCATCCCGGTAAAACCTGGTAGAGATTTTTTTTTTCAAATGTGTTTTTTCTCCTAATTAGAAACCCCTCTTTTTATATATATATTTTTAGTTAGTTATTAACCCTTTTCAAAGTTCACTATATAAATACTAGAAGAATGTTTTATTTTTTCAATGTGGGATTTAAAGCCCTTTAATATATATACTCTATGTTCACAAGAAAAAAGTTATTTTTCAATGTGGGATTAGAAACCCTTTAGTATATATATACTCTATGTTCACAAGAAAAAAAATTATATTTTTTCAATATGGGATAAAAAAACCTTTTTGGTTTAAATACTTTAACTTAAAATGATAACATAATATCTTTTTTATGTGGGATAAAAAAATATTTTGAAATAATCTCTTAAACTTCATTATTTACAACATTTATAACTTATATTCACATGGATTGTTTCTTAATTTTTTTCATATGAAATATTAAACTTTAATTTTTTGTAATTTTTTCTGGTTGATTTGGATTGACTCGAGTCAACTCGTGTAATTCTGAGCCTAACTTTTTGATCGGATTTGATAACTAAGATTATGGCATTGTCTTAGCATCTTACTGATATGGATACAAACGTGGCCAGTAGTCATCAAACGTGGCCAACGTCTTCAAAATATGGGTACAAGAACGTGGGTTCATGCAAGGAGTTCACGACCAGAGTGTTGCCACAGGAACGTAGGTTCATGCAGGTTCATATAATTCATACATTACTGCAAAGTGGACAACGTGGTCTGTAGTAATGGATTAGTGGTGTAATTCCTTGTTAATTGTTTATCATTCTGTTTTTTAATTATGTTTTCTTAATTCCTGTTATACATGGCTATAAATGCCAATTGGTAATTTAATAGAAGTATGCAGAAAATTAACCCAATTGTCACGATTTACTTTCCTGTCTTCCTTCTTCTTTCTTTCTCCTTAAATTAATTCTATCAGTGGTATCAGAGCCAGGTTCTCGTAACTTCAATCATGGATACTCGCGGCAAGTCAAATGCGGAGTTTCGCAACGAAGTTAATGAAGTCCTACTTCGACACGAGTCGAGTTTCGATCAAGTTAATGCTACACTTCAAGTAGTATTGATAGAGCTCCAAGCTCTTCGCACTACCCGCAACCTCAGCAGTAATTCTCCTGAAATTAATCCCTTTGTTAATGAAGAGTCTTCACGACAACAACCAACTCACTCTCAACCAGCTAACCATCATCAACATCACAATCTCAAGTTATCCTTTCCAAAATTTGGTGGAGATGATCCTATCGGTTGGATTTACAAGGCAGAGCAATATTTTGAATTCCAAAACATTGTGCCAAACCAATAGGTTCAGTTAGCCTATTTCCATCTAGAGGGCATTGCTTTACAGTGGCATAGGTGGTTGATCAAGTTTCGCGGGCCACTAACGTGGGAAAAGTTGACCAAGGCTATACAACAATGGTTCGGTCCAACAGACTATGAAGACCCATCGAAAGCTTTGACTCGTCTTAAACAAAACACAACGGTGGCAGCATACTAAGAAGCTTTTGAGAGACTCTCACATCAAGTTGATGGTCTGCCGGAAAATTTCTTAATTGGTTGTTTTATTGCAGCACTTCAGGATGAGATTCGTTTGGATGTTAAAATCAAACAACGGCATACCCTGGCAGATACAATAGGAATGGCGAGGTTGATTGAGGAACGAAATCAGTTACACAAGAGAGCCCCTCTTCCAATAAGAGCAGGACCAATTCCAGTGATAATAAAAGCATCACTTAACCCCACGGCTGGAGTGCTGGGGCCACCATAAGGCCAAAGAATTAATTCACCTTTTCACAAGATTACTAATCAAGAGGCCAAAGATCGTAGAGAGAAGGGTTTATGTTACTATTGCGATGAAAAGTTTGTTCCAAGACATCGTTGCCAGCGTCCACAGTTGTTTATGATTTGGGACTCTCCTGACTCCTGCATTAACGAGACTGCTAATGACTAGTTAGAAGTGGAGAATGAAATCATTCTTGAGATCTCTTTCCATGTCATGACTGGAACCAATCATCCACAAACTGTGCGTGTCATAGGGCAGCTGAGGAATAAGAAGGTAATGTTGCTGGTACATGGAGGTAGTACTCATAATTTCATTGATGAGGCTATTGTTTCTAAGTTTGGTTTGCCAGTAAACCGAGAGAAGAAATTTCAAGTTATGGTGGCTAATCGAGAGAAGATAGATTATGTGGGGCAATGTCGGGCACTCACCATCAACATTGAAGGTTATCCAGTTACTGCTGATTTTTACATCCTTCCTGTGGCAGCATGCCAACTCGTGCTTGGAGTGCAATGGTTGGAAACCCTTGGTCCTGTGGAGATGGACTATAAGAAGCTGACAATGTCTTTCACAGAAGATGGTGTATCTCATACTTTCCATGGAATCAAACCAACGAGCATCACAGCCTTGACGGAGAAGAAACTTTATGGATTGCAGGGTGTTGGGTTTTTCTTCCAAATAATACCAACTGCAAGCAATGTTTAAAGACCTTCTTATCTGCTTGACATGAGCTCACTTTTAGCTGAATATTCTTCAGTCTTTGCAGCCCCTACAGGATTACCACCCCCACGAACACATGATCATCAAATTCCACTACATCTACAAACTGTGCCAGTAAGTGTCCGACCTTACAGATATCCTTATTATCAAAAAACTAAAATTGAAAAAATGGTGCAAGAGCTGATACAGACTGGACTAATAAGACCAAGCAACAGTCCATTTTCCTCTCCTGTTTTGTTAGTGAAGAAGTAGGATGGAGCATGGAGGTTCTGTGTAGATTATCGTGCTTTGAATGATATTACAATCAAAGACAAGTATCCTATTTCGGTGATTAATGAATTATTAGATGAACTTTATGGATCAAAAATTTATTCGAAATTGGATTTGTGTTCCTGTTATCATCAAAATACGAGTACGCGAGGAAGATGTTCCTAAAACAGCTTTTTGCACCCACGAAGGTCATTACGAGTTTGTAGTGATGCCATTTGGCCTTACCAATGCGCCAGTAACATTCCAAAGCCTCATGAATGAGCCTTTTCGCCCTCATCTTCAAAAATTCATCTTGGTGTTCTTTGACGATATTCTTGTATATTCAAAATCATGGGAAGACCACCTTATATATTTGCAAACTGTACTTAATATATTGTCCACTAACTCCTTGTTTGCAAAGGAAGAGAAATGTTGTTTTAGAGTTTTACAGGTGGACTACCTGGGGCATCAAATTTCTGCACAAGGGGTATTAGTTGATCCCAAGAAAATTCAAGCAGTACTAGATTGGCCGAAACCAACCACTGTGAAAGGAATGTGTGGCTTCCTTAGGTTGGCTGGATATTATCACAAATTTATATGTCACTTTGGTGGAATATTAGCTCCTCTAACACAGCTCTTGCATAAAGACGGCTTCCATTGGACAACGGCAGCAGAACAGGCCTTCAAACAACTCAAAGAGGCATTAACAACACCACCTATTTTGCACCTTCCTGATTTCACCCAACAATTTGTTATGGAATGCGATGCAAGTGGAATTGGTCTGGGTGCCATATTGACTCAGAATAATCAACCAGTGGCATATTTCAGTGAGGCGTTAAAAGGGTCAGCCTTGGCATTATCCACCTATGAAAAGGAAATGCTAGCGACCGTCAAAGCTATTCAGAAATGGTGTCCTTATTTGTTAGGGAAGACGTTTACTGTTCGCACAGACCAGAAGAGTCTTAAGTATTTGTTGGAACAATAAATTACTACTCCTGCTCAGACACGGTGGCTACCAAAGTTGCTTGGTTATGATTACAAGATTGAATATAAATAAAGGCTTGAGAATCAAGGTGCAGACTCTTTATCCCGTGTCGTTGAATTCCAATTTTTGTCTTTCTTTACCTTTGGCAAATTGGTGGTCCTTGCTGCAACATGAGGTCCTTAAAGATCTTTTTTATCAAAAGTTAATACAGCAGGGATCTTCTTCACTCAATCAGTCCTTACAACTACGGGATGGTGTATGGTTTAAGAAAATAAAGGTTTTCTGGAATCCCGTTTCTCCCTTCATTTCCAAGGTATTAGCCTGTGGTCATTCATCTCCAGTTGGTGGCCATTTTGGATATCACAAAACTCTTGCTCGTATTAAACACAATTTCATCTGGACCGGCATGCGTGGGATGGTTAAAGACTACTTGAAAGAATGTGATATCTGTCAAAGATTCAAGAACGATTGCATGAAACCGTCAGGCTTGCTTCAACCTTTGCCAATTCCTACCAGAATATGGACTGATGTTTTAATGGATTTCATCGAAGGTTTGCCATCCTCTAACGGGTATTCTGTTATCATGGTTGTTTTCGATCGTTTGACAAAGTATGCACATTTTATGGCATTAAAACACCCTTTTTCTGCTGCATCCGTGGCTAAAGCTTTTATCACCAATGTGGTTCGCCTGCATGGATTTCCAACGTTGATTGTTAGTGATCGTGACAAGGTGTTTCTCAGTTCTTTTTGGCAGGCGTTGTTCCAATTACAGGGTACTCAACTTTGCATGAGCTCAAGTTATCACCCGCAATCCGATGGCCAAACGAAAGTAATGAACCGCACCTTGGAGCAATATCTTCATTGCTTTACTGGTGATCAACCAAGAAAGTGGGTGGAATGGATTTGATGGGCAGAATACAATTACAACACTGCTACTCACTCATCCACCAAATTAACTCCCTTTGAAGGTGTTTATGGAATTCCACCTCCAACTTTGTTGACGTATGTTCCAGGTACTTCTCGTGTTCAAGCAGTGGATGAGTGTTTACGTGATCGCGATGCCATTTTAAAAGACTTAAGGCATAATCTTCAGCTAGCTCAGAATCACATGAAGTGTCAAGCAAATCAACACATGCGCGATATCTCATTCAATATGGAGGATTATGTGTATTTAAAGTTGTAGCCTTACAAGCAAATTTCTATGGCCCTACGCTTATCTCAGAAACTTTCTCCCCGTTTCTTTGGTCCTTATCAGATTATTAGCAAAATTGGTTCGGTTGCCTATAAATTGTCATTGCCCATAGGCTCCCAAATCCATAATGTGTTTCATGTTAGTTTGCTGCAGAAATATCACGGGCCAGGTATTCAGGCTTCCCCACAGCTTCCCTTTAATTCTGATGCCTCTACTTGTCTTCTAGAGCCTGAAGCAATCTTGGATCGCAGAATCATCGGTAAGGGTAATTATCGTCCCAAGTCTCAAATTCTAGTCAAATGAAAGAATGCTCCTGCAGAAGATGCAACCTGGGAGAATGAGTGGCGTTTCAGTAAGTCTTATCCTTCCTTCATCATTGTGGACAAGGATTCTTAAGCGAATGGGAATGATATGGATACAAACGTGGTCAACAGTCATCAAACGTGGCCAACGTCTTCAAAATATGGGTACAAGAACGTGGGTTCATGGAGGGAGTTCACGACTAAAGTGTTGCCACAGGAACGTGGGTTCATGCAGGAACATATAATTCATACATTACTGCAGAGTGAACAACGTGGTCTGTAGTAATGGATTAGTGGTGTAATTCCTTGTTAATTGTTTATCATTCTGTTTGTTAATTCTGTTTTCTTAATTCCTGCTATGTATGGCTATAAATGCCAATTGGTAATTTAATAGAAGTATGCAGAAAATTAACCCAATTATCACAATTTACTTTCTTGTCTTCCTTCTTCCTTCTTTCTCCTTAAATTAATTCTATCACTTACTTTACGAACAGATCGATCTTTGAAAATCTCAATTGCCATATTATTTTAGTTTTAAAAACAAAGATTATGGCATGTTTGTGGAGGCTGGAGTGTGATACAATTATTTATTATTAACAAATGGTGATATTCTTATTCAGTGACAATATTGATCGCCAAAGAATTATTATTTTTAGAGTTTAAAATAAAATTTGGATGATTCTGCAAAATGTCAAATTACGGAATTTATCCAAGATCCCAAATGTCAATGCCTCATTTTGACGAGACTCGAATTCATATTATAAATTTTTCTTTACACTTTGACTTTAATTTTTTTTTCCCATTTGTTATATTTTTTCACTTTTATTCCCTTCTCCTAATTATTTTTTTATATGGGCTTCTTTCTCAAAGAAGCTGCGTACGTTTTTGAAAATTGGCATAGCTTGTTAAAAGTCAAGGGAGAATGATATAAGTTAAAAATATATTTGAAAAATACCATAATTTGAACAGCAATTATGTTTTTAAATATTGATTTTGTATATAATTGTTATTCTCAATTGTGATTATTTAGTCAAAATCAAAATACATATCTTATGCAAATTAATTAACATGAACAAAAATTATTCCAAAATTTTATAAAGATTCAATGGTTAAAAGATGAGATTAAAGATTTAATAACTAAGAAAAAAAAAGGACATAATGTGTTGTTAAAGGAGAGAAAACAGGGAAAGAAAAAAAGAAAAAGACAAAATGGATCATCGAGAACACATCAAGACTCCGTTTTCAACACATTTGGTATTGTAAGAGAAATCTCAACGATAAGATTATAACCACACATTCAAAGACCACCAAACAAGGTCGTAATTAACCCTAAATTAACCCCAAATAAAATCCATAACCAATTACAACCTTGTTCATGATGTGGTTATGACGCATCAGAAAACAGTAAATGAATACGACCAACATCAATATTCCATAAATGATTCACAACGAGAGAAACTCTCAGAAAACTCAAGGTTTGTTTATTCAAAAAGTCAATAGCTCCCCAGTCAGAGGCCTTACAATGGAATTTAAAGCAAAACTCTAACCTAACCCATGACGGATAAGAAAATGACACAAAACATTAAATTTACCATAAATGGCAAATTTGAGATAAATGCAGAATATGAAAGGCCTATGAATCCTGAGCAAACAGGAATTGACGAAAGTCAATTCGGACTCGGAAATCAAGAGTTATGGCTAAAACAAAACTTTCCAAAAATGGTAAAAATGACGATTTCGGGGCCGAAACGATGGAATTTGGCCAAAACTGGTGGACATCAGGGGCATAGCCGCTGACTTCCTCCGTAAACGGCGAAACGCATTGACTCGGTGAATTTCATGGCATTCCGACTTCGACGCCCGGTTGCCGAAATTCAGTTGCCTTTGAATTTCGGGTGATCCCTCTTGAGCATGTATGCTTCCGCTACTTGTTCTACATCAGACTCCTCCACTTGAAAAGAACTCAACCTTGAGTTAGGTTCTGGATCGGGATCAAGATACAAGTGTTCCTCTGCATAATACTGAAACAAATCTGCAACATTGAAAGTCTTGGAAATGCCCATGGTTTCAGGAAGATCAATTACATAGGCATTATCGTTGATCTTCTTCAAAACCTGATACGGACCATATTTCTTGGGCTTCAGCTTGTTGTAAGTGCCTACAGGAAACCTTTCTTTGCGCAAGAGAACCATCACGGAATCTCCCTCTTCAAACACCCGGCGACGTCGATGCCTATCTGCCGCAGCCTTGTACTTTGCATTTGTTGCTTCCAACCTTTGCCTTACTTCCTCCTGCAAGGTCTGGCCTTGTGGCGCCATGTTCTTAGCGGCTATACTAAATCCTGGGCCTCCCTTGGGTAGACGAACTAAGTCCACTGTATGTCTCAGTGGTGTCACATATATCATAGCAAAAGGAGTCTTCCCCGTTGCACTATGAACAACACTATTGTAAGCAAACTCAGCCTGTGGCAACGCATGATCCCACTATTTTGGTTTATCCCCACAAATGCTATGAACCAGATTTCCCAAAGTTCTGTTTGTCACCTCTGTCTGCCCATCAGTTTGCAGGTGCGCGGTTGTGCTTCGGTTCAGCGAAGACTGAAACATCTTCCATAAAGTCACCCAAAAGTGGCTAAGGAATTTCGTATCGCAATCAGAAGTAATTGACTACGGCACTCTGTGAAGTCGGACCACCTCCCTGAAAAATAACCAGGCTATATGCGAAGCATCTGAGGTCTTTCGGTAAGGGATGAAGTGAGCCATTTTTGAAAACCTGTCAACCACCACAAAAACAGAATCCACCCCTCGCTGGGTGCGAGGCAACCCCAACACAAAATCCATAGACAAATCTTCCCAAATATTGTTAGGAATAGGTAAAGGTGTGTAAAGACCAGTATTTTACGACTGACCTTTAGATACTTGACAAATATAGCACCTCTGTACAAAATTGCCGACGTCTCTCTTCAGTTGCGGCCAGAAAAATCGTTCCTCTAAGCTAGCCACTGTTTTGTCCCTGCCCAAGTGTCCACTCAATCAACCCCCATGAAGGTCACGGATCAATTTCTCTCGCAGCGACATTCGGGGTATACACAAACGATTTCCGCGAAACAGAAAACCTTCACTCTCATGAAAATTGCTGACGGGGTGTTTCTCAAGGCATTTCGCCCATATTTCTTTGAAATCCTCATCCTCCTGATACAAATCCTTTAGGCACTCAAACCCCACTATCTCATGAGCCAATGTCACAAGCAGATTGGCACGACGGCTCAACGCATCGGCAACCCGAATCAAAGCATCAGACTTGTGTCGAATAGCAAAAGGGAACTTTTGAAGAAAAGTTATCCATCTGACATACATGTTATCCAAGTGCTTCTGGCTATTAATAAATTTTAAAGCTTGGTGGTCAGTGTACAAAACAAACTCCCGCTGCACTTAGATAGTGTTCCCAATGCTTCTAAGCTCGGACCACCACGTAAAACTCTTGGTTATACGTACTCCACTTCTGACGAGCCTCACTCAACTTCTCACTGAAGAAGGCTACTGGTCTTTTCTCCTAGGATAGCACAGCCCCAATTCCCATGCCACTCGCATCACATTCAACTTCGAAAATCTTCTCAAAACTGGGTAGGGCCAATACTGGTGCAGTGCATAGCTTCTCCTTTATCAACGCAAAGCTCGTTTCTGCCTCTTCCCCCCACTGAAATTTGCCTTTCTTCATGCACTCGGTTATCAGTGCCATGACAGTACTAAAGTTCCGAATAAATCGGCGGTAAAAAGTGGCTACTCCGTGGAAACTCCGAACTTCACCCACGGTCTTCGGTACAGGCCATTCTCTAATTGCTCGGACCTTCTCTTCATCCACATGAATCCCCTCTGAACTTACCATATAACCCAGAAACAACAAGCTATCCGTCATAAAGCTGCACTTTTTCAGATTAAGGAATAGCTGGTTCTCTTGTAGCACCGCCAACACATCCCGTAACTGCTCCACATGCTCATTCGCGGTTTTACTATAGATAAGGATATCGTTGAAATAAACGACAACAAATTTCCCTATAAAAGGCTTCAATACCTGATTCATCACGCGCATAAAAGTGTTGGGCGCGTTAGATAACCCAAACGGCATAACCAACCACTCATATAACCCGTCTTTGCTTTTGAATGTTGTCTTTCACTCGTCCCCTGGTCTGACCCGAATCTGGTGATATCCACTGCGAAGGTCAATTTTTGAGAATAACTTCAAGCCCTCAAGCTGATCCAACATGTCATCTAGGCGGGGAATTGGGAAGCGATACTTGACGGTTATCTTGTTGATAGCTCGGTTGTCTACACACATACGCCAACTCCCATTTTTCTTTGGCGTTAACAACGTAGGAACCGCACACGGACTCATGCTTTCGCGGATAAAACCCTTCTGCAACAAGTCTTCAATTTTCTCCCTCAAGACCTCGTTCTCTTTCGGACTCATCCAATAATGAGGTAGATTTGGCAAGCTAGCCCCTGGTATGAGGTCTATATGGTGCTGGACATCCCTCAAGGGCGGTAGATTATTTGGCAACTCTTCCGAAGTGATATCCCTAAACTGATCTATCAATGGTTTCAGCCTGTCAAGGACTGTCACCGAAGCCTCAACTTCCCCTTCCACCACGAGGGCTTTCACTACGAGCGCATAGAACTCTGGCGCACCCTTGATGTCTACCACAAATTCTGTATCCGAACTGGACACTGTTAAAAACGACTGCTTCCCTACTTCAGAAGCCTTACCAGACAGTGCTTTCCTTTTGTAAGGAGCCATAGCAATTTTATGTGATCCCCACGTGAACAAATAAGTATTATCCCGACCCTTGTAGATAATATCAACATCATACTACCACGGCCGACCCAACAACACATGACTAGTATCCATATCAATCACATCGCAAACTACTTCGTCTTTATATATTTTTCCAATGGAAATAGGAACGCGATAGATTTCAGTTACCTTCACCGTGGGTCCTTTCTTGATCCATCCGATAGTGTATGGAGTTGGGTGTTTCTCGGTTGTTAGCTTTAGGTGTTCAACGAGGCCCCTTGCAACTAAGTTCTCACAACTCCCGCTATCCACAATTAAGTCGCACACCTTCTGGCTCACGGTGCAGTATGAGCGGACAATGTTATTCCGCTATCCTGCGTCCTCTTGCCTTGGAGTGTATAATATCCGCTGCACTACACAGTTAATTCGTTCTCCATCCTCCTCAGCGAACTCTACCCCCTCATAACAGTCATCCTCCCCTGCATCATCTCCAGTAGCCTCTGGATCCCCTTCTTCCCCTTCGATCTAGGTGACAGGTCTGTGACGATCCGGGCAAGTGTTAGAGAGATGCCCAGGTTTCTGACAACGATAACAGACTCCAGGTGTAGGTCTGGCATAAGGGTTGGGATTCAAGTTTGTGTTCGTGTTCTGATTTGGATTTCTGGGTATATTCCTATTGCCTTGGGCTGCTTGGTTGCTGCTGCTGCCTCCTTCTTTGTTCTGATTCACTACGCCTGTTTGGCTGCTGTTGCCACCCTTGTCTCTGGTATTAAATGAAGATTCTGGATTGTTTTGACGAAACCCTGAGACTCCTCCTCTTCGCTCCATCAGTTCAGCCTTCAATGCCAGATTATGAGCTTCCTCCACAGTCCAAACCACCTGTAACCGAATCTTATCTCACAATGATGATTTCAATCCATTCATATACCTGGCTACGTGCTGCCCCTCTGTCTCGTTAAGATTGTTTCGCTCCAAGAGTCTAGAGAACTCCGCAGTATAATCAAACACAGATCTGGATCCTTGCGAGCAGTCTTGAAGTAATTGAAACAGATATTGTTCATAATCTGGTGGCAGAAACCTCCCTATCATCAGTTGCTTCATCCTATGCCAAGTCCTTACAAGCGCCTTCCCTTGTCGCTGCCGATTTTTTTGTAATTGATCCCACCATACTGCAGCCCCTCCCTTCAATCGGAAGGCTACAAACCTCACCATCTTTTCTTCTGGTATCTCTATCGTCTCAAAGAATCGCTCCACTTCGGTAACCCAATCAAGAAAATCTTCAATTCACAGATTCCCATTGAAACTGGGCAGATCTGCTTTCAGACGATAATCATCTTGCTCCCTTAGACGTCTAGCAGGTGGAGGTAAACCGTATCCCATGTCATCTTCTTCGTCAGAATCATCCTTGCTGTCAGGTTGGATGCGAGGTGCTGGGTTGCGTCTTCTATCAACAGGTTGGCCTCTAGCAATTCCTTCGGCGCGAGCCCTGTTAACTGGTGGCCTGTTATTGGCGTTGAGGTTAACCCCGGCAGCAAGCATCTCGCGAATCTGCGCTACTTGTTGCCGCGTCTCCTCCACTGCCGCCCACAAGGCCTCTACTCCATGGTCTCCGCCAATAGAGTTTTCATCTCCTGCTTCGTTATTCACCATCGAGTTCGGCAAATCCATGCTCTGAAACCAATTGACGCAGCAGAAAACAGTAAATGAATACGACCAACGTCAATATTCCGTAGAAAACTCAAGGTTTGTTTATTCAAAAAGTCAATAGCTCCCCGGTCAGAGGCTTTACAATGGAATTTAAAGCAAAACTCTAACCTAACCCATGACGGATAAGGAAACAACACAAAACATTAAATTTACCATAAATGGCAAATTTGAGATAAATGCAGAATATGAAAGGCCTATGAATCCTGAGCAAATAGGAATTGACGAAAGTCAATTCGGACTCGGAAATCAAGAGTTATGGCTAAAACGAAACTTTCCAAAAATGGTAAAAATGACGATTTTAGGGCCGAAACGATGGAATTTGGCCAAAAACTGGTGGACATCAAGGGCTTAGCCGCTGACTTCCTCCGTAAACGGCGAAACGCATTGACTCGGTGAATTTCACGGCATTCCGACTTCGACGCCCCGGTTGCCGAAATTCAGTTGCCTTTAAATTTTGGGTGATCCCTCTTGAGCATGTGTGCTTCCACTACTTGTTCTACATCAGGTTAGAATTGTCTCATTAAGATCTTTCTAATTATATCGGGTGTGTTGAAAATATAGTCCCAGTTTGTCCCTGTTGGCCCCTTCTTTCTTTTCCTTTTTTTTTTTCGTCCCTCGTTCACTCTCTTGCCACATCAGTAATTTTACTATAAAGACTATAAAGCTTTTGGACATCAATTTTATTTTATTTTTAATTTAGAAGTGGCCAAGTAATTTTACTGTGAAAGAAAAAAACTAAAAAATTATCTTGCCCTCTTATGATTTGAAAATAATAATTAAATCACGAAAAAAAATCATAAAGTAAAATGGTACATGAGTAAATTTTAACACTCATTACCCCTTTATCAAATGTAAGGTATAGAGTATAATTGCCTTGATTTGATAACCATTTTACTGCATCGATATACATTTTATTTTGAAAGTTTTTTTATACTTTTATTTTTGGCAAACCTGAAACTTCTTAGGTTTCAATGTCATCTTAGGTGGTGTCCCTGTAAGTAAGTTAAGGAGAGACTCTCAAAACTAAAAAT
>Ga0325405_1003725_pt1 | contig 15658 bp, 9 predicted proteins | sample PopdelMetagenome_21_FD_205663 | JGI IMG/M metagenome (GOLD analysis project Ga0325405, IMG submission 205663) | Populus deltoides microbial communities from Bellville, Georgia, United States - Xylem-Control-R2 | ecosystem: Host-associated > Plants > Phyllosphere > Stem > Wood/Secondary xylem... | reverse complement strand
CTAAGTACAAATACCATTGACGAGCCCGAATCGGACGCAAGTCATGATTGAGATAGTAATAATTAAAGGGAAAAAAAAACAATGGTAAACTTGAATCTGCCAGTAAAATGGCTGCCTTTTGCACCCAAATTTTGCAGAAAATAATAGATGGGGTCAACATATGTTATTTATAGAACTGAACATATTATGAAGTCCGCAACGACCTTCAACAAGTCTTTCTTTCTCTCAACTAGGCCAGTCTTATTCATACACAAAACCCGCTTTTGTTTTGGGTTTGCTTGTGCTCCCACGGATTTTATAAAACAATCCAACCACTCTTGAATAAGGTTAGCTTACACAAGCAGAATACTAAAATTTTGACAATGACAAGACATTACTACGCCTCTCTAGAAATAGTTTAGCAGGCTTTTGATGTTTTTTATAACAATAATTACGAACTGTGATGGACTAAGGCAAGATCTTCTTTTGCTTCTTCCTAGTTTTAATTCTGTGTAGGCTTCTTTTCCCCTAAACCTGATCTAGAGAGTTCCTAAGACTTTTTTCTCCTTTGGGCTAGACCTTTGAAGGATTTGAACATTATTTTTTTCTTTTTGTCCCTTTTATTCCACTCCAAAAGTACATGAGTAGCATTTACCCACACAAAAGCCCTGCAAGTATATCGACAAGGTACAGTATCATAATCATGTATGACACGTATGAATTCATGCATTTTGAGGAATATTATTATGTTCATCCTTAGAAGTGTTTTAAGTGCAGCGCTTTCAGTGAAACTATTGAAAACATATGTATTGGGGAAACAATTCTAAGATCTGCTACTAGTTCATGACCTTAATGGCAGACACATGCTATATAAGGCCTAGAAAAACCCATGGTTTTGCAGTTACAGTTATGAGGCTGATGTTCAAGAAATGCTGCTGACATGCTACGCCCACCTGTGAATATAAAAGGGTGTACGTATAGCATACAAAACAGTGACAATTGAGAAGGTTATGGTGGCAAATTGAGAAAAACCCTAATTGTTTAAGCGCAACTCCTAATTTTCAATCAATAAAAAGGAGAACATAATTGGGAAATACCCTTATAAAATAGATTTAAAATAATTACTATATCTCCTGACAGCACACCAACAAAATGCAAGGATAGAACTTGTTTTGCTTGCAGATTAACTTGGTAATAAGTATCAAAATAACTAGAAAATACCATATAAATAGCATGCCAGGGGAAGCACAAGAGACCCAAAAGCCATCATTTATAACAAGAAACAACTCGATACAGATAAAATATATCCATTCATGATACTGGGCATAATTTTAAAGCAAAGCAACAGCCTCTCTTTAGGATTATTTAGCAAAAAGTTAATCTGACAGCCAACATCAATGTACAAGAGGAAATGATTGGCTCCTCTTAAAAAACTTGAATTCCTGGCTAATTAATGGGTGGCCCTTTCTTTTACATTTTTCAAGCAGCCGGTATCACAATAAGTATTCATCCAAAAGAATACTTTATGATTCATAAATGATGGCAGAAGAAGGCCATGTAGTCACATCAGATTTCCTTTTCTAGGACGACTTCCTCAGTTTTTAGCCAAGGATTAATCTGCTTATGATGATTTTATTGACCATAATATTTGCTCTTTCATGCAGATGAATGCAGTTCATTAAATATACACAAACGAAAAGTGAATAAAGTTAATAAATCAAAGCCATGAGACATGCTATTTGAGTGTCTCCATTTGTCATCACTCCCAACACTTCATGTGTGGTGGTATTTGTCTTCCGTGACACAGCACAAACCTTTGCCCCAACTTGTGCATATGCGAAGCTTATCCAAACAGTTGTCAGATGAATTTCGTGTTGTAAAAGAACCAGGAACCTTGCAAATAATACTAGATATATATTAAGATAAATTACACAGGCACGCAGGTTCACAAAGAGAGAAGACGCCCTCTTTCTCTCTAAATTGTCTGCTTCTTATGAAGGCTCACTACATCTCTGGCTACGTACTGAGGGGCAGCCTTCCCAATTTCATATTATTTCCACCAACCCATTCTATAATTTGGAGTTGACACCTCCAGGTTGGACGTCTCAAGTTTAGTTATTGGGTTGTCCCTTAAGGAATATATCTATCCTCATGTATCCAGAAGACATGACATCCCATGCTCAATGAAAGAGCAATACCGAATTTTGGATTGTGATTCAGTAAGCAGACAATGACAGATATATATAAAATAAGAATTCAGTATTTCAAAATTGGAGTCAGCTTCCTGTGTCACCAAATTCTTAGCATGTTGTGGCTTGTGGTGAGGGTACAAAGTATGACACTTTGACTCGTTGCTGGCACCGAATACGAGGCTAGTCAGATTGCAACTTCAGGTTACACCAAACCTAGACATGATTAGATATGCGTCCAGACATGCACAAGCCTAATTAATGCTTCTTTAAAGTTCATATAAACCCAGAAGAGTTCCCATAGAAGTATGATTTCTTTAGCTTTCTGGGAAAGTTTTTCCTTTTGTTACACTCTTATTGTTTGTTCATTCGACTCTTCTGACATTTGGTCTTGGGTAGCCCTTTCCAAGGATCCATATCACAAAGGGAGATCCTTCCCATAAGATGCAATTAGAATGGCACCAGCACTCGCATCACTAGCAAACCTCCAACCAAGACTGTCGATTTCTCATATTACACCACCGACCAAACACCTAAGGAGTAATCTTGCAAGATTAAAGAAGACAAACAGCTATTATTAATGAAAGTTTCTCATAATAGTCACGATGTGTTCTTTCAGGGTACCGCTCCTGAACAAAATAAAGGTGCCTACTGTAAATTTTATATCACTGGAACTTCAAGGACTAGAACTGTAAAAAAAAAATAAAAAGAAATTTAGGGACTTCAAAATATAAAAAGTAATTAATTTAATAAAATTATATAAAAATTTTACCATAAAAAATAACTAAATAGATATTTTGTTCTCATTGATTGAAAATTCATGAGCAAGATTTTTTTAAAAACAAATTATATAATAGGTTCATATATAATTAGTCATAAAAATTCACTAATATTATCATAAAAACTATTATCTTATTTAAAAATCATGGCATAACCGAATAATTTTATAAGTACCATCTCAATCATTTTATTTATAGTGAATTTTATTCTAAAATTGAAAAAAAAAATAAACAAAATAATTAATTAAAAAGATAAAAAGAAAGTGATGAAAAGCCCAAACTCACCTAGGCTTCAATGATATGACCCAAACATGGCTTTGGTTTACAAGGTTAGGCCCACGTACCTAACTATAAAAAAAAAAAAAAAATTAAAATTGAAACAGAACTTTTTTTGTTTGTAAATAAGCGGGTGAAAGTCCTCCCATTTCTTTTTATAAATACATCCAACAACTTATCACCCATTAATACATTTTCTAATCACCCACGGTATGAAAAAATAGGGTTCAAGTTCGGGCCGTATAAACATATTTTCACTGGAAAATGCCACAAATTATTTCAATCTTAAAACACTATTTAATCAATTTAAAAATATAAAATTAAATTAAATAAAAAAACCTTTTCGAACATCAATGTGTGTTTTCCAACACGTTACCGAAAACCATTTCCATTAATCTCTCTTCAATACAAACACATTTACACCAAGATAGCTTTTACATGGTCAAAATCCAAGTAGCAGGAAAAACATAAAGATACAAAGATAAAAATCCATAGCTGCATTGTTCCGTGTCTAGGAACAGTAGAAAAAGAAGAAGCATTGCAGGTGCTGGACTGCCTTTTTACAGGGAGAACCGTGTTTGAACACTCTAAATCTTTAGTTTTTTTTGTTAATAATGAAATAAATTTTATAGTTATACACCATCTTCTTCAGAAACATTATATCAAATGAAAACCACGACCCAAACTGTGATTTAATGAATAGTGAAACTTAAATCCATAAAACCAGTAAGAAAATAATGCTCACAGCAGATCCAATTCCAAGTTTCACAAGGTACATACAAAATGACGGCAAGAGATTGAGCCCGATAATAAAAGCGAACTAAAATCTATTAACCTAACAGGCTTATACGTTTTTTTTTTTTCTAAGGTAAAAAAAAGGAAAGAAAGAAGGATTGAAAGGGACAGAAAGATTGCTGCCGCCATCCCTCGAGATTTAACCTACAAGCTAAAGAATGGGGGCTCTTTTCATCTCACTACCTTGTAAAGAATACAACGCAAGCATGATCCTGAAGGATGCAAACGAGAACCAGGGATCCCCATGCATTTAATATGAATTTTGTGGCGCTCAGCGGGGCTTTGCATCTGCAAAAAGATTCCAAATAGCCTTCAGTTTCTAAAATGCCATTCGACCAGCAAGCCTGCCTTCCAATATTCTTCTGTCAATAGCTGCATCAATTGAGCTCATCTGCAACAAGCAACAACAATGAGAAGAAATGAATTATGACTAGAAATCAGTTGGATAAACCAGATATTTGAAAGCTTGGTCTTATTGCGAAAGATGCCAAACTTTGCGAAAGAAGCTGACCTGGGCCAAGTCTGACTTCACTGTTCGATGATAAAAATAAATTGTAATCATGCTAGGAATGAGCAAAAATCTGTTGGGTATCATCTTGTTCAACCCAAACCCCACATTTCAAAGTCAAGCATAGGGAGAAGAATAACAACAAATAAATTCAAATTCTAAATAAGCAATACATACACTTTTGTTAACTGAGAATGACGTTAGGAAGGAGAATCCTCGATTTGATTCCAGCAAGCTTGTCAAAACAGTAATAACTAACTACTGACATAATTAACAAAAATGACTGGTTGGATCATCTGACAACCACAAAGCGCTGGCATTGGCATGCAAACCACATAATTGCAGAAAACAAAAACAGAAACAGCATGCCCATCAGCCAATGGACATTTGAAGTCAAACTATACTTGACTACAAGGCACATAACCATTTGCAAACTGTGGGTTTGTTGACAAGCTAAGAAAAAGAAAAATTGGAAATTCATACAGAAATACCTCTCTAAATAGGTAACAATGTGTAAACAACTGTATCTGAAAACAAAAGGCATAAAGCCTACCCATCTGGTTAGACGTGCAAACCAACTCCAAATAGTAAAGGGGTAGTCACAACTTACCTGGCTAGTTTCATCATGCACCTGATACTTTGGTAAGGACATTCTTCTTTCCTCCTGCAAATATTCAAACCATTAGCAGGTCTAACAATTGAGAATTTATCAGGTAAAACTGAAAGAAAGCATTCTTAACACAAACAACCTACCATGGACATTGCCTCATCATCCCAAACAAGATAGACTTCATTAACAGCTGGCTGGATGACAGGTGCCTTGTTTGCAATTACAGGGGGTGGTCCAATAGAAGGGCCACCAGTATTTGGACCAGAGGCATAAGAATGTGTATTGCCTTGTGTCCCAGATGCTATAAACAAATTGAAATGGGACATTACCATTTAGGGAGCAGCAAAATGCAAACTTAGATGGTATGATTGGTCCTAATAAAAGCAATTATAATAGAGTATGATCCTATGATAGCATGAAGGCTACCAAAGAAACCATCACACGCAATGAAAATGAACACTTTTTAAATCAACCATGACAAAAGTTAGACACAAGATCTGTTTTAATACCTTTTTTTCAAATAAAGAGGATCTATTATATTATAAATCAACAAGGGGCCACAATCAAACCTGAAGCACTCTGAGCAAGGTAGCCAGTTGTCACTGAAGTATTGACTCCCAAATGCACATTCATTGAACCTCTAACTTCTGCAGGCGAGCTTGGTAAGAGACTTGTCGAAGAAAAAGGAGCAGAAAATGTTGAACTTTGAGGCAGATTATTGTTAACAACAGGGAACAATGGTTGTGATACAGATGGTGAGGATGAGGGCAGTCCTGGAGGTGTTACTTGTGAAGGTATGAGTGCAGGTGTCATGGTTGATGGCACAGGAGGCCTCACATTTTGTACAGGAAATAGTGGCTGCTGGGTATATGTGATTGGGGCAGGAGGAGGAATTGAAACTGCAGGATGCTGTGGCAACCAATGTTGTGAACGAGGAGGAACCGGCCAACCAGCATGAGGAGCAGGTACAGCAGAATTATAACTGAAACCAAAAACCAACAAAAATATGATGAGAACTTAATCACGATTTTCCTCTGCACATAAATTGACACCATGAATCACTATATTTTCCAAATAATTCAAATGTAATAAAGCCATGTTGGATGAATCTGTTGTTTACTTTTATGGGGACCCCATAACCTTTGATGAGGGGAAGATTCGATTAGTTTTGAAAGCTGAAGACACACTTAGTCAGAAGTTTCACTTTTATACTTAGTCAGGGTATATGTCACAGATTTCAAATCTTCGAAACAGAATCATGAGAAAATTCAGGACAAACAGATAGTTCCATAGTTTAACTGGACCGAGAGTACAAGGACCTGACCTAGGATCAAAGATGATCTTCTATTCTTTACAAGATAACATCCAAAGTTTGAGTAGTAGCCATATTAGGATAAGCATGAAACACAGTTGTATGGTTAGAATCCTGGATTACTTGGTTTAATTAAAGCATATTACAGTTGTCATGAAAGGAGAACAACAAAAATATAGATGAAGAAAGTTGCATTTCGTTCATCACTTGCTGCCTTAAAATCAAATAAACACGATTAAACATCAATATCCTAATCTGGGTATAGTAGTCCACAAAACTCCTTCTCAACTAACCTATATTCTATTTTGAAAATACTTTTGTGAGATGAATGAAGCAAGAATAATTAAAAAGTGCTTCAAAATCGCAGTCATCCATGACACTAATGAACTCCATTTCAATGCTTGCAAAATGGTGAAATATAAACATAAAAGAACAGCATTAATCATGATAATGAAGAAAGAACTACATTTCAATGGTTGCAAATGGTGAAATATTAGTATAGAAGGATGTGGTAATCTGCTAATAGTAGAGAATAGAGAAGAAATACATTGGCTGCATTGCAGCAAGAGGTCGTGGAGGATATCCAGCACCCAATGGTCCTGGCACCATACCACCAACAAGCTGAGCTGATGGAATATCCACTTTAGCAGCTTTTGATGGATTCTCATCTTCTGCCAGTAAATATAATATCAGTGAGAAGTAAACCAAATTTACGTGATAAATACCACAACTTCTACAATTAAACTCTTAGTACAGTAACGGAAACTGCGAGAAGACTCAGAACTGATATATATATATATATATATATATATATATATATATATATATATATATATATATAAAAGAAGCTATCTGTATCATGGAAAAATTAGAATTCAACAGTACCTTTAACTTTACCAAAATTGCAAAAATACAAGATAAGAAAAATGACATAAGCTAGTTTATACTGAATAAAAAGCTCAGCCAATTTGCAAGTTGAGGGAATAAAAGAAAAAACTAAGCAAATAAAAAGGTGTAAAATCCCAAGTTTCAATTTCAGCAATGACGACAGAACTCTAAGATGAAAAGATATAAAACTTAACAAATCAATCAATTAACAGAAAGGTAATGATGATAGGCAAGCACATACAATCATTGACACAATGTAACTTATTGAAAACAACACCAGTCAACTTCCTTACCTTCTTCTCCATAGTGAGCAGCCAGAACATCAGGTGGGATTCCTTGCATTCCATATATTTCAATATCAGTTGATTCTCTTCCAGGTTTTGCATTGGGAACCCTGAACCAAATCCATCATATAGTCAGACAAGGTCACCTAAATCAACGTAGACCTCGTCAACAGCATAAACAGCAAAAAAACAATTCTGATACCTAAAATAAAATAAAAAATAACATAACATTCTCCTCAAGTCAATTTTCAGTCAGTCCCACATACACATATCGAAAACCCCACAAAAGAAAAGGTATTGAACAACAAGCAATGTACTGCAAGCAAGCTGGAATTTGTAATTCCAATAAACAAACATTTATAGCCGAACAGATCATGATTTTGAAAAATAAATCCCAATAATGAAAACTGATGAAACCCTAATTAATCAAAATTAATGATCATTGGTTCTAATTAATCGCATTCTCCGACTAGAACTAAAATATAAATAAAAAGGTATGAGATTAAAAAAAAAATGATAGACAGAGAGAGAGAGAAGTGAAAAAAAAGGAGCAGAGAGGCTTTTGGTTATTACTTGGTGATGGACTCTTTGTGGACCTGGAGGACGTGAATGGCCATGCCACCAGCGGTCGATAGCTTTTTATGGCAGACATGGCACTTGAAATGCTTGGCTTTCTGGTGCTGTACTAAAATCTTCTCGTCATCGAATTCCCTATCGCAGTAATAGCACCATACTTTTGACGCTGCTCTCTTCTTCTTCTTTCCCATTCTCTCCCAGAATTTAAATTTTCGCTTCTTTCTGCAGGAGCAGCTGATGATTCTTGTAGAATTTGGGCGGGGTTTTTTCTAGGGTTTCTAGGCCTTTTCTGCTTTCGTCTTCCGAATCTGTGTTTTTATTTATCGGGTCGGATCTCCTGATTCGATGTTATTGGCTATTGGGAATCTCAAAGACACCGGTTTCCTTCCCGCGTACGGTCCAATCTGTTTAATAACCTGTTTATATTTTAAAATTTATTTTTAATATTAATATATCTAAACCATCTAAAATTATAAAAATAATTTAATTTAAAATAAAAAATTTTATTTTTTTATTGAATACTTGTTATACGTCAAACTGCCTAATAAAAACGTTTCGTACTCTTTTTGTTTTTCGTTTTTATTAAGAAACGCGTTGTTTTCGCAAGTTTTTCAGTCCGAGAAGAGAGAGAATCAAGGCAACAAACAGAGAAGATGACCCCCCAAATCAATCGGGAATTCTAAAAGGTAAAATAAAACATCACCTGGGTTTGAATTATTATTGTTATTATTATTTCTCATTTGACTTGGTGTTTTGATTTCACTTTCCGAAGCTGTTCTTGATTGTGGAGATTTTGGTTTAACCTGGCAACCTGATTTTCTTTTCTTTCTAAAATATTCTTTGTTTAACCCTTTTTTTTATTAAAAAAAAAAACAGTATCTGTTAAATTTATTTAACTGGAAATTGAGCCGCTATTTTGCATCGAAGGAAATTAGGAATCATGGTTTTTTTTTCTTCAGCAATTGAGGTTTACGGAGAACAAAAAATGAAAATCTAGAGGACCTGAAGGGAAGAGGGAGATATGCCATTACTCCCTTTTTTTTTGTATCCTTTTGCAAATGCAAATCGATTCTGTGTATGCATAGCTGGTCCTTGTACTTTGTCTTTCTTTTCATTGATGCAAAATGATCTATGTTGCCTGCAATTGAACAGGTTCTTGAAGTAACAGACTGAACCTAAAAGTAGCAGGACAGTCTTCAATGGGATATGTTGCTCTTACAAATGATCGTATAACAGATTGGAGAACTATAGTTGTCTTGCTTCACTCTACATGAGTACGAGTTTTGTTTTTTTTTCTGGTTATATCTGAAAGCATAAGTAATAGAGTAGTTGGATTGCAATGGATAACATCATCAGTGAGAGCCTGCTTCGTCGTAATTGGAGAAAAGTCGCATATGGAGGAATGCAGCCTGGGTTTGATGATAATCATACTGACGAGTCTTTTCTTGAAGATATGGTCATGAATGCTAATGTTGTTAAGCGGGACATTCTGAAGGTGATGCAAGACTCAGTTTCTATCTCTCAGTATCTGTGCATTGTTACTCTTGTCAGCTTGGTTTGGGCTCACACCCTTCAATCAACCCTTGATGAAAATTCCCTCTTGCTCCTTGATGCAAGCCTTTTTGGATCAGGTTTTTTAGTTCTTCTTTTAACCAAAGAAATGCGTTCCTTGAATCTACTCTTCCATTATATCCTCAATATCTCTTTTTTCACAACTGGGTTATACATGTTGGCTCCTATTTATCACCCTCTCACAAGGTCGATAAGCTCGGACTCCATCTGGGCAGTTACTGTTACACTTGTCATACTTCATCTCTTCCTGCATGACTATTCAGGATCGACCATTAAAGCTCCCGTGGCCCTAAAAAACCCAAGCTTAACCAGTTGTGTATCTTTAAATGCTTCTGTTGTCGCTTCAGTTTTTATTGCGTCTCGCCTTCCATCAAGGCTGCATGTGTTTGCCATCATGCTATTTTCCTTGCAAGTCTTCCTTTTTGCTCCATTTGTCACTTACTGTATCAAGAAATTCTCCTTCCGCTTGCACCTTGTGTTTTCTTTTGGGTTGATGGCCGTGACCCTGGCTCTGGTTTATACATTGCACCACTTACTTTTCATGCTACTGCTTGGTTTCTTGGTGTTTATAAGTGTTGTCTGTCCTTATTGGCTCATAAGAATTCAGGAATACAAGTTTGAGATCAATGGCCCTTGGGATGAGGCTAAGCTTTGTTTCAATGTAACAGATTGAGATTCTTTGATCTCTGGATGGGATTGATTGGAAAGCAATGAGATTAAATTGCTCATGAAAAAGGGGACTTGGTTCACTGTTTGTTTTGCAGGACGGTTGGTTCATAATATGTAGGGGAATTATTGTGGAATTGTTGAGGGATTAAATGTTTGAGGTTTGATCATTAGTCAGGTGTGATAGCAGTCCAGTTTCTAATTTAGTCTCATCAAGGATGTTCATGCAGAGTTAACCTCAGAAGTGTTCTGCTTCTCAAATCACACACACTCAACAATGCTGCTGTGTTGCCAGCATCTTTTGATGCGCTAATTTTTTCACAGTTAAATCATTGAGGATCGATCCTCTGTATTCTGGAGCCTTTCAGTTGATTATGCATGGTTTAAAGCTGTAAACCCCAACTCCTTTTGCAAACGCGAGACTGAGTATTTTGGAGTTAGGGTTATGGAGTTACAATCATTGTATTTTGCAACGAATGGGCTTTATTTCGGTGAATGGAGTCATTTCAGTTCTCTGAATCTCTCCATGAAAGTTTGCTAGTGCTAGAACTGGGAAGCATGATTCGGAAAACTAGTAGTGCGGCTAGTGCCCACTGCAGGCAGGCAAGATTGTGCCATAGCCAGGAATTATTTAAAACATGGCAGAATGCCAATACAACTATTCATCGTTGCATGGCTAATTACTGGCCATTTATCCGCGATACGTTGCAAGTGTGATTCTAAATTACTTTTTAATATAAAAGAAGAATATGCTGGTATTAAGAAAGTATTTTCTTGCATCTTTAAAAAATTTAATTGGAAATTAAAAAAATGATATGTACTTTAATGAAATAAAAAAAATTACATGAACTAATAAACAAAACAAATTTTCTTTTATCAAAATTTTTATTTTTTAAACAAAAACTTATCATAAACTCTAAAATAAAATATTCTTCTTCCTGGATTATTTACAGCTGTTTTTTTAAATATTGTTTTTATTAAAAATATATTAAAAAAATATTTTTAATATAGCACATGAAAAATAATATAAAAAATATTAATTTAAAAAATAAAAAAAAATTAATTTTTTAAAATATTTTTAAAACTTCAATACTATCACTCAAACATTTCATACGTCGGCCACGTGTTAAGGCTAAAAGAGCATGGGACGCAAGGTCCACGTTTCTAGAGCAGAAGGGCTAGATAAATAATAATAATAATAATAATAATAATAAAAAACAAGTAAAGGGAAAACATTAAAAAAAATAAAAAATTAAGAGTAAAGAGATGAAATGATGCCAATAATCATATAATATATTGATAAACTCAGTGAGTGAAAGTCGGAAGAGAAGGACACCAATTTCGTGCAACTCGAGTTGTGAGAAGCTTCCTCCAGCCCATACCCATGTGTCATGCTATTATGTTTGCTGGAGTGTATGAGAAGGTGCTTCCACTTACTTTTTAAAATAATATTTTTATATTAGAATATTAAAACATATATATATATATATATAAAGTGCTCGTGCTCGCGCTTCCCTCGCCAGACATGCTAGATGCTCTCTAAAAGTCTGATGCTCTCCACGCGATTTCTTGCGCACAACAGCAACAGCAGCCAAATAAGAGAAACCAAACTACCTAGCCACACTCCCCTTCCTCATCGAAACATAACTATCAAACCCACTCCTCTCTTTCGATCTTCCAAACCTTCTTCTCCACCTAAACCCCTCTCCTAACGAAATGCACCCCTCTCTATCTAACACAGTCATGGCAGTTGCTGGTTAGGGAGATACATGTAAAAAGAAATCCTCTACCTCTCTCTGATTCTACAGCAACAATAGCGACCTCCTTGAACAGCAGGGTTCTTGGATCCATCATCACCATCAGAACTTCTCATATCAGGCGTTCTAGATTTTTGGTTCAATCTACACTTTAAACCCTGGGGTAATGAAATCGAAAATCCCTCCTTTTTATTGCTGAGATCTTTTTTGTTGTTGTTAAAGCTTTGTCGTGTGAAGATATCGAAGGTTGGACTTCGATCTTGCTTAAAGATGATAGTTTGATGGGTTTTCGTGAATATTTAAAAGTATAAGTGGCTGCTTCTTAATTTTGATTTCAACTCTTAATCACATTACCTTTCTCTTAAACCGAACAATTTTTAAAGATTTCTCTAACTTCTCTTACAGCCAACGTTGTTTCAATCAAATAATTGGAAACTTGGCTTTTGCTTCTTCTTTCTTTCCTGGGGTTTTTCCGGCTCTGATTTTGAGTTATAAGGCTTTGATTTCTCTAGTCATTCATTATTTTCATCTGGGATTTTCGTGTTTGATTTTTATTTAATTTGATTTGAACTGACAGTTGGAAAATGAGATTGAAATCTGTATTGTGTTTTGTTTGTTTTTGAGAAGTCAGTTGAAAAGGAGGAAACCTGATTTTTCTTTTGGTTCTCTTTTTCTCAACTTATTGGGTTTTGCAATTTTATTTTGCAGATTTTGCTAACTGAGATGAGCATGGGTTCAGAGCTGAATGAAACAGTTGAGGATGTGACTGAAAATCGGTAGTTTTTAGTGAATTTATGTGAATTACAAAGCACTAGAGATCACTATTTAAAAAAAATTAAGTGAATTTTTTTTTAAATTAAATTGATGGTGATTGTGGTGTGACACAGGTGCTTTCCTGCTGTGGAGAATAAGGGGAAAGTTCCGAAAAGAATTCACAAGTCTGAGAGGGAGAAACTGAAGCGTGAGCAATTGAATGAGCTCTTTCTTGAGTTAGCCTCTGCTCTTGGTAAATTCAATGGTTTTTTTTTTCTTACGATGATTTTTGTATTCATCGAAAATTGGATTAATCTTTTAGAATTTTCTTTTCTTGAACAGAATTGAGTCAGCCAAATAATGGGAAGGCTTCTATGTTGTGTGAAACAACTCGATTATTAAAGGATTTGCATACGCAGATTGAATCCCTCAAGAAGGAAAATGTAGCTCTCTTATCTGAATTTCACTATGTAACTGTCGAGAAAAATGAGCTGAGGGAGGAGAGTTCTGCCTTGGAACATCAAATTGGGAAACTGCACAGTGAACTTGAAATGAGAGCGGCTTCACAATCAAAGCCTGATCTAAATGTGCCTCCTCCTGAATTTCTGCAACCACCACATTTTCCAGTAGACTCTTTCAGGTTGCCTGCTGTGGATGCTGTTGCATTGCAGCAGACATCGACTGTCTTTGTGGTTCCCATCAGTCCTGATCACGTGCAAGGTTTTCCAATGGCTACCTCGAATGTGAGCAAACCACATCCTAGATATCCAACCGCAGCTGATTCTTGGCCGTCTCAGCTTCTTAGGGAGCAGCAAATTGGCAGGAAGGAAGTGTAATGGTAGGGATAGCAGTATGTGTAATCCTGGGGAATGAGACCATCCCCAACCTGTAAAAAGGTGCTAAAGGGCAGTAATTTACAGTAGCCTCATTATTGATGTCCTTTTGGAGAGTTGCCCATGATCTAATGTCTGTTTAGTTTTGGCTATTTTATGCTGTTCTTTCTTGTCTCTTGGTAGCATTGGGCCGATTTACATTAGTTTTTTCCTGCGTACTTTAATTTTAGCACAGGTGTTGATATTGGCTCGTTGCATTAGATGAATTGCTCACGGATGATATGATCAGCACTTCATCATGCGATGTTAAAAGAAAGCATGGCATCTCAAATCTTTTGAATAATAAGACGACCCCACGGCCCACAGTAATGTTGGCAGCAAGTTTGTGGATTTTATTTGAGGAGAATGATTGATGGCGGTGGTATTTGTATATGTCTGACCTTCTAGTGATAAATGTTCATATGCTCTGCCAAATGATATGCCTGGAAACATAGCTGTGGCTGCTATTTGACACCACCAAATCTGTGATAACTGATCACAGCTGCTTTTTGAAAGAAATTAGGGTTCTAATAACCTCCTCGCTTGGTTATTGCGAATGGATGATGATTGTTGAAGGGAACGAGGTATTTTTAGGTTTAATTGCTGATATTATTGACAAGCATTCCAGAGAAGCCTTAAATTATTGGCAATAAAGCAAAATTATTGTTGTATTAGTATTTAATACCCTTCATGGTGTAATTGATTATAAAAAAAAAGTAGAGTGGATAATATATATAAGAAATATTATAATTTTTTTTAAAAGTATTTTTTGTTTGAAAATATATTAAAATAATATATTTTTATATTTTTTAAAAATTTATTTTTAATATTAATATATTAAAATAATAAAAAAAATAATTTTAAGTAAACAAAAGTTTTTAAATTCTTGTCGGGCTGCATTTTTTCTATCACGGTGTTTAGTAATTAATAATGTGATAATAATTATTTTTGAAAGGATTATTTTTAAAAATATAACCTTACATTATCATATCAAAATAATAAAAAAATATTAAAAAAATCAATTTTTTTTCTTGAAAAGTGTGACCACACGCTAAAACAAACTGTCACCTACAAGCATCTCCATCCACACTCTCATTTCTCCCTTCTATAGCAACTAAACTTTCTGTGCAAGCAGCCAACTTCAACGTGTCAAGGAGACCTCCAAGATGAAGATGTTTAATTTCTTGTGTTGTCCATTTTTATCTTCAATAAAAGCACTGCCATTTTTCCAGAAACCCAACAAGGTACGAAAATTTAAATGGGTTCCATTGTTGTTTTCCTCCACTCTTTTATTCCCTTCTTGTCGTCGAACGTCCAAACGTCAGACCACCCCTTTGAAGAACGATTATAACAAACAACAATAGCTAAAGAATCATTCAAAACTGTAACAAAAAAGGAACACTCCAGCATCATCTGTGATTGTAGAATTTTTTTTATTCTGTCACTGATATTGTTTTGAACACTCCAGCATGCAGATCAGATCATCAAATGACAGAACACAGTTAAATTGGTCGTCTAGGGGTGACAAGCCCGAAGGAATGGTGATCCATCGTAAGATGAGGGTCCGCACCCAGCCAATAACACTCACCATTCAAGCAAGCAACATATCTAATTAATGTCACAGCCCTTGAAATCAATTGGCATGATAGCAAGAATCTGTGCTTAGACTATACACCCCAACTTTCCGAAATGACTCATCGTGGGTGGGTCGATAAAGAAAATTATCAAATCTTGACTACTTTAAAATCATTATATTTGGAATCAAAGCCAAATCCAATTGATGGGGAATCTCCAAGGTTGTAAATATATTATACCAGTGAACAATGATATTTAATAAAAAAA
>Ga0325405_1003716_pt1 | contig 15673 bp, 4 predicted proteins | sample PopdelMetagenome_21_FD_205663 | JGI IMG/M metagenome (GOLD analysis project Ga0325405, IMG submission 205663) | Populus deltoides microbial communities from Bellville, Georgia, United States - Xylem-Control-R2 | ecosystem: Host-associated > Plants > Phyllosphere > Stem > Wood/Secondary xylem... | reverse complement strand
CCAATTCTCCTAACGATAGTGTGAACTATATATGACACTAACTTATGAGCGAATACGTTAAGCAAAAGAGACATCAAAGAGAAATTAACAAGATTTTAAAGATGATTGGGGACTTGTTTATTAAAAAAACTATGCAAGTGAAGGACTGAGTTTATATATATATATTCCCTTAATCATTTGATCTCTCCTCCAGCTAACACCTTGGGCCCTCACTTCTCTCCATAATTAATATCGCCGGATTTGGCATTTCCTTGAAGTATTTAAACGGCAAAATAAAAAATAAAATTCAACTGCGGTTCATCTGAGGTGGCTTGATGCACTCAGCCCAGCAGAAGGATGTAGGTATCTTTAGCCGACCCCATTTTTAGTTAGAGAAAAATTATAATAAAGGGGTGGGAAAATATACAAGAGAGAGACATCCGGGATCTGTCCTGCATGCACTCACTGGAAGCCAGTGAGTCAACCTGATGACTCGAAGATGGCAGTGTCTTACTTGTCATCAAGGGTAAAAGATTTTGCAAGTTTTCACTTGCGTTTGGTAGAAGTTTTAGAAAAACACTAGTTGTTAATACCTAACTCCAAAAGGTGAGCTGGAGGCTTATATATTTTGCAGTCTTGTATATATATAGTTGTTAAATTTTATATATATATATAATTGCAGGAGTGATTCACGCAAATGACTTCATTGTCTCTTGTAATTGTTGGCTATATTCTATTTTGTTTTCAGAGCCTAATCTTGGACATGTTTCGGGTTTGTCACCATGCTTAAGCGTTGTCTGCCTTGGCCTCCTCGTTGGGAACAGTTTACAACTTTGACCAACGATGGAGGCAAGGAGAGTAATCAAGCGAGAAGGCCGAAACCACATTTACAAGACTTTTCACAATAATTATTAAACTAGATTGGATCGAATGAGGTGATGATCCGAGAAATTCGTAACCTGCAACTTGATCTTTGTTAAGTTTAAAGTTAAATTGAAAAAAAAGAAAGTAAAACTTAGCTAAACCAGTTGAGTTTTCAGTGATTTAATTGCATAGACTAAATTAACTCTAATGAATTACTTTAAAAAATAAAATAAAATCATATTATTTTAATGAAATAAATAGTTAAGATTAACCTGATAACCTACAAGTTTATCTAAAAATTCAAATAATTTTTAAACTAATCTCTAGACTTAATGATGAATTCGTTGATGAGCCGGAGTTTAATTTTTTTTTAAAAAAATTTAAGTTCTATTAGTCACCCAAGTGGTCGCACATTTAGGCAACCACTAAGGTTGCCTATTTAGGCAACCTGAACTCGTGAGTTAGTCGATTAGCAACCAACTTGCTTTCCTGTCTTTTCTATATTTCTTTCTTCAACTACGTAGCAAATATCTCTATGTTTAATTTTATGAATCATTATATGATAATTTAACATGCAACACACATTTTTGTATGTGTAAGACATGCACTATATTTTATCACCAATAGTTATCCTTTTGCTAAACCTACGACTACTTTACATGAAGGCCGATAAAAATAAATATACTCTGTTATATTGGCATGCTAACTTCTTTTTCAATCATGTACCAAGAACAAAACTCAAGTTCGCACTAACCAATAAGCTATCTTGGTTGACCAATGATATAATTTCCTCCTCCATGAAGAAATTATAAGCTAAGTGTATAAGTACACCTCGGTTTCACCAAGTAGAGACCAACTTTAGACAGAGTTAGACATAAGCTAAATCCAAATACAAACACATCATATATTTATTTTTATTTTTATTTTTCTACATATTTTTTTCTTCTCCTTCACACGTATTAACTTAAACATTAGAGAGTTCCCCGTGGACTTTTTCAAAAACTCCTAGTGCACGGGCTCAATTTCATAGCATACCATAAAAAGCCCAAGAAATTTTGTGTAAATTTTTTTCATGACTTCATCTATAGCAGTGTCTATAGAAACTAAATAAAAAATCTAGTTCATTTCCTTTTATCTTTTATCAAAAACTCTTTCCATGATAAGATTTTACTATAAAAGATTTTAAGTTAGTAGATCATTGAGTTGACATATTAGACCAAATCAAATTTAATATCACTAAGTTTTATAAATATTGTCCTGACAAGGACTCCAAATCTTATAATAATAAAAAAATTAAAACGATAACATTGGCAATTATATTTCCTGACTTAGTTATTCAAAACGTGAGCTAGTTACCTTCTTTGCTAGTCGTACCAACATGAAAATATCGACAAATCTACCATGTTGCTTTAGCAAATTCTGTATGGGGCATCGTAATTATGGTTTGATAAAGGTTCACACACACACACACACACATATATTAAGTATTAATTAACAATACTCTAGAAGGCATGGGAAACTACTGTAACTTTCCCCACGCCTGTACTTATAACTTATATAATTATAATTATAATAATATAACTTATATATTATAATTATACTTATAATAATAATATATACTAAAATACATGAGATGTTTTTTTTCTTTTCTCTTTGTGTTTTTTTTTCTTTTAATAATTTTTTTAATTTAGTTATTGAATTTTCATGATACGGATCCCGAGTTTGACGGGTTAACCCGGAATTTTGTTTACTTTTTTTAATTAATTTTTTTCATTTAGTTTAGTTTGTTAATGTTAAATTTCTTTCTATTTAATTATCAGACTTTCAGGACACGTATCCCGGGCTTGAAGGATTAACCTGGTTTGACGGTTTAACCCAGTTAACCCGTCAATTTTTTTTTTCTATTTAGTTATCAAACTTTCATGACGCGAATCTCAGGCTTGACGGGTTAAGCTGGGTTGAAGGGTTAACCCAGTTAATTCAGATTTTTTTCTTTTTCTTCATTAGTTTTTTTTTCTTCCTGTTGGTTTTTTTCTTTGTTTTTTTCTTTTTTATTAATCTAATTAATTATCATATTTTTATGACACGACCTTGCAGCCAAACCCACATCCAAGGCTATTAAGTCCGATGTTGCAGCCAAATTCACTTAAACTTAGGTAGTGCTTTCCCGCGCCTATACTTGTATATTATAATTATACTTATAATAATATAATAATAATAATAACATATACTAAAATACTCTGAGCTGTCTTTTTTTTTCTTTTTTGTTTTTTTTTGTTTTTTTGTTGTTTTTATTTAATTTTTTTTGCCTTTTTCTTTGTATTTTTTCTTTTAATAATTTTTTTAATTTATTTTGTTAATGTTAATTTATTTTATTTAGTTATCAGATTTTCATGACACGGATCCCGAGTTTGACGGGTTAACCCAAAATTTTTTTTTTACTTTTTTTTAATTAATCTTTTTTTTGTTAATAATTTTTTTAATTTATTTTGTTAATGTTAATTTATTTTATTTTGTTAATGTTAAATTTCTTTCTATTTAATTATCAGACTTTCATGACACGTATCTCGGACTTGACGGGTTAACATGGTTTGACAATTTAACCCAGTTAATCCGTCAATTTTTTTTTCTATTTAGTTATCAAACTTTCATGACGCGAATCCCAAGTTTGACACGACCTTGCAGATTTTTTTCTTTTTTAATTCAGATTTTTTTTCTTTTTCTTCATTAGTTTTTTTCTTCCTGTTTTTTTTCTTCCTGTTGTTTTTTTTCTTTTTCATTAATCTATTTAATTATCATACTTTTATGACACGACTTTACAGTCAGACCCACATCTAAGGCTATTATGTCTGGTGTTGCAGCCAAACTCATTTAAACTTAGGTCATGCAAGTTTAATGTTATTATTAATATTATAAATATTACTTTTGGGTTAGGCGTTGCAGTCAAATCCAAGACTCTTGGATATAGCTTTACACAAAGATCTAATATTTTTAGATCTTAGTTTTTTTTAATTTTATATATGTAAAAAAAATTAACTCGCGGCATCGCGCGGATTATGTAACTAGTGTGTGTATATATATGTTGTGAGTTGTGATGGTTATGGCAAAAACAAGGCTTAAATATCTCCTAAAACCTTCACGTATTTTTAGTTTTTTAAGTAAGATTATACTTGAAGAATCACAAGATTTTCATAAATAAATATTTTTATTTCCGGATTACTGGAACAAAAAAAAAGGGGAGGGGGGGGGAAGGATTCTGGCAATATATTTTTTTATTCGGAAACTTGAGGGCCCAATAACATTCTTAAGAAGCCCAATGGGCTAGAGGAAACAAAATAGATTTTACCGGTTGCAATTAAAAAAATATATAATTACCTTTTTCTTTCAAAAATATTAAGTCAACTAACAAAAAAGAACATGGTTTCACCAAAAAAGTAAATCTGAAAAACCTATTATCTATAACTTAATTTGAACTAAATTGAAACAAATATAGATTTGACCGAGTTTTTTTCTAATAAATTGGTTGATTCAACAAAAACTTTTCAAAATCTAACCGGATCAATGCTAATAAAATATTTTTAAAATAAAATAAATTATTTTAATAAAAAAATTAATCTCAATTAAGCGGATAACTCGCAAGTCAATAATACAGTAACTTTTTTTTTCCGAGTCAGTTACCGGTTCGGCCGGGAAACTACATGTGTACATCACACCTTCTGTAGAACCTTTAAAAGCTATTTATTATGGAGAAAAAAAAAAACCCTTCATTGCCCAGAGGCTTGGACCAACGAAACCCGCGGAAAGTTATGGCTAAATTGAATCATATTAAACAATTATAAGGCTTTTATGGCCCAATATTCGGGCCTAGCTATTCATTAATCTGAACATAAGGCCTGAGAGGAGCCCAACAGAGTGTAGGCCCACTAATGTCTCTCGTCCTCCGGATCCAGCCATTCAGCCCATATTGCTTTATGATTTTTATTTTTTATTATCATTTCTTTCCTTTTCTCTTAGCAGCAAACGAGGGCAGGGAAAAAAACCAAGCAAAGGGAAATTATTCATTTATTATTTTTAATCACAAGTAAAGCCATCCAATTCGGCCCACTCTTATGATGGATGCAAAGTTAAGGGGGTGATTGAGATTCTGATAAAAATTATTATTTTTTTATTTTTTATAATTTATTTTTAATATCTAATATGCTCTGAAAATATTAAAAAAATTTAAGTAATTTATTTTTTAATTTTGATTAATTGAATCGCATTTCTAAATAAGAACTAAATTGATATTAATTAAATTATTAAATTTAATTTTTGTAATTTTTTTAAGTATAATATTCAAATTTAATAATTTAAATAACATTACCCATCTCGGTATTGAAAAAACTCAATACTAGTTAAATTATGAATTAATAGGTTATTTAATTAATTTTTTGAATTGAATTAAGTGTATGTTTAATATTATAGTAGTTTTTATGGTTATAATTTTAAAAAATTAAAAAAATTTATAATTTATAATTTTTTTAAACCCAAGTTCTTACCACAATTTCAAAATTAAACAAATTTTAAAGTTGTGATGAGAGTAAAAACATTTCCAATTGTAAAGATAAATAAAATTTAAGTTTAATAAGTATTAACAAATATTTATTAAAAAATCAAAATAAAAATTCAATTTTTTTTTTGTAATTCTAATATTTCGTGTTAATAAGTGGAAATCCGTTTTTTTAACTAACAAATACTTTTTTTTTTTTTCAAAATGGCAACGCCCAAAAACCCAATCATCATGGAATTAAACTGAATCAACAAAACGATGCCGTTGCTACTTTCTCCTCGGAAATAACACTTCCCTTAACCCCTACAAGAACTGCTAAACCACAGAAGCTCACAAAAAATCACAGGAACTTCCACTGCAAAAGAAGCTTCAATGGCATCCTTGTTAGTCTCCATCAGTTTCCCTATGCCTCTCTCCGCCCCTAAATTCTCATTCAAGGTAAAAAAATTCATTCATACCCATCTTCTTGTAAGCGACAAGTGTTATATTTAACTTATCCCTCTTGAATTTCTTTGTCATTTTATTTCATTGAGTGATCCAAGAATTGAACTTTCTTAATTGAAAGGCTCTTTATTTGAGCACTGTGAATTCTTGTTGCTATTCTTATGAAGTCGAGTAAATAATTTGGTGGGTTTTGTTTTTTAAAAGAGTGTTTTGTTTCATAAAGGAATGAACTTTATGGAGTAAAGTAGTGCTAGAGATGGTATTGTGAGGTTGGGATGTTTATAAATTTCTAGGGTAAGAGTTGTTTTATAGTTTGATTCAGTTGGTGTTTTGGATGTGATTTAGGAAAATTATGGGTTGTCATCTTGTAGGATTAGGAGTTTGGTCGTCCTTTTGTTTCCTTTAAAGGGTTCAGTGTATGATATGGATATGTTGTCTGAAAGTGTAGAGAGACTGTTTTTTCGGCAAAAAAAATTGATGGTTCTTTTGAAGGATACTATGAATGCGTATTGTGTGAGAAGAGATGAGTTATTGTAGATTAATATTCCCATCAAATTCTTGGAATAGAATGTTGCTAACCATTGGATACAAATATTAGTTAGTTGTTAAATGAGAAAACATCATTGAAAGTGAACAATGTGATCATATTTCCTTTGAGCTACATTATGATAGGGAGAGATCTTGTAGAATAGTCCATATACAGACAAGTACTTGATGGTTCATTGCTGCACGAAAGTTTAGAGGAGATAAATGTTTTCACTTTAGAAGTCAATTAAAAGATTTGAGATTGAACAACTTTTGGCATAGAATTGTGTAAAAATATTGTAGTTTTGTTATAGAAGCTGACTGGTGGATTAATCACACAGTCTGTGTTTTTAAATTGTTTCCACCTATTGGCCAGCATGAAAAATAAATTTTCAATTCTCTTGTTGAAAACTAATAATGAGTTCCTCTTACAGCTCTGGGGTAAATGACTATTTTACTTCTCATCTTTATGATAAGATCATATCAAATGTAAGAAACTAGACATGAAATTTGAAGTTCACGTTTGTCTTAAAGTTTGGTTTGAACCAATAGTCAACATCATAGGTTAATTCATAGAAATGCTGACTTTTTGTATATATCTGGTTGCATGTTCAAGACTGTAACTGCTTGCAAAAATGAGCCTATGTCAATGTAGAGTTGCTGTTTCATGGTGATTTAGATTCTTCCTGCCAACCACTAGTAATGGTTTATGCATAAAATCCATCACTTACCACATCATGAGTTGGTAACCTTTCCCCAACTATTATTATTTTGTATTATCACGTTGTGCTCCCCAAGTTCTTGACTTGAGTTAATAAGTTTGTGTTTTGATTTGGGACTGTTTTGTGACTGGTTTCTCAGGAATTACAACTAAGGAAATCAGCTGTTACTAGACTTTCGGGCCAAGCAACTTCTGGGACAGGTATCTTAATTTCACGCCACCTACCAAAAAAGAGTTGAAGCAAGATGATTTATCATATTCAGTTGATAGTTTTTACCATTTTTGCCTGTGATGGGAACATAAGCTTGTGAAAATAAGTAACTGTTATATCTTAACATTTTGAGTTGAATTAGAAGTGCACCATGGATTGTGGGTTTGTAAGAGTTAAACTATGTAATGAAAACTTTTATTTAAAGTCAAAAAAGAAAAGAAAAGGAAAGGAAAAGGGAGAAGTTCACTGGTAATGCTAACAGATAATGCATAAGAAACGTGAAGACCGGCCTTCTACTTGCTCTCTTATATGACTTCAAATTTTGTTTACAGCAACGAACCTTTTGGTCCCTTGCAACGCAACTGGAGAGATACTTTCTGTGAATCAGAGCTGCGGTGGATGTCTAGCAACTCCCACCAACCATTTTTACCGACTTGTTTCTAGTTGTATGCATGTAAGTTCTTGTAATCACAAAATAATAACTGGTTATTGGGTGGGGCCAGATATAGATGATGGTTGGGGATTTGTAGAAGGTTTCGTTAATCAAATTACTTGATTTTATTTTATCATGAATGATCTGACTGGCTCGTTTCATTTTTCTTGTACTGTAGACTTTGATGTTGAAGTGAATATCAGAAATATCAGAGAATGATGAATTTCTTTTTATAATTGGACCAAAGTAAAATAATAATGAAATCTTTAGTTTTCCTTGATAAACATTTTTTATCATATATATGATCTCCTCTGAAATGTTAGGATGATTTCTTGGAAGGAGCCATGGACTTCTAGAGAAAGAACAAAGCTTACTTACACACCTACCGTGATATTATGTTTTATGCTCTTGGTAGAGTCGATGGTGGAGGGTTTTAACGAAATTCATTTTGAAGTGATTATAGCTATTTGTTTCAGTCAGAGCTACATTATAACGGCATCATTTTCTTAGCACTTATATTGCAGAAGTGTTGGCATGTCATACTGTGCATGGAATAATTTATGTTTATGCATTCCCATTGTCATTGCTGAATGGCATTGGTGCATTTTGGCTTGCATCAAATTAGTTCCTGGTACCATTGAGGATTAAGTTGAGGACTTTTTTTCAAACTTGAAAGACCAATGCAGCTCTTGAATTTTTGTCTTAGGGCTCGTAACAATTTGCTGCGCTTGCTTATGGCAAGCTGCTGCATTGCAAATGGACAACCCATGATTCTATTACCATCTATCCTGTAAAATTGGCGCACAAAACATACGTGGTCCAATGCTTGTTCTGTTTAGTTTAATTCGGATCCTATGTTGCCGAGTGCTTTCTAGCGAGCAATGCAAGCAACCAGATTATGAAACCCAATGCCGAGACTCATGGTCAAAGCCCGTGGAAGCAGCTTTAGTTGAATTAATCATTCTTTCAAGAATGCCATAATTAGTTGCCTAATGTTGCTATGACATAGTTGGTCCTAGAGTCTCGAGGTTATCAGATAATTCATTCTATCAAGAAAACCCTTAACGGTGTTATTTGCATCGGTATAGTTGGTACTTGGAACGTTTTCAATTAGTTTCGGCTTTTGTCTCTCACATTGTCTCATGTCAGTATGATTTCCCTCATTTTGTTGGGAAACAATTTTAAGTGGGTCTTTGCATTCCTCTCTCCCTTTTCTATTAAGCACAACTAAGATTCCATCTTTTGTCAAAACAGATGATAGTTGATAAGTGGTCCCAAAGAGCTCAGTGAAGCTCTTGGTGGTATGTTGAAGCTTGAAACCTAACTCAATTTCAATTCTAACATTAATTTATCAGGGTTCTATATATCATCATCTTTTTAGTACGGGGAGATTACCAATCCATTTGCTGATATAGTTAAAAATAAGCATGCTTCAGATTTTGATTGGATTTTCTCGACAAAACATGCTATGTAAAGCCTCAATAGTAGTGGTCCCGATTCTAGGGTTATGCAAACTCTGAATCTAGTACTCAAGTAATCTTTTTTAGCCCTAATTAGTTGACTAATTAATTATGCATCTGGTAACTTCACTTGCTTTTTCGAGAGGGAAGAATCAGAACAACGAAGGTTCAGCTACATCCAGGTGGCCATTTACATATTTTGTTTAGCTCTAGCATTTTCAGGTCATGTATTTGCCGGTTGGACTTGCTTGAATGGTCACGGAGAGCCCCGGGGGGCATGCAAGAGTGCTCAAAGAACCATGTGGTGTACGTTTGACTCCTATTGCTGGGGAACCCTTGAAATGCACGTAGTCTCCACGTAACCAATTACTGATGAATGAATTTGCCTCATAGGTTGGCATACTTCATTAGCATGATGTAACATCAGGGTTTACATAAATATGTGAACAAATAATGAACATTACTGGTTTTAGCAAGCTGCTGTTGCTGTCTTTTGGTCTGGTTCAGAGACCGTTCTTGAGTTTTTGGATGGCTTCGTCAATTATCAAGTCTTTCCTCTCTAAGAACCTTCAGTTCCTTTGTTCAATTCATTTTGAGTTATCAAAATAACAAAGTTATTGTCAATGTTTTATAGTGATTGATCAGAAAATTCACAAGTTCTGAGCAGGAGCAGTACTGTTCGTCATCCTTATAAGAGCGTGCGTGTGCGAGAGAGAGAGATAGGAGAAACGTCTGAACTGTAAAGACGAAAAGAAGAAACAAAATCATTTTAATTAATGGTAAAGGGTTGAGAAGAAAATTTAGATTCCAATATATTCACACTGAAACTAAAGTTTTTCCAGCAATCTGATGCACCCAACTTCCTTTCTGAAATCTATGAATAGGGAAACTAGCTAGAGGGTTCTTACTCAAAAGCAACAACAAAAAGGTTCTATTATAGCTTGAGCATTGCTTACAGTACAAATTTCAAAAATCTTTCTTGTGAAGCTCGTATTTCTCAAAGTTATGAACAAGAAGCTAACTTGTCATATGTGTACAATGATCACAGGCCTCAAGCTAGAAATTATGAGAAAATGACAGACACCAAGAACTTTGCTACTTAAGTGAAGCATGCGATTCGAAGCATAGCTAAAATTATACAGATTTCCCCCCTTCACTGTAAAGGAGAAGTTAAGAGATAAGACGAAGAAACCCTAAGCTCAGGAGAAATATATATTAAATATTACCTCAGATTATACAGATTTGTCAAAGCTTTTTCAAGTCAAAAACTTCAAATATCAAACCTTGTCAAGAGATCTAAATCTTTATCAAGCAGGTAAATCTCCAAAATTTGTGTCTTTTTTGTACATCACGGTCTTCATGTTCTTCTTCTTCTTCTCGATCTTCGTTCTTCATTACTTCATCATAAAGAGTGGACACTATTTCTCAGGAAGGATTTGTGAAAGAGCTGCTGTTGCCCTTCTCAAGAACCCTAAATTCTACTCCGTTATTAGGAGCTTCGATTGGTTGTTTTGGCTGCTTACTTTCATGGTTGGATTCTTCACCTTGGTCAGTGCCAGAAGCTTTATGTTGGTTAGTGGATCTCTCTCTTTCAGCCTCTCTATATTTATGCAAGTACCTTACCATAGCCTCTGCCTGGTCATCAAACCCTAGAGAAATGAGAGCCCAACAGATGTCATCTCCGTTCACTGTCTTGCGGTTCTCTTTCTGACACTTATCAGATGCCTCACCAGTTACAAAACTTACAAATTCTGTCGCACATTCTTGCATGGTTTGTTTTGCTTCTTTGGAAATCTTGGCAGTTGGTGGCAGGATTTTCTTCATCATCCGACCCACATTGGCAATAGGCAACAATCTATCTTGCTCATCATCCATTTCTTCTTGATAAGAAATTGTTCTTTGCTTTGCAAAATCTCTTGTTAATATATAGTTGCATAAATATATGTGTGTATGTGTATGTGTCTTCACACAGTATGCACATGCATGGATGCACATCGATCACTAACACGTGACATAACACATATAGCAAATTGTTGAATTATATATATAAAAAATCATGTTGTGGATCATTTGAACAAACAAGAAGTTCTTAAAAAGTTGATTTAGTTGTCTGGTAATGTTATAGTTACTTTAATTTATTCAAGATTTTTTATGCTTGATTTTGATTATGTGTTTAGTTTTGTCAATAAGTTATTTTGTATTCTACTAATTGTTAAGTCATGTTCTTAATGGTTATAACAATTGATTAATATATTTCTTGTTATTCATAAACAAACAAATTGAATTAATGATTGTCACTAAAACAAAAGACAAGATTAAATAAAAAATATAAAAAAAATTCTTAGAGTAACTAATACCAAAGACTATGATTTCTTAAATTTATTTTAAAATTAAATGATGACTCACGATTCTCGATATTATATATATAAATATTCAGGGTCACATAATATACTGAGATATAATATTAATGTTCTATTTGATATGGTTAAAATAATCATCCATAATTATTGAGATTTTAAATTTAAATTTGCAATCTATTCTTTGTTATTATAAAATTATAAAAATCAAAATAGGTTACTTCACCAATTGAATTCCAAGAAAATATAATGATGTGTTATTCAAATTGCATAACCTAATTCTAATTTGATTGAAAGGAAAGGAAAGAAATTAGAACACAATTAAAAAATAATAAAAAACAACGTTGAGCTCTTCGTGAGTTTGATATTATGATAGAATTTGTGATTATTGTTTAAAAAAATATATTTTTAAAAAATACAAATTAATTTTTTTTTATAATCAAGATTTCAAGAAAGAATTTTTAATAGAATTGATATAAAACTATAATGTAAATTAATTATGTAAACACCTTTAAAATTATAATCAAAACAAAATATAATTTTAATCGCATCTTATTACACTACAAGAAAAAACTTCTTCGTCAACTAAAGATGAGGATTAGTTTGGTCAACCTAAATATTAATAATCCTAGTAACTTTGCTAGTTCCCCAGCTGCAAAGCTGATTAGTACTGGTCTCCCTTACAGCACCAGCTTTTTTTAAAATATCCATACAATCTGCAGCCCCCCTTTCTGCTTGCAGTGTATTAGGACTGTTCATATAATACTATTTTCTACAAATTCAAATGAGTGGACTCCGTTTGTGCACGTTTGCATGTTTTGGGAATAACCTAATTAAGCAATACCTAAAAAGAACTGATTTTAAGCACTAGCTTGCAAGTGCTGGCGTCTGATTTACCTCAAGCTTGGGCTAGTTTTTAGGTTTCTCTCTACATGGCTTCAGAGCATTTGCATCATGAGTATAATTAAACAGTTTGGTTGGTCAGACTGCTAGTGGGAACTCGAAAGCTTTAGATATTGATTATAGCAAGAGGCAAGATCAGTTAATTTAATTGCTTGTAGTGAACTGAAATTAGGTTTCCAAAGGGATTGTTTAGTGATCAAAATTGATTTTTTTTGGAGTTTGATGATCATGATCAGCAGTGCCAAATCTTGAAATGGGCGTTTTTTTTTTTAATGGATAGTACCTCTTTTTTATGCCTGTAAATAGTTCAGTGATGCACATTCTCTTTTCTTAGTGGCTATTTTGTGCAATGCTTGGTTGAATTTTGTTAGTAAATAGTTTTTTTAGGCATAATATTCTATGGATCGAATCAAGCTCATTTCTTCTTAGGCATATTCTCGTTTCTTATATTAGGTATAATCGTACGATAAATGATAAACTATTCAACAGAGGTTGCACTTAGTATGATTAACTTTTGAACGTGCTGGTCTAATCTATAATTAGGAGCAATATTGGTGGGGCTAGTAATCTAGATTTTAATTTGGTATGGTATATCTATGAATAAAACCTAGTACGGGGTGATTTACAATTTAAAAAAATTAATATTTAAGCAGCGCGTGATTATTATCCTGATAATAAAAAAAAATTCATTCTCAAATTATTTAAAATATACATTTATTCTATATATTTATCTTTCTTTTTTTTCAACCAAACACGTTTTCGTTACTTCTGTATCTGTCCCTCCAGTGTTAAGACACTAACCAAAATTTTAAAACTTAGTTTCTTTCATATTCTTGTAATCTGATTTGATTATCATCCATAATTAGCACTAATTAATGCCTTATTGCAAAGTATTAACATTGGGGTCAGCCATTGATATTGGTCTGAATTCAACTAACTCATGATTGTTAAAATATGTTAGCTTTACACTTTAATCATTATTTCTGCGAACTTAAACAATCTTCATGTATAGAGCTTCGAAAATACCTCTTGTTGTGTAGAAAACATCTCATTTATACTTTCTGTACGTATATAAGCTTAAAATGTCTTCCATATTCTATCTACTTACATTGCTGAGATTTGCTTTATGCATCGTTATTTCATGTTTTAATCAAAAGGGTTGGCTGAAAAAAAGAAAAATTTCATGATTATAATGGATGACGACTACCTTAAAAAGGGACAAAATGAGATCAACTTAGTTTATGCGTGAAAGATAACATGGGAATAAATGCCTTCATTGTTAAAGAAAAAAGAATATATAGCCTGCAGGACCACACACAGTCTCTATGACTTTTGTGTTTTCTGCTCAACCTATCACCAAATGACTATTTGAATCACTTATCGAAGTTGATAAATTGAAAACTTGCTGAATAATCAACCTACATATTACCGGAGATTTCGGAAAAAGTAACGGAATAAAACGAGTTAGTTTTTAACGGTAGTATTTATCATCGTGTAAAATATTATTAAAATAATTTTTATGGACCGACAAAATATTTTCTCGGTATATATTTTATAATTTTCTACAGTGAGATAGCTAGGAACCTCTTCATACTCACTATTTGAGGTTTTGTTTACTGAACATTAGCTTGGCTGAAGTTTGTGACTTGGAAGAACACTTTTGAAAGGGTTTGGAGATACTTCTTCGAAAACCCATTTAGGGTTTACAACTTATTTAGGGTTTCTAGTAAGGGACAGAAGAAATAGATAAACAAGTGGCTAGCTACACGCACTAAATCCATACAATGAAGTAATGATCCGTAAACCCTAGCCAGCAAGATATTTGGAAGTCATTTCTTTATACAAGGACTTGGAATACTTCTTGTGGTGGCCATATATAAATAACTTTGTTGAGATTCCTTTCTTTTGGGTACCTTAATTACTCAAATATTGTGCATCTCATGTGGTCTTGTTCTCGTTCCTTTTCTTTTCTTTTGGGTCTAAGCCATAGTACCAACTTGAAATATCTTTTTTATAGTTTAAAGAATGACTTTTGTGCATTGAATAAAAAAATCGCTGCCTTCTTGGGGAATCAGGATCCTTTCACCCTCTCCTTTCAAGAGAAAAAAAACAATCCTTTCAACCCTAATCTCTTGTAAAAGTTTGGGAATTAATTAAATGCATAGTGGATAGGAATAACCAATATTTTTTTATAATAATTGGACAGGAATAACCCTTTTTTTATTTGTTAAAGTTTTTCCTATCATAAGTGCATGCAGGAAGGTAGTAAGTTGTTGAAGACAGCATTATTCTTTCTGCCCAACTAGGCCTTTGTTTTGTCAATTAAAGGTGGTACTCTTGAGTTAACTAGCTTGTATATCATGATTATATCCATTTCTCTAGCTACTTCGATCAAAAACAATGTACCCACATCAAATTTAAAGCTTGTAAGATTGAAATTCGTGCTCGGCTAGCTAGGTAACCTGTTCATGTTCTATTCAACGTACCAGAACATAAGAATTTCCCCATGCATCTTCAATTAATCAAATTAAACCCCACCTCGGTTAATTTGCGAGGAATTGAAAAGACATAAATTAATTTTCTATGACCAAAGAATAACTTGAGTAACGCATGATTACCGTCTCATAATAGAAGAGAATGAGATAGAAAACATGTTCTAATTTCATGTAATTATTGTCTTGAAATTACTTTAAAATTATACCATGAATATATTTATTTTATATTTTCATTTTAATTTCTTTAATTAAATATATTTTTATTTTTATATCTATTTCTTAGATACTGACCAAACACAACTTATAGCTTTATCATCACTTGCTTCTTGCCTTTCCATGTGTGGCATTCATGCCTTCAGTAAAAACAATTATGGCACCTTGGCCGCGGCAGGGAGGAACGAATTTCAGCATGTCGAAAGCATCACACTCTTTGCCAAATTATCTTTTATCGACAAGTTAAACTTAAACTTAAATTGTTTCTCTTCCTGGCATTGATTAAAACTTTTTGAATGAATGGAGAATATGCTGTCACTGATAGGAAATTGGAAGCCATGTTGGGTTTGGTATGATATTTTATGCAGTCAAATCCAAGCAACTGTGTGTGTGTGTGTGTGTGTGTGTGTGTGTGTGTGTGTGTGTGTGTGAGAGAGAGAGAGAGAGAGAGAGAGAGAGAGAGAGAGAGAGAGAGAGAGAGAGAGAGAGAGAGAGAGAGGTGGAATTTTATTTTTTTTT
>Ga0325405_1003714_pt1 | contig 15677 bp, 5 predicted proteins | sample PopdelMetagenome_21_FD_205663 | JGI IMG/M metagenome (GOLD analysis project Ga0325405, IMG submission 205663) | Populus deltoides microbial communities from Bellville, Georgia, United States - Xylem-Control-R2 | ecosystem: Host-associated > Plants > Phyllosphere > Stem > Wood/Secondary xylem... | reverse complement strand
TAAAATTTCAGTAGCTATTGATGAATATTACTCCTAAATTTTTTTAGTTTTAGCGTGTGAGAGTGATTCTTGCATTCTTCAGTTCTTGAACGAACTAAATCTAACTTATCAAAGATGAACTGGCTTCGCAGCATGATTCTACTTTGTCACACCCGGACATCGTGGCGATCGATTAAAAAAATTCAAGGAAAAGGAACAGATATTTGACTTCTTGTTCTTTGGGGGAAAATGTCTTGTTTAAAGAGTCACCACTTAGTATTATGGTCACTAGGAACCCTAACTAGTCACCAGAGATTCTATAGTACGAGACTGGTTACGCGAAAGAGGAAATATTATCACCCTTTAAGTGTCCTACCTAACACAGGCTACATTGTTGGTTTTGTCTTAAATTGCTGGTGTTGGTAAATATTACATAACCCAAAAAGTATAGTAATCCTGACTCTAACGCATGTAAATAAATCCATAAAATTTGAATTAAAAAAATAAAGTTATTTTTTATTATATTATTTTTTTTGGGGGGGTGAATCTAGCCTAGTTGTACAGGCCTGGGCTAGACCCAACAGGCCCGACCTGGTCACTATTCTAAGCTAGTGACTCGGCTGGCCACTATTGCATGCATGCGTGAACTATTCACGCATGTTGTGCACAGTGCAAAGGTAATTAAATTACTTTCGCACAATGTCAAATACAAATTACAAAGCAAAACAAACGTGCCTGGTTCTTGAGATAAAGGGTCGAAAACAATAGCAACGCCGTTTGTCGTTCACTTCCCCTATGTTCTCTTTTTTGGTCTCCTATTCTCTCTGTTTCTCTGCTTGCATTGTTCTCTCTTTTGGTCTCCTTTCGCTCCCTTTGTCCCTGTGTTTTTGTTTGTTTGTTTTGTCCCCTCTAGTATTCTTCTGTCGTCCTATACCTAAGTTTTCATTCCTTCTCTTCCGTGTCTATCTTCTCCTCTGGTTCCTTCTATGTTTGTTTTGTTTTTCTTCTTTCAGTTCGTCCTCTTATTTTCTTGGTTCTCTAGTTTTTTTGTGGCCTTCTCCTAGAATGATCTGTTTTTGGTGCAGTAGCTACTGAAGATGGAGACCTATGTAAGGGTGTCCCTGCTATCAGTTGGAGGCTGATTTTCAGCTGGGGAGAAGAACTCTCGAAGTTTACAGGTTGCTATTGTTGCCGGTTGGAGGTTGGCGTGCAGCTCTCCTATAGTTGATGAGGAATGGTATTATGATTGCACCTATGGTGAGTGATCGGGTAGCCCTTGTGGTATTCTTGTTGGTTGGCTAATCTACCATGACAATGGTTTATAGATTGGTGCTGTCACTAGGTGGAGCTGTTGCCATGGGGAGAAGAGAGTTAGAGCAGTGCCAATTGAGACGTGGAGGAACTGGCCACAGGGGAGAAGAAGTTACGACCTTCGATGATGGATCAATGATCTGTAATGGTTCTAGGTTGGAGATAGGGTTGTGGTGGCTTTTTTTTGTTACAGTTGCTCAGTCATGCAACCGATTGGGTTTTGTTTTGTATTTTTCCACTTAGGTTTTCTTGTAATTTCTTCCCCTTTGCGCACATGCACAAGGATTTGTATTTATAGTGAAAGAATCCCATTGCGAATGAGAAACAATATTCCAAACAAACTCATTCTCTTATTTGAAATTTGAATTTGATTAAGAATCAAATTCAAAAAAAGATAACTATCATTATCTTAATGATAAGGATAAAATGACAAAAGCACATTGTAGTCCCTAGTTTTTCATAAATTGAAAAATCACATTTTTTATCAAAATAAATCCCTAATCTTTTAATTTTACGTTTTAACTCCCATAAAATTAAGTTAAAAAGTTAATGGGCCAAAATTAGGTTATAACATATTTCATTCCAATAGTGTTGGTGCCTTGAGGTAGGTTTTCATTGTGTCACATTCATATCAGACCTATTTTAGCTTTTCAGAATCAGATTTTAATCTTGATTGTGAGTTGAATGACCACGTGATCATGAGGTTCGCATTATGAATAAGTCAAGTTTGTGGAAAATTTACCTTAAAAGGATAGTCAGTCAATATAATTATTTGGTGTACGTAGAAATATGGCTTCATTGCAGCACTAACCAAATCGAAGGCCAGTTTTTTTATTTTCATATATCTTATTAAAGCATCATGAAGTACCTTGATGCATAATACACAAGCTTCCAGTTTCCCTCTTTATCTTGTATTAATAATGCACTGATTGCCAAATCTGCAACCTCTAAATAATGAGAAGGATCATCTCCTTTTCTAGGATATGAAAAGATTTTTAGCAAGGATAGATGAAGTTTGAGTTTTTTAAAGACTTGTTGGCACTTTAGAGTCCATTTAAAACTAGAGATATACTTTAGCATTTTGAAAAATAGTAAGCAACACTCTTCAAGGTATGAAATGAATCCGTTAAGGGTGGTGATTCTTCCTATTAACCTTTAGACATCCTTTAATAATTGAGAAGGAATCATGTTTAGGATAGCTTGTATTTTTTTTAGGATTGGTCTCAACACCTCTCATGCTAACCAAGAAACCTAAAAAATTTTCTTTTTTTATAGCAAAGGCACATTTGGCTAGATTCGATCTCATCATTGATGTTATAGAACAGAGAAGACCTCTTGCAGGTCCTAAAGATGTTTCTTAAAATTCATGTTTTTAATCAACATGTCATCAACATAGGCTTCCATGTTTTAGCCTCTTTGATTCATAAAAACCTTATCCACCATTCATTGATACATGTCTTCTCTTCATCATCAGAATACATAAGAATTTGATGATATCCTGAATTAGCATTCAAAAAACTTAGATGCTCAAAACCAGTCATGAAGTCAACTAACTGGTCTATTTTTTGTAATAAAAAACTATCTCTGGAGCACGCTTTATTTAGATTGGTAAAGTTAACACACATTTGTCATTTTCCATATGTTTTTTTCACCAAGACCACATTGGCAAGCCATTCTAGGTACATTACTTCATAGATAAACCTAACCTTTAGCAACTTATTTATCTCCTCTAAGATGGTTTTTTATCATTATCCTATAAAATTTATCTTTTTTACTAAACAAGGCTGATACCAAGCATATTTAAAAGCTTGAAGAGATTTTTTTTATTTGTGGATATTAAAGAGCTCTACCGAGGCTTTCTCTTGCTTAGGGTCTAGTGCCCAATCTTGGTGTAGGCATTTTTTCTAGATGGAGGCCAATTTTTTTCAACTCTTCCATAGCTCATGTTTTTATTTTAGGCTTTTCTTTCATGGGTGTTGTATGTCCCAAACACAAAGATTTTATTTCCCTTCAAATAGGTTAATGTACACCTTCTAGAGATTAGTTGACGTTCTTATTTTAGGCTTTTCTTTCATGGGTTGTTGATAACTGCATTGATCTTATGAAGGAGGGGCCTACCATGGATGACATTATAAGAGGGATTCATCTTGATCACCATGAATGTTTGTTGAAGCGTGTGACATTTTGGGTATGTTCTAATGGTCATTAAAAGGTTTAATGAACCTTTTATTGGCACTCTTTTCATTTCAATTCCTATAAAATAGGTCCTTATTAGAATCAACTTAGAAATTTCCACACCCATCTATGTCATTGCATCCTTTGAGAGGATGTTTATAGCACTTTTATCATCAATAAGAACCATATGCACATTATAGTTGTATAGTATCATGAAAGTTATCAAGGCATCTTCATGGGAAAGTGTCACCCCTTTAATTTTAGATTTTTTTACAATAGCATATGTTTTCTATAAGCCTTTTTATTTACATTAGAATCTCATCCTAAAATCATATAGATTTCTAGGAGAGACTTGTAGGGAAGCCTTTAATCTTTCTCTTTGTTTCTCTTATTGTTATTTCACAAACTGTTAAGATAGTTTTTTGTTATGAGCCTCTCATTTTTTTTCCAGAGCAAAACACTCTTAGTACCATCACCCTTATCCTTGTAGAATAAGCAATACTTTTTTTTTTGTTTTGCTTTCCTACATCTTCCTTCATTAGTGGTGGGTATTTCATATAATCTTTTCCTATAATTATTGTCAGCACTTCAACTTTAGTTGTATTCAATGGAGTAGTCATCGGTTTTGGGTATACTAGTATGTTGCAGAAACTATAAGATTATCTCTAAGTGATTAGTTATCTCGAGGGGGACATCTATTAGCATGTTTTGAAGATATTTCTCTTTATTTGTGAAAGAGAGGATGCTCCTCCTATCATGATACACTTGCGTCTTCCACAAAAATATGATTTTTCATAACTTGCTTCACATTGAGGAGACTTCAATCAGGTAGTGCGTAGAGATGTTCTCATCTGAAATAGTTGTGTACTATATTAATCAAGGCTTTTATCATCATTGGCTTTAACAGGTTTTCTACATTTAACATCTCTTTATTAATTTATTTTTTCAAATAGGCTTTAATGTTTTCTCTCTCTAACTGAGTGATGGAGAAGAGTTTGGTTAAATTTTTTTGGCATAAATGCTTATACTGAAACAAGTGATTAGTTTGCTATGTAAGTCATAAAAACTAGATATGGAACTAGACTTCAAACTACAGTACCGAGCTTGTGTAGATTCTTGAAAAGTGGCAATGAGTATTTCATACATGGCATTGGTATCCTGAATCACCAGTTCCAAGTTGCTCCTAACATTTGAACATGTTTTCTAGGATTATATAAGCCATCGTAGTTGTCCAAGTTCATCTTGACAACTATAAATTTCATGAGGAGACGAGTGTTCAATACACTATCACATAGTGGTTTGTATTTGACTTGAGTCCTTTTTATTTTTGTATGTGTATCCATTTAAGTTTTAGAGTGCTAGAGGAAGACTCGGTGGGAGAATGGGGTCGATAACGAAGGTTATGGCCCTGAGCCTTACTTCTTTTTTCTTTTTCTTTTTCTTTTATCTATGAAGACCATACTTAGATAATCCTATGTGAGAAGTTTCCTTATGGTAATGTGATCTACTATTTACAGGGGTAAAGGAATGGTGTCTATATTTTTCCATCTTGTTTTGGGCAGTCTCTTTTGGGAATTGGAGTTTTCATTGCACATGAGGTGTAAATGGTGTAATAGAAGGAGCAAACAATTATATAACAACTGATATATTTTGTGGATAAATAAGAAGAGTCCTAAGCTATTGTTGGGTGGCTAGCACAGCCTCTATAAGTGCTCTCATCTGCTGAGTGGATAGACAAAGAGAGCCTTAAGTTGTTACTGAGTAGCTAGAATAGTCTTTGTGAGTGCTCTCATCTACGGAGCTAGCTATTGGAGGTCTATCAGAGCTTGCGAGGATGGTGGTAGGCCAATAACTCTTTCTCTCAATGTTTTAGTTTTTTTTCACCACGAAGACTTTAAGATCATGTATAAGAAATATTGTGACAAGAAACAAACAAGGCTTTTGTTCAGATTTTTTTTCCATAGACGGTGCCACTAATAAAGCTAAGAAAACTTCATTAGACCTAGGCTTTCTTCATGCATAATAATAGGCTAGGCAATGGGTGTTACCTGTAAAATAACCCTCCCATGCTTAAGTCAACTTAGGGTTTTTTTTTAGAAAAAAAATATAATGTAAAAGAAGTATAGATTGAGAGATAATTGAAGTATTTTTTGGTGTTCTTAAGATGATAAAAATCTCTTTCTCTTTTTAAACTTAAGAATATATAGCTCACCTTGGAAAAATCTGGATCGTTTCACCATGAAGTGGCAATTATATAGCTCATTCATGTTAGGGTAGCTTGTCTAGGTTAGCTTGTACAACTCGATATAAAAGAGTTAACATAGATAATAAAAAAGAGAGAGAGGGGGGGAGAGGATAGAGAGAGAGAGAGACCATAGAGAAAAAGTGGTGAACATATTAGGCTCTACATTGTAGCTTAGTTATGCTAGAAAAACAAAGTCTATCTTTTTTTTTGTATTATCAATATGAGATGAGAGTTGAGGCGTCATGTGAAATATAAATACTTCTTATTATTTTTCACACAAAAATGCTTTACAAACTCTCCAATTGATTCAATCACTTCTTTTGTTTTCTTTTTAAGTTTAACATTATATATTGACTTATAATTTATAAATTTAAGAAAAAATATATAATATATAAAAGTTATATCAATAAATAATAAATGAAAATGAAAATTATATCTATTATGTAGTAATTTAATTACTATATGTAAAATAAATAAAGTATTTACACTATTTTTTTTCCAAATAAATGACACATGCTTTGGATCAAATAAATAAATGAATAAATCATTTCCTATGTCTATGAACCCAACACTCGGATACTCTGAATTAAAAAACTTAGTTATACGTCAGGGCTTAATTGCTTTGAGAACAAGACAAATAATGGTATTTTAGAGCCTTTGCTTCTTAATGTACAACAAATGAAGTCAACAAGTTGATATTAAAGACATTTTCTTTACGTTTATATTATATATTTAAAGAAAAATAAAAAATTCTATTAAATATAAAAATAAAAAAATAAAATAAATTTTTTTTCACTCCAAGTCAATATTTTAGATAATACTAGCTTTTGGTTAAATAAAATTAGCCTTGCGTAAACAACAAAAACCTATTTTTGTTTAAAACCCTTTTTTTCTTTAAATAATGTTTGATCTTGTACAAGATTTCCTTCCATAATTAATTATATTATCATCATTAAATGTTTCAGTTACACTTTCATTTGGAGAAGAAAATACTCATTTAGTAGATCTTTTAACCTCATTTCCTTTATGACTATGAACATTATATCTACTAATCATCTCAATACTCAATTTATACATTTTTCCCATCAAAACTTTCATCATTACCTCTAACTTATCTTGTTTTTTCTATAAGATCATTCTTCATCTTTGATCGTGTCACACTTTTTGATGATATTGTAAATACCTATAATAAAGGTTAATAGCAAATAATAATTTAATCACACACTCCCCTAAGTGTTTAAACTCGATTTAATGTCACTCCACTCGTTTTTCACACAATTTAATTGGGCTTTTCACTTTAATAATCTCACCATGTTTTTTACCTCACTATTCGCTTACTTAGGTTCTTAAATGTAACTAAACAACTTTTCAAATAATCAATCAAAACAATGTAATGATTTTATAATAATCAAGAAACATATGAAACTAATCAAAATAAAATTTGAGGACACATTTATGAATAATAATGAAAATTCATGTGAAATATAATGACAAAAGAAGACACGAAATAAAAAAAAAAACAATGGAGTTTATGTTAAAGATTAAAAAAACTAACATATTCAAGAAATCAAGATTCAATTTAAAGAAAATAATTAAAATAAAGTAAAAAAGATCTATACTAACCAAGTTTTTAATGAAACAAGGTAAGATAATCCAAGAAAAACAAGAATTCAATTCAACAATACCAAGATTTGGTATGTACCTATTCGGCTAAATCAAGAAAATTTCAAGCAACCCTAAAACTAAAGTTTTTATATTCGATTATGTCCTAACATGTCAATCAATCAATTTTTGTAATTTTCCTTTTTTTTACCCACACAATTCGGCAAGAACATGATTTCTTTTCTTTCTTCTTTATTTTAGGTCGAAATCAATAAAAATAAAAGATAAAAATCAAGAACACAATTCTTCTTTGATGTGTTCGGCAAAATCAAGAATTTAAGTATGATTTTTTTTAATACATGGTTTGATGCAAACTTTGAAATAATAAGTTAAGAATAAGCTTTTTTTTAAAATTTTTTTTTTAAAAAAAGACCCTAGCTGAAATTAGAAAGAAAGAATATGGATAAACCTAATAAATAATAATAATCCAGTAACTTAAATTTAAATAAAGCCCTTAATATCTCTAAAAGACCTAATAATAACAAAAAGATAAATAAAACAATAGCCCAACAAATTTAAATGAAACTAAAGTTGTTTTTATAATCTGTTGGTAAAATCAAATCCTAGCTTCAAATGCACGGTTCTCTTTTTTTTTAATGAATGAAAATGTGTGTCATATATCACTGGGAAACTATCGGTGTGTATTTTCTAACACAACTATAATCGCATTAAAGTTCATTTTTTTAGATCTAGTTATGATCGAGATATAGGAGAGAGAAATTAAAATTGACAAATTAATTTTTTTTATTCCAATCATTTTGTAATGTCTGAATGTCCACCTACAAACTCTTCTTAAACATGAATTAAATTAATTAAGATTTGTACTTCATTATTTAATATCTTCTTGAAGTTCACCTTAGTCTATGTGTCTTGAAGAAGTTCATAAAAAGTCTCTTTGAACCTCTTAGCCTTAAGTCTTATCACTTAACCGATTGTAACCTCTAACAGATGTTTTGATATTGCTTGGATTATATCAATATACTTTTTAGTTTTTATATGGTGACTAAAGTACAAATATAGGTAGTTTATAGGGACTAAATTTTATATTACACAAAAAAACTTTTTTTTTAGAATAATAACACTTTAGAATGGTAAAATCATAATTTGATAAAGAGTAAAATAAAAAAGAAAACAAAATACTTTCATTACTATAATTATAAAACCTGTCTTAAAAGCTTGCTCAAAAAAACTTGAAGTCAATTGAATTATTGAATTAATCCACGAGTTAATAAAATAATATTTTTTTTAAATAGCATGATTATGTTTGAAATCAATTTATTAAAATCGAATTATATCAACTAGATTTCACACCACTAAGTTTTATCCTATTCAATTAAGAATATAATTTTTAACTCTAATATTGTCGGGTCAATATGCCAAATGGGTTGTATTTAACGGCTATGCTTATAACGTGTTTGGCAGTGTGGTTGTGGATGTTTTTCAAATAACTTTTTGTGTCAAAATACATGCTAATGATTTTTTTTATTTTTTAAAAATTATTTTTGATATCAACACATCAAAAAAATTTAAAATATACAAATCATATTAAATTTTAATAAAATAAAAATTTAAATTATTTTAAAAATATAGGTTCAATCGCGTTTTCAAATGCGTCCTTAACAATTGCAGACCAGCGGAACTGAACTGGATTTTTTTTTTTAGTGGACTTGTATTTCGAGTCGGCTCCACCATCTTCCGAGAGAAATAAATTAGCGACTGACACAAATATAAAAATCCAACCTTCAAAATTCCTTAATACACTTCGATCCTTTCTTTCCTTTCCTTTATTTATTATTTTACTACTATGAACAAAAAACCAAGTTTGATTTTAAAGCAAGTAATCAGTTCTTAAATTTTTAACATTAAACTTAAACCCCTCTTCTATTTTTAACCTTCTCCTTTTATCTTTAAAACCCTCGACTTGACTGTCAGTTGTTCGTGTTTCTTTTGCTTCTTTAAGAGGAAGATCACAAGTTCAACGATCGAATCATACAGGACAGGACTGGTAACGAATTAAGTTTTATTTTATCTTTTTTACGAAAATAGATAATCATGTGTTAGGTTAATGTCTTGATTTTCTTCTTAAATGAAGTTTGTTGTGTTCTTTTTACGGTTTTAAGAACGCATGCAACTGATTCTGATCCTTATAGTATTACAGGATGTATGTGCTGTGTGTTTATTTATTTATTTTGATTTACTGAGTTGAAGTTGAGTTAACTCAGCGCGATTCTTAAACCCTAGAGTCCAAATGAATGATTAAATGAATTGCAATTCATGATTAATTTGCTGGTCATCCAGGTACAAATTGCTGGTGAGTTGTATTGATTTTAGAGAGGGGCAGTTTGGGTTGGGGCTGGAATCTTCTTGTCTTTTATGGCGATTTTTTTTTTTCTCTGTCACTGTAATCAATTGCCTGCCATAAGGCAAACATAACTTGAATGGAATATCAAGTTGTAGATGATTGGTTTAACTTTTCCTTAATGCTTTGATTAACATTTTCCATGTATTGCTAGTAAAATTCTGGAGGTTGCTGGGAAAATATATAGAGGAGCTTCATAATTTATCAGAAAATCTGTGTTTAGATGAGCTCTGCTTTCACGATTTTCTATTTTAGTGCATTGATGTTCACAGGTGGCTGTCTATGATTTATCTGGGTTCGAAGAGTGGAACTTTTTTTTTTTTTTAGTAAAACAGATTCCCGGATTACCTCGTGGAAAAACCTAGTTCAAAGGAAGGGGTATTTCTAAAAGGTGCACTGTTATTTTATATATATATATATATATATTCAAAAATACACTTTAGCAGTCTTGAAGATGTCTTCTATGTTAATTGTTTATATCATATCTAAGGTGTAAACCGAGGTTCTTTGAGTTTATATTGATTTAGCCTGTTAGAAGCTAGCAGCTACCACATTTAAGTCCCAAGAAAAAATAAATGGAAGAAGCTATCACCTTTATCTGGCTTTGAAAGTTGATACTTTTATCTCCCACAACACAGCTTGACAGTTTTTGTGTATTTGGTTGTTTAACTGGAAATTGTAGCATAAACAACATTGCCAAGCCAGCTAACCCTTGTGGAATGGACCAGCAAGGCCATGGGCAGCCTCCAACAGTAGGCATGATTGGAAGGACAGCTCCGGTTCCTTATGGAATGGCTTCATATCAACCTAACCAGATGATGGGACCTTCTGCAACTGGATCAGTTCAATCTCCTACTCAACCAGCAGTTCTTGCTGCTGCTTCAGCTCAGCTTGCTCAACACCAACTTGCTTACCAGCACATCCACCAGCAACAGCAGCAACAGTTGCAGCAACAACTTCAAACTTTCTGGGCAAATCAGTATCAAGAAATTGAGCAGACTGTTGATTTTAAGAACCATAGCCTGCCCTTGGCTAGGATTAAGAAGATTATGAAGGCAGATGAAGATGTAAGGATGATATCAGCTGAAGCTCCTGTCATATTTGCCAGGGCCTGTGAGATGTTTATTTTAGAACTGACATTGCGTTCTTGGAATCACACAGAGGAGAACAAAAGGAGAACACTCCAAAAGAATGACATTGCTGCAGCAATTACAAGAACTGATATTTTTGATTTTCTGGTTGATATTGTCCCAAGGGAGGATTTGAAAGATGAGGTGTTAGCATCAGTCCCAAAAAGGAGTCTTCCAGTTGGAGGTCCACCTGATGCTCTTCCCTACTATTACATGCCACATCAGCTTGCTCCCCAGGTCTCTGCTCCGGGGATGACTGTAGGAAAGCCTGTGGTGGATCAATCTCTTTATGGTCAACAGTCTCGCCCTTATGGGGCACAGCAGGTTTGGCCACAGCAAACACCGCAGCCACCTGAAGATTCCTGAGCAGGCTATGCACTGGCTGTAGTTAAAACATGGATAATGCGAGTAAATTAAAGGTTGAAAAGCTAGGGGTTGATCAATTAGTCTTTTATGCAAGTCATAACATGTCTATAGATTTTGTTTCTTTAAATTTCATCAGTTTCTAATACTGTCAAGGATGTGAATTCAGCTGTTGTGGATAATTGGATTCACTGTAATCCTTTTGGCATGGAAAAAATCATGGTTTTGGGGTTCATCTTTGTTATTATTCTCTTTATGAATTCATCTATGCCTCCAATCTATTTTTCTCTGGTAACTTCCAGGATGGGTTGCTAGTTTGCCAAATAGCTATCTGGTTTCTTATTGCTAGCTCAGTTAGATTGGTGCGCTAATATCAAGCTGGACATGCTCTCAGCTATAAGCTATTCACCGTGATTTATTTCTGTACATAGGTTCTTTTTGATTGGTAAAAGAGGAAGAAATTAGAGTGCCGTGTCTCGTACGATCTGAACATGTGAATATGTCGTGCCTTCTCAAATGTCTCCCGAGCAGCATAGATATGTTGAGTTGCATGAAACTCAGAAGCTTCACCACTATTTCAATATTGGCCATCTCCATATCCATAGAATTTATCTCTGGTTTCTGCATGATCTCCTCTCTCGTGTACCAGGTTTTGAAATCATAGTGTCGTTCCTCTCATAGACTCTAGGTTAGTGATGACATTTATACTGTCTTCATGAATGGTGGTATTCATTTATCCGGCTGGAGGCAGGAATGAAGTAGCTTTTGTCTCTACGAGGATGGAGACTAAACAGTTTGAAATACCCAACTCAATTGAGTATAGAAAATGGCAGAATTTCCTCCAACTTGATAGACCTTCATATATGAATTTATATATAAAAAAGGTTATTGTACTTGTAATTTTTTCAATATGTATCTAAATTAATTTGTGTATTTCATGTGAATCTTGTGATCTAATAGGAGTTTTGGTCATGTAACCACCCACAACAAAATTGACAACAAATCCTAGAAAGCCGAAATAGATTTGATAGGAGTATGACATAATAAAAATATGTCTTAAGGCACCAATATTATTAGAATAAAAACCTCACCCTGCAAATATCAATTCGTGAATGAGAAGTATAAGGAAGAACATCATAAGGTCAGTTAAACATTAATAAGTCAAATTAGCTCTTTATCCTAGCAAAGAAAACATGTTGCATCACACAAAACACAAGTTTATTCAAAACATCATAATTAGAAGCTTAAAACCTAAGTACAATCTAAATAACCCTATTTATAATAGATGAAAAATATCCTAAACAATTCTAAAAAAAATAAAAGAATTCTAAATAAAATAGAAGGAAAATATCCTAAATCAACTAGGAAACGAATAGAAATCTCGCACAGTAGCTCCTGGATCTTATCACAAGGCCTTCCCAAAGTTGAATTGCTCTGAAATTTTGACACGATATAAAACATGACCTCTAGAAACATCTCGTAAAAAATCCTGCCCGATCCAATAACTGAATAAAAAATTATGCTTGTTAGCGTAAAATTATGCAATATGAAAAATAAGCCCAATAATCATTGTAAGAAAAGATTTTGGAACATTAAAGGAATCCTTGCTATACTTGGAAACGATATTGCTACCCATTAAAGATCCTTGTAGAACTATAGAGTCCAAAAATTAGTTGCAAAAAAATCCTCTCTAAATAAAAAATCCACAAGTAAAAAAGCAACAAATAACAAAATCCATATTGTATTTTCTAACCTATATCACAATGTCTTGCAGGACGTTGACTGACTTGAAATTTTAACCCAGCGTAGAAACATGTTTGAAAAACTCTTGGTTACATTTCAGCCCGATCCAATGGTCAAATTGAAAGTAATGCTAGATAGCGTAAAACTAGATAATAGAAGAGTTTATGCCAAAATATGAATTTGACCTTACTTGGATCATATCAATATTTTTCTCTAAAACTACTTTGATTATATTTGTTTGATAAATGTTATATATTTTGTTTTTCTAATGCCCTATATTCTCTACTTAATTAAAATTAATCATGAAAAAAAAATGAAATATTATCAGTTGGATTGCACTATTATTGACACAAGAGTGTCCCTTTACAGGTCCAAATGGAGTTGGGTTACTTGAATTTAGGTTAGAATTATGTTAAATTCAATTAGGTTAGAATTACAATTGGAGGATGTTTTTTAGGTTGTTTGATGTCATCCTATGGTCAACTTTGAGCCCAATTTCATCTCTTTATTGCATGGGAAAATGAGTCTATCTTATACGGTTTCAAGTTCAGAATGTCATTTGTTCAGATTATCAATCCATGCATGCATTGAAGTTTTCTACAAAAAGTTATGTCAGTTTTAATTTTAGTGCTTCCTACGTAAACTGTTTGCCCTTCCTTCAAAAACAAGTTATTGTTATTTATTGTCTAGAATTCTTTTAAATTCAATTATTAGGTCTCATTTTATGTTAATTTGGTGCTTTGTAGACTTGGAGTGATGCTCTAAATATATAGTTATGATTCAAACCATGTACTAAGATTTTTTTGAAAATTTTGAATTAAAGTGTTTTGATTTGGTCGATTGGCATCTATCAAGTTTCGTATTTTATTTGTGAGTGGTGGACTTATTTCCTTGACTCTATATCTATAAAGTGGTGATTTTATCTGTATCTTTAGATTGATGAGCTATTTGCATTCGTATCTCTTCACTTCAAAACTTTAAAGTAGTGAGAGAAAAACACCTTTTGTAGTGTGAGTGACCTTTGTTGTTGAATTTTCATACCATCCTAGTATCAAGTTGGTATTAGAGCTTTTGTTTTATAGTCATAGCTGTTCGCGAATAATGTGCAAGAATTTGAAAGGGGTACTCATGCTCTTAAAATTGATAAAATGAGAAGGCAAATCCAGCAACTCTAGGAGCATATTGAACAATAGGGATGATGATGATGATGAGAACAATACTAAAATTTGCTCTTCTAGGAACAATAGGGATGATGTTATTCCTTTCCATCACAGACCTTACCATGAATCAGATAGTGATGGTTCTTCATCTTAGCATCGAAGAAGAAGAAATAGAAGACCTTATAAGGAATCTAATGTGAGAGTTGATATTCATGAATTTGAAAGGGAAAATGCAACCTAATGAGTTCATTGATTGACTCCAAACCGTGGAGAGGATTTTTATTCCAAAGAGTTTCCTGGAGATATAAAAGTGAAGTTGGTGGCTTTAAAATTGAGAAAGCATGCTTCCCTGTGGTGGTAGAATCTTAAAAAGCAAAGAGGTCATGAAGGCAGAAATAAGATCTAAGTCTTGAGAGAAGATGAAAAGAGATCTTAAGAGGAGATTCTTACTTGAACATTATAGACAAGAGACTTTTCTCAAGTTTTATAACCTAAGGCAATATGTTCTGACCATGAAGAAGTATATGTTGGAGTTTGAATTACTCATACTAAAGTGTGATATTGTTAAGCCTTAAGAGCAAACAATAGTATGATACTTGGAAAGGTTAAATGAAGAAATTTCTAATGTGGTTCAGTTGTAGCCTTACTGGACGTTCAATGACATGAGAAAACTTACTTTGAATGTGGAAAAGCAGCAGAAAGAGGTTAGAAAGACTGGATAGAAATCATCCAAAAAGGGTTCTTCCAACAAGGGTGGTACTTCATTCTCCAAAGGAGTTTTGGATGCAAAACCTTTTGTTATTAAGGCTCCTGAGAAAGGTAATGTAGGACCTAGTTCTAAAACAACGGGTTCTTTACAATTTAATTTAAAGAACTGTTTCAAGTGTCAAGGGTATGGATATATTGCTTTTGATTGTCCAAATTCATAGCATTATTTTTATTTTGGAGGAAAAACAGTTAATGAAGAGGACTTGCCAAATGAGTAAGATCAAGAAGATGAAGTGACTTAAGCTGATCAAGGTGAATTACTTATCATTCAGAGAAGTTTGAGCGCTGTTTATGATGAGAATGAAGATTGGGTTCGTTGTAGCATCCTTTTCACCTATTGTAGTGCAAATGGGAAAGTTTGTGATGTAATCATTGATAGTGGTGTTTACACCAATGTTGTATCTACTGATATGGTGAACAAGTTGCAGCTCAAGACCGAAGCACACCCTCAACCTTACAAATTGAGATGGTTGAAGAAGAAGCACGAAAGAAAGATGACAAATAAATGTCTTTTCATTTTCCATTGGAAAAGGGTATTCAAATAAGATCTGATGTGATGATGCACCTATTGATGCATATTATTTGTTGTTTGGTCGTCCAAGGAAATATGATAGGAAAGTTCAACATGATAGTTTTAAGAATACTTATTCCTTTGTAAAAGATGGTGTAAAGGTTATTTTAGGTCCTTCCAAACTAGGATTTATTTCTAAACCTTCAAATAATTTTGATTACTTATATTGAAATAGAAAAGCTTATTAATGATGTTTGGTTTATGCTCTTAT
>Ga0325405_1003711_pt1 | contig 15679 bp, 11 predicted proteins | sample PopdelMetagenome_21_FD_205663 | JGI IMG/M metagenome (GOLD analysis project Ga0325405, IMG submission 205663) | Populus deltoides microbial communities from Bellville, Georgia, United States - Xylem-Control-R2 | ecosystem: Host-associated > Plants > Phyllosphere > Stem > Wood/Secondary xylem... | reverse complement strand
CCTTAATTTTATTTATATTACATATTAAAGAGGAATCGTTTTGAGAATAGGAGTGAAACTTAATTCTGTCGCATTAATTAGGTCATTTTTTTACAAGTTAAAAAAAAATTGTTTTGATTACTGGAGTAATTATGAGATGAGTAAATTTTAAGTGTGCACAAATGAGTATAAAAGTTAGATTTTAAGATTGTTTGGTTGGGAGTTCAACACCAAGTGGAACAGGTAGATTCAATATTTATTTGAACCTGTGACAATATATGGTTTCTAAGTTACAAATGGAAGAATTAAAAGGAATAATTAAAAAAAAAAAACAGATAGAGAGAGAGAGAGTAATAGGTATTCTGTAAAGCATAATTTTTTACAAAGGTTTTCACATAGTAATTCTTTTGCTTGGTGGAATTTAACTTGTTGCATACTTTGGTGTAGAAAATTTAGTTTTTGGTTTAAGGGATACAAAAAAGTTTTTTATGGGTTTTTAGGATAGAAGATTTTTTTACAAGGGGCTTTTGATGGTTCCTATTTTTTAAGCTAGTAGACTGAATTAAAAAGATGATTCAAATCAGGGTTTGATGTGGGAGACCTTTCAGAAGATGCTCCTGATGATACAGAGGGTCTGGATGCTGCAGCAGCACATGTGGCAAATTTGCTGTCAACGGAGCCCTTTGACAGTAGGTTTTCTTTTTCAGATATTTCTTATATGATGAGAGAGTTACTTGGAAATTATTTTGACTATTTTTGTCACAGACATATCCTATGTTGCTTATTTTTGGAAAATAACTTCAGTCTGGTTCAGGAAACAACTTGAGAGACTAGTTCATACCTTTTCATTAGCATAATGGATCGATTGACAATCATGCAAAATCATAATACCCTCTTGAAACGCGTACTGATTTTTCACAATATTGATATCAAATATATCTATGTGACAGTTAGACTTGGAATTGGAGGCTTCAGCATGGGTGCTGCAACTGCTATGTATTCTGCTACCTGTTTTGCTGCTGGAAAGTACTCAGATGGCAGTGCATACCCTGCCAATTTGAGTGCAATTGTTGGATTAAGTGGCTGGCTTCCATGTTCAAAGTTTGTTTTTTCCTCTCTGTTTTTCTCTTTTGTAATGTACTCTTTGCATATAATTTTATGCTCTGTTACTTCCCAGGACCCTGAGTAAGAAAATAGGAGGGGATGAAACCGCAAGGCGTGCTGCTTCCTTGCCTATATTGCTCTGTCATGGCAAAGGTATTCAGCACTTTCTCTTATATGCATATCTTATTGGATACCCTGTTATGTCTCTTATTTACAAGAGGTTGGGAGCTCTATCAAAAGATCTAGGCATGAGCAGTTTTTACTTAATTGCAATCAGGCTGTAATATAGTAATTGACAGGTGGGTCAATTATTACACAATATATGTGTGTGTTTTACCCAAAACCAGTATACTTCTGTGAAATCCATGATCGGAAGACCCTGGTATTAACAAGATCATTTGTGCAATGACTTATATTTTATAATTTACTTTCCTGGCACCGTCACTTGGTATCTGCATGATGCTATGTCTTTGTGGTTTGAGGCCATATTTTCTGCTATGTTTGATACCTTTAAGTTTACACCTTAGAGTACATTCTTTTGATGTTAATAAAAGGAGGTAAATTATTCAAAGTAACTCTTATGTAAGCGGTTACTGAAGGTAGAAGTTAGATTTTATTCATATTTGTTTGTATGATGATTGGATGGTTAATTGTTGGTTGCAAGAGACAATAAGAGTTATGAATTGTTTGGGGTGCAGAATTGGTGAGGACAGATTTGGCATCTGTGTCCCATGAAAGGTTTGTGTTGAGCTAGGGCTTATTACTTACTGAATTAGAGTTGAATGGAACTTGTTTGGGGAGAAATAAGGAGAAATTGGGCTATGAACATTAGCTTGCAGCACCATAGCAGCAGAATATTAAGGCAAGAGGAAGAATTGTGAGAAAATAGATGGACAAGAGATTGAAGAAGAAACTTTAGGCACCAAGCCTTCAAAATAAAATAACTCAACTCTTACTTGATTGGAAAGAAACTAAATAGGAATAAATTGTTAAGACTAAGTGATGTTGGCCCCCATAATAGATATTTTAGGGCTACTTATTTTAGAAAGAAATGTGGGTTTAATTTTAATATTTTAGTTTTCTTATTTTCTCACTTTTATTAGGACTTTTATTTTATTTGTGTGCATGTAAATAAACTCCACAGGCAGACTTTCTGTTTAACATATTATTAATCGAAATAAAAACTTGAGTTTTACCCAAGATCTCTCTCTTGTTTTGGTTACCTTAAGATTGAGTGTCTCTTGATTTGGTGATCTATTTGTGGTTCTACATCACTACGACATTAACGTTTTAAATAAGGCTAGACCTTCAAGAAATTCAGAAAGTTGCTTGAACACCCCTGATTGATTGGAACATGCAAAGGCTATTATTCTGCCCTTCTTACATAATAACCCAGGACTGAAATTCAAACCTTTAAACTAAGAAACCTATCATTGTAGCTTATTCTTAGACTAGAAACCTCTCTGTTGAAGAATCACACATCTTGGTTTTGATTTTCCATAGTTGATAAATCATCTTTAACCATAACTTAAGTGTGTCATTGATTCTCCCCTTCTTCAGAAAAATTGGACCTTGAGTTTTGAAATGTTGAGTATGAAAATTCATAGAACATGCACAAGTAGGAAAGCTTGAAGGTTGCTTTGCTTGACTTATTTTAGAAAACTTGCACAAAGCCAAAGAGTGATTTTTCAAGGTAAATTGTTATGTCTTTGGCATTATAAAATCAATAGTTGACACAAATTGCACATTTTCCTTGGTAAAAACCTCTTCATGCTTGATGTCAATTCTTATTATCTTCATCTGTCATGGGTCTGCTCTTATCTGCTTGCTTTAAAACAGCTCCCTCAAATTTCTAGCACCATTAAATTCATCGACTTTGATATCACAATCCTTTGATGTATGACAACAAATATTTGTGATTCTGGTACTTGAAAAATATAGGATGAAAAGCTAGCATGATTGAAAGAAGCATACGGGTTGATTTTGGACCTAATTTATAAATAGGTGCCTCACTTGTCTTACAATTCTACATAAAGGAGAAGATTTGTGAGGCAAAGCTGAAAAGATCTATGGATGAAAGACAAGACCTTTAGGCCTATTAACAATGACTAATATAATAAACATAAGCCACAACAAAAGTCATCCAAACTCAGTGACAGGGATGATGAATTGGCCATTGATCACTGACATCTATTAAAAAATTGTTATAATTGAAAGGTATGGGACTAAATTGAGTTTTCTCCAAATAATAAACAATAAAACTCCTAAATAATACTAAAAATCTTGAATTATAATATAGCAAATAATTTCCTATACAATCAAATTTTTGTCAGGTGGTCTCTCTAGCATATTGTGTGAACTTCATTAATTGCTTCATAAATTTTTCATTAAAAAAACTTTTTGTTTCACTATCACTATATTACCTCACACCTTATTAATGGTTATTAAAAGGGAAACTTATCACTTTCACATCAATGCTTTTGAATCCCCAAATATTTAAGAAGCAATAATTTTGTCCAACTCATGGTGACCTGAGAGACTGCCACACTTGGGTAGTAGGCAATCCTCCTGCAAGGTTGCGGGAAATTTATGTTCAAATGTTATCTTGTAATTTTGTACACTTGGAATGTTGGTGAAGCATTTTTGTGTGTCATCTAATGTATGCTGTGCACAAGGTGTGTTCTGTACGAGACATGTATTAATTGGAATCACAATATCAACACATCAATTACCATTAGAGAGATTCTGTAGCTTTTCAATAACATTAAATGGTCAACCATTAGTGTGGCTTCCACTATTGCATCCCCAAATACCTGTCTGCTTAGGTGTGGGGAATGCTGTGATCATCTTGATTTTGGACTTTAATTGATTACAGGTGATGATGTGGTTCCTTACAAATTTGGTGAAAAATCCTCACGGGTTTTGGTTTCAACTGGATTCCAGGATGCAACATTCAAAGCATACAATGGGTATGTATCTTGTTTCAATTCTGTGACATACAGGAGTCAACTTTTGATTATTTTTGCTCCACTATACAGGCTTGGTCACTACACAATCCCTGAAGAGATGGATGAGGTTTGTGCTTGGCTTACTTCTAAGTTGGGGCTTGGAGGGCGTTCTCCATGATTTGACGTTCTGTGCATGCATGAAGGATTTGCTTGGGCGGGAAAAAACTGAAGCAGAAAATATTCAGAGGCATAAACAAAATAAAGTTGCCAAAAGTGGTTCCGGGCATGTTATACATGTAATACAGTGCTCTCTGTGACAAGTTGGTACTCGTGTACCTAGGAGTTGGGTTGAACTGCATTTTTTAAGTTAGGGAATTGCATTTCGTTCGAGTCATTTATGTGCTTTTCCGCAGTTTAGCATTGAAAGTTGAACGTTCATATTAATTGCCATATTCGAGACTTGATGTTGTATTGTCTGTCGTCACAGAGGTCTAAGTACATGATCAGAAACTCGTAATGAAGGCTCTTTTCTGAAATTATTGGGTGTTTCATGGAACACAAAGCATAGTAAACCTGTTTTCCACGGTGGAACTTCAAGGAGACAATAGAACACCCTTCAAGTTTCATTCTGGGTCCTCCCCGTCGATGTCGTGCTTTGACTTGTTGAGATTATGGTACTGTGGGTTCATGAATCTTGAGAGAACATGAAATCTCGAAGCCCAGCAAGGTTTCATTATTTGTTTTGCCACCATAAGGTTTGTCCATCAGGAGTTTAATTTTCTTAATACTTCTCATTTTCCCTCTGTTTTCCATCGGGGTTTTGTGGGGGCTTGGAGTCGACCGAATATAAGCTCCTACTGTCCAGCACGAGTTGAGAAAGGTAGCTTCAGATTTGCATCCGAATTATCAACTACGTCCCAATCGGCTCTGTACCAGCTGCTTTTCCGGATTGATTTTTCCATTTATTCAGATTTGATTAGTTAATTCCCATCGTGATCAAACGATCCATTAAAATCCAACAAATAGACATATGATATGTGATGAGGTGATAAAACCTCAATTTATGATGGAGCTTCTAACAAGGATGATATAGGCTGAGTTCTTGAATGAATGCGGGTTATGGATGTTTTGCAAAATAAAAAAAGTTCTCTAGTTAAAGTAGGAATTCTTCAATGTTTCAGTTAATGAAGACACTAAAAAGTTGAGAAAGTTGTATATAATACGTTTTTAAAGCTAGGTTTAAAGAGAGTTTTTTAGGTTAAAAAGGTAGTATCTCTTATTATCTTGAGCTCAATGGGGTTTATATAACATTAAGCACACTTGGGTATGTTATGGTGGTTAATAACAGGGAGCAAGATGGTTAATGTTCTTACCATCTAAAATTTTAGACAACTTGAAACATACATTTAAAAGATCAATAGGCTATTATAAAAAGTTGTTTCATGATTTGTGGGCTCAATTATGAACTATCTTTTGAATTAATTCTCTACATACCTCTTATTAAGAAAGTGCACGTATATTTAATACTTATATTGTTCGCTATCTTGGTTGGTGAGGGATAGACTAAGATTGACCTGGATAAAAATAAATAAATAAAAAGGTCAAAGACCTACTTAGGCCTCCTAGAAGTGATCCTCGATAAAGATGCTCACTAGAAGATAAGAAACATTGTTAAGCATGACTTGATATCCTTTCTAGGTTCATGATTGTATGGAGATATAAAGGGACATATCTCTATTCATATGTAACCTGATAAATTAGTTTCCCTTCCTAGTTTTTATGGCATGGGTGTATGACGATTAAATCCTTCTTGTCTGTACTTGGATTCATTGTAAACCCTAGGATTAATGGTGTAAATCTCGATTAAAAATAACCAGTAAATATGAGGAATTTATATGATTAATTGTATAATCCTTTGTTTTATCTTGTAAACCCCAAGTCAATTAGTATAAACCCGAGAGAAAAATAATAAATTGGATGAACAAGGATAAAATAGTAATTGATAAAAAAAAGAGTGAAATTTCATATAAATACCATATGGCCGACGGTTGAGAGAGAGAGAGATTAAGAGAGGGGAGGTCTCATCTTCATTTCTTTTTCTAAAGGATTTCAAAGGGGTGCTAGAGTGTGATTTCTAGCTCAAAATTAAATAAAGAAACTCGTGGAAATTGAAAAGGATTGAGTGTTTATTATGTTTAGTTAGGGTTGTGAAATTGTGATTGTTGGTGGAAAGGAAATATTATTAGTGGCTTAATATGAAAAAAAAATAGCAGAATGTGTAACAAGAAGTGCTATTTGTCAGCAGGTGAAAACTAATCATAAAAACTGGCTAGAGAATTACAACCTCTTATTTTATAGGGATGAAAGTGGGAGAACATCTCCATGGATTTTGTATTAAGACTTACGAGGAGTGATAGATGAAATGATGCAATTTAGAATGTTGTCGATTGACTTACTAAATCTACCTTATGTTTACCGATAAAAATGACAGATTTTGTGGACAAATTAGCTAAGTTATGCATTGATGAAGTGGTCAAACCATACGGGGTTCTAATGTTTATTGTTTATGACCAGGATCCTTGATCTACTTCCTGATTATGGACGAGTATATAGCATGCTTTAGAGATAAAATTAAGTATGAATACAACTTTTCATCCTTAAACTGATAAACAATTAGAAATGACTATCTAGATATTAAAAGGCCTTCTAAAGTCTTTATTCTAGATTATGGGGGAAGCTGAGAGAGTTATTTATCGTTAGTGAGATTTCTATATAACAACAATTATTATGACATATAGGTATGGCTCCATTTAAAGCATTATATGAGAGATAATGTCAGACTTCATTATATTAGGATGAAACTAGTGAAAGGGAATCATTGGGATCGAAGGTGGTTTAAATGAACTATAAATAAGGTCCAGATAATTAAAACCATGATGAAAAAAACTCAGGATAAACAAAACAACCTATGTTTATAACCAAAAGAGGCCCTTAAAGTTTGTTGTAGGTGATTGAGTATTTCTAAAGATAAATCCCTAGAAGAACATAATTTGTTTTGGAAAGAAAGGGAAATTGGCTTCAAGGTATATCGATCCCTTTAAGATTATGAAGAGAATTGGACCAATGGAATACTGGTTGGGATTACCATCCCATCAATCTAAAACTCAAAGTATTTCAGGTGTCATTGCTTTGAAATGAGGAATTGGATCCTTCTCAAATTTCTCCACAAATCCCGATTGAAATCAAAGAAGATTTGACACTTGAAGTAAAATCAGTAAAGATCACTAAACATATTGAAAAGAAATTATAAAATAAGATGTTTTCTATGGTGAAAGTGGTATGAAGAATATCTTAGATCCAAGAGTTGATTTGGAAAAAGGAGTTGAAAATGACAAAAAAAAATATTTGAACTTATTTTCAAAAAAAGGTAATTACTCATATTGCAGATAAAATCTTTTAAAAAAGAAAGCATTGTAACCATAGGTTTAATGGTGTAAATCCCGATTGAAAATAACTAGTAAATATGAGGAATTTAACAATTAATCATATAAATACCCTATTTCATTATGTAAACTCCGAGTCAATTAATGTAAAAAAAAAATAAAGGAACAAACGTGAAGTAACAATTGATGAAAAATAAAAGGAATTTTTTTTATATAAACACCATGTAGCCAGCTATTTAGATAGAAAAAATAAGAAAGGGAGGGTTCATCTTTGCTTCTTTTACTAAGGGATTTGAAAATTGGTGTTAGGCTGTGGTTTTTAACTCAAAATTAAATTAAAAATTTTATGAAAATTAAAGAGGTTTGAGTGTTTGTAATGTTTAGCTAGGGTTGTGAAATTATGATTATAGGTGGAAAGAAAGAGGTGGGATTTTGGATACCCTCACCAAATTTATTTTAAATTGGTGTTATTTGAGGTTGTAGGAAGGTTTATCTTCCTTTAATTTCATTTTTATGTTATATATTTTGATTTTTTTAAAATTGTAGTAGATGTTAAGAGATTGTTAAGATATGTGAAATTAAAAATTGATTAGAGAAATGCTTATTGGTTAAAATTCTTGGAGATTTAATGTTAGAAATGGTATAATTTATAGATAACTTGATGAATTTGAGGTCAACCATGAATTTTCAAACTATAGGTGGTTGACCATGTTGGTGAAATTTACAGGGTTTTGGTATGATTTGGAGTTAATTGTGTGTTTGATTTTGATTATGTATGTTTAGATTTGGATTATGACCATTTAAGTTGAGTTCTAATGTATACATTCTTGTTGATGTGTTTAGGGGGGGTGAGTATGTGAAATTTCTATTAAATTGATGAGTTGAATAATGCTCACCATGTGTTTGATAAAATGTTAGACATTGAACATTGATGACCAAATGGGTTATAGAAATGGTTGACAAAAAGGTTAGGACATTAAAACAAGTTGGTATGTTTGAAATTTAAATATGTGTTAGTTGTTGTGGGTGAATATTTTGGTAAAAAAAATTAAGGGAGAGGAAACCTTGGTTTTGGTTGAATAATTAAGGGTTTATTGTGTCAACTAATATCCATGTACATGTGGTAGATGAGTGAGCCAACAGTGAGTAAATATGTAGTATGTTGTCTCAATCTTCTTTGTTGAATGTTGTTGGATTGACAACCACAGATTAGGTATTTATAGAATGTTATGATAGTCCAAATCCATAAAAATATGGGTTGTTATGATAGTTGGAATATGATAGCAGAAAGATGTACGAGTGTAGGATGATTTAAGCAGCGTTTTATGTGTAATTGAAAGCTATTATAATAGTACAAAAGCATGCAAATTTAGGCTGATTTAAGCAGTATTCTATGCATTTGAGGGTTGTTACAACAATATAATAATATGACAATTTAGATTGATTTAAATAGTGTTATGGGTATAATTGATGGTTGTTACAACAACATAATAATGTGCCAATTTATATTGATTTAAATAGTGTTATGGGCATGATTAAGGGTTGTTAAGATAGCATAAAAGGGAGAGTTTAAGGGCTGTTATAATAGTGTTTTTATAGTTGAATGTAGGTTGTTATGGCAACAAAGAAAATGCATATGATTGGGGGTTGTTATGAAACCCCAAAAGTGTGAAAGTGTGGGCTGTTATGGCAGCCTTAAAGACATGTATTTGTTGACTATTAGGATAGTTGTGAATGGATATTGATGGATTGATGATAAAAAATTATGTGTGTGATATTGATGATGTTTGTCAAAAGTTTTAGGGAAAGGGATAGTCAAAGGTGTGTTTGTGTTTTGAGGTATGAACAACCAAATATGCTCATGTTATTATTGAAGAATAGGTTAGCTGTGCGTACATTTGTAATTGCTTAAATGGGCTAAAATTGTTAAATATTTATGGTAACTTTTGTACTTGTATGTTTAGGCTAAATTGGTTGCAAAATGAATGTGTGTGTGTGTATTTGGCTAAATGAAATGTTGATTTGTTATCATTTGGGATTTATAGGAGAAAGGTCTAGAGTGGGAAACTTAATAAGTGTAAAGAAAGAAAAGGCACTTTGATATAAATGAATCACCATGTATGGATATAGTGAATAAGTGTTAATACCATAACATGGTTATATGTGTGTGTGCGTGCGCGCGCGCGCTTGTGTATATGTGTGTGATTATTGGAAATCCTTAAAATGGATTTACAGTTGTGTTAATTACCTTTATTTAAATACCAAAGTTGAATTATAGCCTTGAGTATTAATGCATTTTATATTCTACATTTTATGTGTGTCATTCAAGTTTAAGTACCAAAGTTGAATTACGGCCTTGAGTATTAATGCATTTTATATTTTACATCTTATGTATGTCATAAAAGTACTTCTTTCTAGCCGCCTCAATCTTGACAACTCACATTATATCTTCCTAATATATCATTATTTAGGTAGAACTCTAAAAGGAATTATAATATGTAAATTCTGGTTGTATATATTTTAACTATGTGAGGCTTTTTCTATATAGGTCCCCCCTCTTCTATGTGTATCTAACCACCTATTTATAATAACCCCATATATTCTTTTCACACCTAAATTCCAAACTCTTCAACACCCTACCATAGTTTTCTAGTATTTTTCAAAATCTTCTATTGTTTTCTAAAAGTTTCCTTTATTTTTTAACAACATCGTGTTCCTTCTCCTTTCTTTTTCAATTCAATTTTTTTTTTCTAAACTAGACTTTATTATTTTTTTTTGAATTATATTTTAATTACTAAAACTTTTTTCTTCTTGATTGATTTTTTTTTTTTTGAAAAATTTCAAAATACAAAAATAAGAAGCAAAACGATCAAAAATTATGATATGACTAGAGACCGGCCAAATCACGTTGAAAACATATTTTATTAGAATTTTGGTATTTTTTGTATTTTTTCAATTGTTTTTGAACTTATATTTAAAATAAGGATAAAAAATAGTGTAAGGGTAATTTTTATGTGAGATTGTTAGTGTGTTTTTCTCTGGGTTTGGTGACTATTTTTAGAATGTTTGGTAAAGTCAAACTAATTATATGAAGCTTTTTTCAAATGAGTTTTTTATTTTCTCTTTCATCTAACCATCTATTTATAATAACTCAATATATTGCTTTCACACCTAAATTCTAAACTCTTCCACACCTTTGCATAATTTTTCAAAAACTTCTAGTTTCATCTAATTTTTAACAACATCGTGTTCCCTCTCCTTTTCTTTTTCAATTCAATTTTTTTTTCTAAACTAGACCTTATTATTTTTTTCAATTATATTTTAATCACTAAAACTTTTTTTTTCTTGATTGATTTATTTTTTTTCTTTTTTTTTTAAAAAATTTAAAAATACAAAAATAAAAAGTGAAATGGTAAAAAATTATAAAATGACCAGAGATCAGCCAAATCACTTCGAAAACATATTTTATTTAGAATTTTGTTATTTTTTTGTATTTTTTTCAATTTTTTTGAAATTATGTTTAAAACAAGGATAAAAACAAGTGTAGGGGTAATTTTTGCATGAGATTGTTATTGTGTGTTTTTCTCTTGGTTTGGTGATTTTTTTTTGAATGTTTGGTAGAGCCAAATTAATTGTATGAGGGTTTTTTTTATGTGGTGTCTTTTTTTTTTCTCCCCTCTAACCACCTATTTATAATAACCCAATATTCCTACCACATCTAAATTCTAAACTCTTCCACACCTTTCCATATTTTTTCAACATTTTTCAAAAACTTATAGTTTTTTATCAAAGTTTCCTCTATTTTTTAACAACATGCGTGTTCCTTCTCCTTTTCTTTTTCAATTCATTTTTTTTCTAAACTAGACTTTATTTTTTTTTCAATTATATTTTAATCACTAAAACTTTTTTCTTCTTGTTTGATTGACTTTTTTCCTTTTTTTTGTTTTTTTTTAAATTAAAAATACAAAATGATCAAAAATTATAAAATGACAAGAGAAATCACATCAAAATATATTTTTTAAAATTTTTTGATATTTGTTGTATTTTTTAAATTTTTTAAAAATATATTGAAAACATGGATAAGAACGAGCAATGCCGTAAGGCATGTCAAAACATAACATTCATACATTGTGTATGCATACATATAGACACACAAATTCTTATTTAAAATCTCATAGTACATCCTTTATTGTATTTCCATTTTTATTTGCTCTTAACAATTATATACAATTTATATACAATTTCTTTTCTCTCATAATTTTCACATGCCTCAAGAGAATTTAATTTTTAACATATGTTTTATTAACTGGTCATTTAAAATACTTTTAAAGAAATAAATTATGAAGCTCTTCTTTTTACATTGATGTTATATAACACCAAAAATGACAAAATTCAAATCATTCATTAAAACAAATTTCATGAGGTATTCTTCCAAAATTTAATTATTTTTTACAAAATTATTATTAAAAAATTGAACTTATAATTGGGGTCTTGTTTCACAAACAAATATTACTAAAGTGTAAACCTAAGGAGAAGAAAGAAAAGGTTTTGAGTTGAGGAATATAGAGTATATTCCTTCACAAATTTAAAAGTTTAGTATCCTATATAAAAATATATAAAATTTAACTCTTATCCATTATTTTTAAATAATAATTACCATGTTGGTTTCCCCAACAATTATTGTCCTACATCAATGTTTTTGGGCACCCATTAGGTTTTACCCTTTGAAAAAACTACAGGAAACTACTCGGTAGAAATTAACATACCCTCCAAACTACTTCTTACTTCCTAATATTCAATTTCATAAAATGAAATAAACAATGGAAAATAAAAAAGAATTGTGTTATTTTGACTCCATTTTTTTGTTATTCTTTCTTCATTATTTATTATAGAGATTAAAATAGCTTTACTTAATATTTTTCTTTTATTTCATTTAAATCTTAAAAGTAATATAAATTTTAGAACCGACTTTTTTATATATTTTTTTTAAGAAAATCAAGAATATATAAGAAAAGGAGTAGATTACACCTAAATATTTCTGATATTATTTTTCAAAAAATACAAGTTAATTAAAAAAAATATTTACATACTTAGCATTAAGTTGATGGATGATTTAAATTTTATGAATAAATTACTCAATAAATCATGACCTCTAAAGTTTTTTAGATACCAAAGAAAATATATTATAAATCTCAAGTTATTAAGAATACTTTAGTATTGTTTTATGCTATAAAAATAGATTATGAAGTTGTGGGAATAACACCATTCTACTCAATAAAGCTATTTTAGTTTTTATAATAAATGATGGGAAGGAGAATAAAAGTTGTGGGGTTGGAAGAACACACAATAAAAAAAGAGAAAAAAAGTAGAGAATTTAATGGAGTTGCAACAATTGGATGAACAATGTATGCCGCTTGCACACCATCAATGGGTGCCTCATAATTTTCAGCCTCTTCAAATAAACAAAAGCGCGTCTTTTAATCAAATCCCACGTTGAGGCATCTTTAACCCAGATTCCGAGCACACAAACAACTTTATGAGGCAGTTTTCTCTTTTCATCAAGAAGACAACTTCATTTGTGAGCCTCCTTAACAAAAGCCACATCCCCACTTACAGTACCCGGTGACAGCAAGTGCTTCTCTTGATCAGTATCATCAATTTCTGTTGACTCGTAGGGGGTGGTGGTTGCCAGAGAATCACTCCCATCTTCTTCTGAAGATTATTACCCAAGAAATGAAACAACAATGTCAAGAATGCAACCAGTACAGTCAAGTTTATCCTGGATTACATGTCAGATTGCAGAAAACGAAGAAAAGCTGTTCATATTCAAGAAACAAATTACTCACCTAAGCACTCATGGTATTCAGGTAGCTGTTTAACAGTAGTTACTTGGAGGCTCTCAGGAAGCAGACAACTACAGAGAACACCTGACATCTCGACCAATAGCTAAATTAGTTTTCTTTCTGAAAAAATGGTGTTTCACTTGCAAGTAAAACTCAACAGGCGAGACTCCAGTAAAGCAAACAAGCAAAGCAACTTAATTTGAGAATATCTTTTGCACGAACACCACTTAATATGCTTGACCAAATAGATAACTTAGAAGTAAACAAGTAAACACCGAGCTAAACGTATATTTGCAAAGTATAGCGATGAAGTCCACTGCAGCTGGCTCTCTGCCAGTCACGGTGGAAATTCAGGAAAGGAATGCCATAGAGTGGGTGGGGAAAAACATAAATTACAGCTGAATAATGGCTAAAATTAGGATAAAACCGAAGTTAGAACAAGAAAATAGAACTTAGGGTTCACAAGAAACCTCTGGAATCTGAATAGATAAATAAAATAATGAAAAACAAGTATTATATAACCTTAGCAGCCTATTTATATCAGTTTAAGCCTTGCATCCTTAGGAAAAGGGTTCTCAATCTCAGTCCCCTAGTTAACTTCTAAGGAATTACCTTAAACAGTAGATCAATTAAATAACCTAGTATCAGAAATCAAATGAAATAAATTGTTAAGAAAGCTCCTGTGGCAAAGAAGAATTAAAAACTTGAAGGAAGAATTGTCCACACCTAGCCGAGCAAGCCGATTCACCCATCCTGGTATACGCTTGCCTATCAATCTACACGAGATGTCATCTGTAAAATGGTTGCAATTCTTAGAGATGAGGTGATAGGTATCTCCATGATACTCGGAAGCAGCACTCTCTATAAATGTTTGGAATTCGGAGGGAGGCATAGTTATCCTGCCTAAAAGGATGGAACATCTGTAAATAAAACCAGGGCAGTTCCTTGGTTCCACTTCAAAAACTCCACTGACAGGGAAGTCATGGGCTCCAAATCCGTACTCCTTACCATGGACTGTTCATACACGTAGAGAAAGTCAATGCAGTTCATTAGATTTTTAAGGGAATGGCTATGGACATTGAGATTCTAATGTTAAATCCACGTCTTTTAAAACAGACTATAGATGCATTATGACTTGGCCAAAGCTAGTCTCACTCCCAAGAACATAACAGGTTTTCACAGGCTACGGGTACTCTCACCAAATCTGAGCCTCTAAAACATTGATACCATGAGCGACGAGCTCCAGGCCGCAAAATTTTCATATTTCAGGCGGGCCATGAGAATCTTGCTATTAAAATATTGATAAAATCAAAGCACGTATAGATTATATTGGATGGGATTAACACAGTAAACTTCACTATTCAAAATCATTAAATCAAGAAACCAAATCACCAAAATAAAAGGGAGAGAAGACACGCGCACACACCTTCAATGCCTGAATGAAAAATCCCAAAACCGAACCAATAGGTGTACTGGTTTAGAGGGGTGAGGTCGTAAACATTCAAAACCACCTGCGTCTCACTGTTATTCGAATTATCATTATCAGAGCTCGAACTCGGTAAATCCTCCGCCGCCCCCATTTTTAACCCAGATCCACAATTCAGCTGTACAAACGGCCACTTGATTAGCCTCTCACAGATCCATCTCTAGCAATATATATATATTTTTAAAAAAAAAAACAACGAAAATGTTCATCTCTTTCTGTTGAAAAAATTATAATGATGATGAGATTTAAAAAAACACTCAGAAACAACTGTTTATATATATATATATATATATAAAGATTTTTCTTCGGTTAGGAAAATTAAAAAAAAAAAAAAAAAAAAAGGAAGGTAGGGCCGCAGCCACCTTTTCTTTTCTATTCTTCCCCGGTTCAAATTTTCTTCCCAATCTCTCCCTTTCCTTCGTATCTGTCCAATTATGTCCGGAGTAGTGACGACAATATTGTGAAAATCTCAATTTAAATGTTTTAAAGTTTATAAAATATCGCAATATAACTAAAGGAATTGGAATTGGAATTTAAAAAATAAGAATAGAAAATCAATATCACAATATAATCCAAAAAGTTGTTGCCGGCACGACAGAGCCTAGAAGGCATCCGTACTTTTTCTTCTGGTGTATAATGCATGCTGAATAATAGTGGGTTAATTTGTCGCTAATCAGCTTCTTTTTTTCTTTTCTTTTTTTCTTTTTACCCTGAAAAATATAGGTTAGTTTTTTTTTTATATTTCAATTTCAGTTTTAATTTATTTGATTTCTAATTTTTATCCTTAATTTTTTTTATTAAATTTTTATTTACTTTCAATTTATCCTTCAATTCTAATTTGTCATATATAATTTTTTTCAATATGATCCTTTTTTT
>Ga0325405_1003707_pt1 | contig 15685 bp, 10 predicted proteins | sample PopdelMetagenome_21_FD_205663 | JGI IMG/M metagenome (GOLD analysis project Ga0325405, IMG submission 205663) | Populus deltoides microbial communities from Bellville, Georgia, United States - Xylem-Control-R2 | ecosystem: Host-associated > Plants > Phyllosphere > Stem > Wood/Secondary xylem... | reverse complement strand
CCGGGCCGCGGGCCCCCCCCCCCCCCCCGAGAGAGAGGTTCCCACTTTCTGAAAGACACAGACATTTTACATACCCCACAAATTCCATAGAATCAAGAACTACATCACATAAAAGAAAAGAAAAGCAAAACAACATAAACTTCAAAGAGAATCAAACCACTGAAAAATAACCTAACACTAGGGAGAAAAAGGAGCTTACTTTGGTGGGGTGGCGAGGTTTCTTCAGATGAGGCGGAGAGTACGATGTTGTAGAGAAGAGGTGGTGTTGATATTACTTGAAGAGGTGTTGCTGGTGGCTTTTGGGATCTTTGAAAGGGAAGAGGCGGCTCTTTTTAAAGCGAAAGACTGATGCCCCAAGTGCTACCACCACTGGCCATGAACACTAGAAATAACCTAGTTGGATTGGAGCCAGCCAATAATTAGTATTTTATTAGTCGTCACTAATCTACCTAATTAACAAATTTTTAATTGATTTTTTTTAGCTGACTTGGACGCCCGCCCATGTTCAACTCATTTTTTTCCCTTTCCATTTAAATTCTGTTTTTCATGTAATCAATTTTTTTTTAAAAAAAAGAATGGCATTGAATCAAATTCAACATTCTATAAATAAATCAAATTCCCTTTTTAACATCGGTATAATGCTTGTGTCTAAGATCACTGAATTTTTATAAGAAGATCTTAATATTAGTTATATTAACTGAATAAATTTTTTTATCTAATTATCTGCATTTTTAAAAGGAATTACAACTCTTTAAACAAGTTTGAAATTAACATTTCCAAGAAAAACATTCAGAATCCTAAACAAGTATAAGAAATAAAAGAAAATAAAATATTAAATTAAGGCTGTAGATTTCTTGTATCTTTCAAACCTCGACAATTAGAGTGTAAAATGAAAATAATATATACTTGAATATATTTATACGTACCACTCCCAACATTGTTCTGGTGTCTAGTGAAGCACTGTGCATGAACCCCGAGCCTAGTACAATGAACATCCAGATCAGAAGTGGTTCCAAACAGCAGCAGCAGCAGCAAATCCTTCATCACACAGATTAAATCGAATCTCTGAATTGCTGGAGTTACTTGGAAGCATTATGTCGTAATCCATGAAATGCAAAGCACTTGGACACTGCCTACGTGAAACAGCAGGATGCTTCCTTGGCCAGAATGATGCTGCGAAATGTCCCCACAGATGAACAAATCTATATATGTCAGATATTGGATATGAGGAGAAATAATGGATAAACAACAACCACACAATGTTTTACTTCACAGATTGATCATTGTTGTCTTTCCTCTTGATGTCTAGCTAGATGATTAAATGCCATCTTTTAATTTTACTACAAGCAAGGGAACCCATAATTAATGAGACATTAATATTGAACTGCAAATTAACTTTTGCTGTAGGGTTTTAGATTCTGTTTCATTTAAAAATCTTATCATATATATATATATATATATATATATATATATATATATATATATATTTGGTAGCTCGTGACCTTATAAATCTTGTGACCTTAGAAATGAGGATAGATTAGAAGAAATTTAGGATATGATACGCATGCGTGCATGAAGGATACTAGTTGGATTAAGATACAGAGGGTCCATTTAGAATCAGATAAGAAGGTTCAAAAATACAAGACGAGCCCATAAATACAAGAAGAGAGAGACCATATCCTTTCTTTTTGATGTTGAAGGCAAACTCTTTATTTATTTATTTATCTTTTACATAGTAAAAAAATAATAATTTTAATTATATAAAAAAAAGTATTTCTTGCAACCTGCAGCCCCAATCTTCAATATTTACATCCTTTCCAAATTTATTTTTCAAAGAATTTCAACTCATTAACGTCAATGCACGGGATTCTTATATATTCAAATATATATATGATCTCGACAAAGATATTCGGTTAACATTACTCTCTTTTTTATACCTATCCGATCCTTCTCATGCATGCGTACGTGAAGCATAATTATGATCAACATAGTCATTATTAATATAGTTATCCTGAACTTGGTATTAAATTTTAAATCTATTAGCATGTCCGAGAGATATCAGGAGCAGACTTCCAAACATTCAATAAGATGTTTTTCTCCTCGGATAATCTATTAAGAAAATTCTTTCCTCTTGGCCAACCATTTCCACTATATATCACAGATATTTTAAGAATAAATATTTGTGTATTTATGGTATGCATGAGGAAATTAAATATTTTTTTTATATTATTACGCAGTAGATAAAGCCCAGCTGGATGATCAATTCTTTATGAGAATTAAAATATTTTTGCGTGCTGTATCCTTTTTTATTACTGGCACAACAAAATCAAACGACAATATATATATGATTCAAGGGAAATTAATTATCTCAAATATGCAAAATTTAAATTTGGCAACGTTTTTCTATTTTTTTCAGCTATAATATTGGAAAATTCTACTTTACTCTAAGCATGTAATTATTGTCGAACTCTTCATTTTGGAGGGAAAGAAATAAATATGGTAGTAACATTAAATTTTGGAATATTTTTTGAGATTCCTGGAGGGAAGGCCAATAATTAAGGCCCTGTTCCTCAAGTAGTCTTTAAAGGCTCCACTCTTTGGTATTTACCATCTCTCTTTTCCTTCTTTTTCATCTTCAACCCCTAGCTAATTAAGAAGAAAAATGTTGTTTAATATTTCTTGTTTACGGTTTTTTATTCTTTGCATGGCCTTCATCCCTTCCTGTGTTCTTGGGTTCTCATCACATGGTTTACCTACTTCATCGTTCAATGAATCATTCATTCGTTTATTTGGGAATGATCATGTGATTTTTCTTGACGATGAACGAAAATCAGTTCAAATTTCCCTTGATCAAAGTTCAGGTTCTGGTTTTGCGTCACAACTCACGTATCTCTATTCATATTTCAGTGCTTCCATCAAATTACCAGGAAATTACACCGCTGGAGTTGTTGTCTCTTATTACACATCAAATGCTGATGAGTACACAGCTAATCACGATGAAATTGATTTTGAGTTCTTGGGAAATACTGGAGGCAAACCTTGGACCCTCCAAACCAATTTATATGGCAATGGAAGTACAGGTAGGGGACGTGAAGAGAGGTACACACTCTGGTTTGATCCTACTCAAGATTTCCATTCGTACAGTATTCTCTGGACCGGTACATGGATCGTTTACTACGTGGATGATGTTCCTGTTAGAGTGGTTCAAAAGATTGATGCCATGGGTGGAGATTTTCCCTCTAAGGCTATGAATTTATTTGCTACAGTATGGGATGGATCTAGCTGGGCAACAGGTGGAGGCCAAAACAAGGTTGATTATAAATATGCTCCTTTCATTGCTAAATATTCCAGTTTTGTGCTGTACGGATGCTCTGCCAACCCAGCCCGAGAAGATCAGTCAGCTGCTGAAACGTGTGGTAATGCCACAGATTTGAATTCCTTCAATGGTTTGACAACTGAGAGAAAGGGGAAAATGGAGAAATTTAGGATTGAACATTTGATTTATTCTTATTGCAATGATCGTTCTCGATATCCAACTCCATTGCCTGAGTGTAATTTAAGAGGAAAATCTAGGTGATCAATATATCGACTATATATGAATGTTTAATATTTATAATTACGAACGAGAATGATGATTGATTTTTTAGCAATTAATTAACGGTATTAATTACTTAGCTATTAATTTAATTAACGCGTGTATGCGTGCGCTAATTAATAAAACAATACCTCGAACCAAGTATGGTTTTAATCATCTTAATTATTAGAACAGCAAGTAATTTACTAGGCAGACTACAAGTAATTAAGTGCATAAGAAGCCTTTTCTCACTCCAATACAAATCCTAAACTTGAGATTAATTTACATATATCCTTGAACAGCTAATTAACACACTTCCACCTAGCCATAATTAAGCCACACTAATCATGTTCTTGCTTTAAGGTTTAATCTATCATGTCCCTTAGTTTATATATAAGATCAAGAAATAATTAATAAGATCATCAACACATGCTGGCTAGATAGCTAATTATATATATGATCTAGCTAGCTGGTAATCAAGGGAAAGGTTTATTAATTGAAGATAATATTATTGATCGTGATCATCAATACCTACTTGCTATCCCCAACCTTGGAGAGCTTCCTTTACGTCCCTCAGCAACAAGGGATTCGCGAGCTGATGAAATTCCATTGGGGGCTAGCAACTCATCAAAGGCGGAACAATCGATCCAATCCTTGAGCGAATCCTCTTGACCCCATGTATCTGGTATCATGACCCTGCCTGCTACCTCTTCTCTATGCTTCTTCAATCTTTCACGTCCACTATCTTTATGCAACAGCGCTTCATGACCAGCCTCGCAATCTCCATCATGATGTGGAGAAACTGAGCTGGCTGCTTGATCAGTGGAAAATGCAGGAATATTCTGGCTAGTGGATCTAGTAGAGGCAATATTTGAGTGATTATTAACTATATCAATGGTGGGATCTTCTTCTTTCTTGGATGAGAAATGGATTCCTTCCATCTTGCTATCCTTCTTCAATAATGGTGTGATGACAGAGAGAGAGAGAGATAGGCAATATTATAGAAAAATAGGTTTAATATTTGTGAGAATAAAATAAAATCAGGGAAGGAAGAGAGTGCAAGAGAGTAAAGAACAACGTATGGGGGAGCAGGATTACACGTCACGAGTTTTTGCTTCGTATGGTGCATGACATCTCTACGTCTCAGACTTTATGTTAACAGTGAAATTTGTGTGGTTAGTTATCACAGAGAGAGATGTTGAAACAGTAGTTGTTTTTATTTTTTTTATTTTTTTTTGTCTAGGGTTATATGTGTGCAATATAATATTTATTACTCTCCAAGATTAAAAATACAAAATAATAAAGATAAATAAAGTGTATCTCTATATATTTCTTGTTTAAAAATATAAAAAAAATTATTTTAAAATTGTTACAAAAACATTTATTTCTATATATGTTTTTTTTTATTTTCATTGTTTTTTATGTTTTTTGTTTTGAAACAATATTCAAAGTTTGGACTGGTTAGTTGAGTTGATTGAGAGTGTATCAAAATACTATTTGTTAAAAATTTAAATTTTTTATTGTTTTGATCTGAATTATATATATAAATGTTGTTTTTTGATCGAACTCTCCTGGTGCTAGAGGTGGAAAAGGGAGCACGAGGGGATTGTTGTCTGGAAACAAAGATGTGGATCAAGTGTGAAACAAAAGGCTAGATATTTTAATAGGAACAAGCTTTTAATTATTTCGAGGAAGCTGCTTCGAAAATACGTTGATCAAAATATATCTTATTTGATTTGGATTTATTCCATCTATAATTAAAACTTGTTACATGTTGGGTGAAAAATTCTACCCTGAAAACTTTTTAAAAAAAAATGCACAAGAATTTACAAGAATTACATATCTAATTTTTGTAAGCTTTAATGTCTTGTTAATGGTTCGATCGACTGCAGTAATGTCAAAAGAAAAAAAAAATGTTTGTCAACAGAGAAATGAATATGGTAAAACACAAAATTTCAAACAGAGGATAATATGCAAGTGGAAGAGTCCTGTCTTTGCAAGGATAAATCATACAAAAAATATGCAGACTGGTTAGATAATCTTGGTCACAATTTTATTTAACGTTACTGAGGCTCTGGGCTAATAATATCTATGGGCTTGAAACAGAACAAACCCTAACCTTTGTAAGCCCACTTTCTGTATCTTATCCTCATGGGAGTGAAGTTCCTTCCCCGACCACTACAAACGGAGGTTTCTGCTTCTATTTTTACACGCCTGTGTCACAACCATCAAGACTCCCATGTATATGTTTTGTCTACACTCTACATGCGTCTAGTTTTTATTTTCTTGTCTTTAACTTACAGTATCTTATTATATTTCTGTACTGCTTGATGTACTCTTTTTTCTTTTTTTTTTGGGTAAATACTAAATACTAGTATTTTTTACTCTTAAATCCCACTCCTGCATACATTTGAGATGGATAAGATTAAATTATTTTCTGTAATAAAAAAATGAAAAAACCATGATTTTGGCACATCCCCCATTATATTGGAAGAAAGAACAAAGACAAAAACAAAAACAGATTTCCTATTTACAAAAACTACTATGACCAATCAATGGAATTACTCGAGGATTTTACGTCATCATCATGTATATATGGACTAGAATTCTGGAAACATGAGGCTCTCTTGCTACCCGATGATGAACAAATCTTGAAGATTAAACAAGAAAAAAAAAAAAGATAAAGAAATTGATCGATCATTTAAATATTAACAGCTAATTTATACTCTGAGTCGTTGATGTGAAGTGCAGGCTCTACGTCCCTCAGCAACAAGTGCTTCACGAGCTGATGTGATTCCATCTGGGGCTAACAACTTGTCAAATGAAGAATAATCAATCCAATCTGTAAGCAAATTTTCTTGACCCCATGTTTCTGGTATCATGACCTTACCACTCACTTCTTCTCTATGCCTCTTTAGCCTCTCACGTCCAGTAGAACTTTCTTTGTGCATTAATATCAATGCTTCAGCTTGCTCTTTCACCTCGTTACTAACATTTTCTACTCTGGGATAAGAAGCCAAACTTTGATGAGCTTGTGGCAGCTGATGGTGTTCTTTCATTGAAGACTTCTTCATGGTCTGTGAGGGTTCTGCCCTAGAGGGTGACTTCGGCTGCAAAGAAAATGCAAGAATCCGGGTGGTGGGTTCTCTTGGATTTGAGGAGGGTTGTTCTTCCATTGATGAGAAAGGTGTTCCCTCCATTTTGGAGCAAAGTAATGGGGTTTGCTAAGCTTGGGAGAGAGGCAGCTAGGTTTTTATAAGGCTCGAGCTAGGTTTATAAAATCTTGATTGAGTGTAGGAGAGGATGAAAGGGCAAGTGTTAATACAAGTCACAAGCGTGAATTTTATTGCATGGTATGTGACAGCCCTACGTCTCATCATTCAAGCTTGTTAATGGGGTCAGATTTGTGTGGTCTAAGTTGTCATTGAAAGGTAGATTTCCAAAGTATATAGCAGCAGTCTTCCGCTTCCTTTTGTGTGTGTGTGTGTGTGTGTGTGTGTGTTTTGAATGGTCGAAAGTGGCCACCAAGGGCGTGCCCTAATTTGGTCCAATAGGGATGGTGGATTTGATTTGGGATCTAACTAAGGTGGAGGAGGGTGAATAATTGAGTACCAAGATTGATTTTCCAGGGAGCAAACATGTGGATGAGTATAAGAACAGAAGGGGATCACAGAAATTGACTTCTCGAGGCAAAGATTTTATGGCATGTATCCAAACAAGATGAATTTTTTTTTTTTTGAGAGAAACATACTTAATGCTATGTTTAATATTAATAACCTTTTTCGAATCCCCCCCCCCCCCCAAAAAAAAAAAAAAAATAATAATAATAAAAAAAAAATCTCCTATTCTCATTATAAAATTATTGAAAATAAGCAACTAGCACAAGAGACAAGAAAGCTTACAAGGGCCTAAGCAAGAAAAATCACCTTCTAATAATTAAATAATAAGTGGCATCTCACTAGGGTTGCATTATACATCACCCAAAAGTCATAGGTCAATGTCATTGGTGCCCCAAGAATTCATTGTTTCCCAGACGATGAATTGGAGGCTTCTTCTACTCACCACAAATTGCAAATTCAGAAATCAAAACGTAAGCAACCGGTTTAAAGGAAAAGGGAAGGAGAAAATTAACAACAAAATCAAATTTAAAGGATTTAATCTAAATAATATTTTTTGAAATTAAATTAAAACTATATTGGTTTCAGATATTGTTGGATACCACCAGATGATATGCCAATAATCCAATGCCTTGTGGATTGAGAAACATTCTTTCATGGAATGTGAGATAATTCAATGATAAGATATGTCAAAGTCGATGAACAAATTAAAAAATATATAAATATATTATATATTTTTAGAAGAAATTATTTCCAGAGGGAATCTCTGGTATTCCACTCAACTCTAAAGGGCTTGAGGAGAATATCTTAGAAACAAAAAAAAAACAAAAAACAAAGAGAAAGCAGAAGATACATTTCTCAATACAAGGATATAAACGAGCAAAAGAGGTCATATTCGTGGGAAGAGAGAGCGGCCCTTCTTCCTCAAGAACTCAGGAATCTCCACAGAGCCTCCTTCAGCGTAAGACGGACGTCTGTTTATTCCAAGAGAAACATCACCATGAGCACGCTGAGTCCCCTGCAATTTTTCCAATCAAAAGGATATAAACAGATGTAAATCTATCATAAAAGGATGGACCTTGAAGACATACCTTTCCTTCACCTTCGTTGCGGCGATTGAATCCAGTGGCAATCAGGGTTATGCTAACCTAAATGATGATAGAAAGACACATCTTTGAGCAATTAAAGTACAATAACTATATTAAGAGAAAGAGATGGTATTATCAAGTGATCAAACTTAAAGCTCATGCGGCAAGGAACGATACTTGTAATAACCTTGCGTATCCAAACTAAACATCATAGAACTTCAGCTTCCAGAGTCTTGGAACAGAAGAAAGATCACATGCTAAATTAGTGATGTCAGATGCTGTGTTTGTTAATTACCATTTTAACAACTCGACTTGAATTTATTGTTTACTGATTGTCAATGTTTAACTTAAAGCAAAAGCATTATATCATCTGACATACGAAGGGAACTGGAATTGCTACACTATGGTTCTCCAGTAACCCAAAAGTTCATTAATATCACTAACTTGAAGGAAATTTAATCATTCATGCAATAAGATTAAAAATAGAAGTTCAAAAGGGAAAACAAAAGTAATATAATAACTTTAGAAAGATTATATAATTGACATTCCTGAGAAATTAGAAGCCGCATATGTTGGGTTTCCTCGGTCCCTTATTGTTTGAAATCCCCTGCTTTATGCTTCATAAATTGATTGGTAAATTCACCTGATGAGTTATTCAGAAATTCATGTGCAATTCCATTCAGTTTTGACTGAGAAACATAGGTATATAACAGGGCATATATCCCACTTACGAAGTTTTGATGCAGAACAATCTTTGACAAAGAGTAACCAGCAGTTCACAGCCACTTTAAAGAAAAATGCTTTGCTAAGGTCAAAGTTGTGATGCTGCAAGGGTAATCAATCTATCTGTATTGTCCATTTCATCCCCGGAAATTTGACTTTTTCATCCCCGGAAATTTGACTTTTCCCTTTCTTCTTATTCTGCTTTATTTTTATTTTTCTTGAAAACGAATACTCTCCATATTACATGTTACCATAGCAATCACAAATAAACATGCTTTGCAGTTATTTTTCCGTTGCCAACTTACTTGACCAGTTAGTGATGGATCTATCACCGCTCCAAATATTAGGTTTGCAGTTGGATCCACGAGGTCATAGATAACCTCTGCAGCAGCATTCACCTTCAAGAAATATGACAAGAATTGAAGTCAAAAGTTAGTTTAAAAGCTATATAACAACCAGTTATAGAGAATAATAAAACTATGATAATAACCATATAATTGCAGTCATGAACAAGATTCAGAAATGAATAGAAATATCTTCTTACTGCAGAAAATTACACAGAGAGTCACATGAGAGTCAAAAGCCATGCGGCTACATATTAACCCAATTCGTTATAATTAAATTATTGCCCAAATTCATGTAACATTAGCTAGTGTTTGGACACATGAGAGAGAGAGATCTTTGTATTGCGACCATTCAAAAAGCATATGAGCAGAGCACTGGAAAGCTTCTCATTTTCTTTGTCTATAACTACAAGAAATAAAATTTCTTTGTATGTAGATCAAACATTGCCTCAGAATAAAACAACAGGGTATCATATGTGTAACAATTGTACAGTTAGTCATGCACATGTCTCTTCCAAAAGCTGCTCCAACTTCATGTCAAACAGTAGAAGTATGTTATCTATTAGGCAGTAGGGATGAGTGTTCACATATAAACAAGTCATAGTTTTCTCAAAATTCTCAGCCTAGCTGGTCTGATAACTTGCTTGAATATTTTTCAAGCAAATAAAAGAATGATGCAAGTGCCTATCTGAAGAATCAAAAACCATGATTCAAGAGATACTTGTACAAACTCCTCAATTTCTTTATCTAATAACAAAAATTAGGGCATACAATAAAGAGTGAAAATATATCATGATGCTAATAAGCCATGCTCGTCTTTAAAACTAGCCACCAAGAAGTCCAGAAAATGTAAACTTCATGAGCATGATAGTTCTAAGGAATTTTACACCTGATGAAAATGTAAAGCTGAAAGAACAGCACTACCATTTCATGAGCTAACATGCCATGCATTAGAAGTAGCTTCGCAATTAATGTGTTTTTGTTTTACTTAAGAAATGATAACCTAAGAATTTAGTGCTCCAACTCCCCAAGTCCTAGACTCTAGACAGATGGCATGTTCCAACTGATATAGAGATTCCACAGAGTCCACTTGCAAAATCATGAATCATAGTACATCTGAGTGGCAGCCCAAATCACTGATTCTTGCATTCCAGTGGGAACGATACTATCTATTATCAATACCCCTGAAAATATACTAATAAAATGTGCAGAAGATGCATAGTAATGGAATTGAGTTCAGCCATTATACTAGAGTGAGGGCTCACCTCAAACAAAGTTAAATCGGTTCCACCAGTTATATTCCACACAATCCCAGTAGCTCGTTCAATGCCAATATCCAACAAAGGTGATTGGATGGCGTTCAATGCAGCGTCTCTTGCCCTTGCCTTCCCTGCTAATCAATAAAGAAAAGTAATTATTACAGGTAGAAAATTAAACATGCGATCATGATGCATTAAACAGTTTTGTGCAGAAAATTTTGATGAGAACACTGAAATCAAGTATTATATCATGAATGAAGCAGGTGTTTAGAGAACAAAATGGAAAGTACCACAACTCTAGAAATTGATAAAAGAAATGAATATATAACAATGTTTCTCATTTTCTACTTTTTAAGACTTATGGCTGCAAAGAAATTCAGAAGGTGGCAGCTACAAGGTAAATATAGGCATGAAAAACAACAGAAACTAACATCCATGCATAAGAAAAAATAATATCGGGGCTTCAGTCATGGCCAATTCCAAAACATACAACGTTTAGGATAGGCTTCTTTATATCCCTTCAAAAGATAAAAGGCTGGTTTCCATAGTTGAGTTCTTTAAAATCAATAGAAGAGAATTAATGAGGCATAAAGACATATGTTATCATAAGCCTAGCCTAGGACATTCAAAGATAATACGAAACTGAATCAAATTTAAAGATAATACGAAACTGAATAAAATTTAAAGAGTCAATATATTTTAAACTGAAAATCCAAATTATTCTCCTGCCAATTTTCATCAAAAAACAAAAGCACGCTTTATATAGGATTGTAAATGATGACAGATCCATTATAAATAGAAGAGGCAAAAAATTGAGACATGAAACCCTTTTCTCATTTGATTACTTTTGCTATGGTTTTGTAACAATTCCTTTTCCATTTGTAAATCTTCTCCATATTGAAACAAGGGGTTGTAGCTAGATCAATTGGACTCTAAATACAAATCATGCAGAACAACCCTTGCAATCAAAAGATAGCAAGCAACCGTTAAAATATAGGGGTTTTGCTCCTACATGTTACCCAAAATAAATCTAGGAATTGATGGAACCAGGGCTTTGGAAGTAGAATTAGAGATTCAGGAGCTGTTTGATGGTTTTACACGAGGATTCATATTTCTTCACCTTGAAGTGGGAAACAACAAGCATGTTGGGAATGAACACAGAAGACGAGAAGAAATGAGCAAGAAGATATAATAGATTAATCCCTAATCAAAGGAATTTTTACTCATAACAGACAAAAGGAACCCTAACATACAGGAGCTGCAGAAACTTGCTCACAGCTCTCAAATGAGAACCAACACAATCTCTACTAAATCACTTGTGGGGCATGGCCTATAAAACCGTTTAACACTCATCTCCATCGGACATTGTGTCAGGACCTCATCCAATATAACCCATAAATAGCTAAAACTAAAAATATTTGAAAATAGCAAGTTCAGTCATTGGGATCTTTTACTTACCGGTTGCAGTTCCTATTCCCAAAAGAGAAGAACCTGCATCTTTCATAATAGCTCGAACATCAGCAAAATCTACATTCACCAGACCTGGCACCTGTACAAGAAAAATTTCTCACCATTATGAGAGGAAAAGGCAAAAACACTGCTGAATATGGTTGACAAAGGAAAGGAATAAGAGGCAGGACAGAGGCCTAGAGACATGGGATAAAACCAAAAAACCTTATCAGATGACTGTAGCAACCTGGAAAAAGAATCTTTTGGGGGGGTTTGATAAGTATAAACCTTATTCAACAGAAAATGCTGCTAGAATTACCATAAATGAAGGGGAATGTAAGGATATATGGGAGGCAGAAGACAAATTTACCAGAAAAGTGTTCACTTCAAAGAATAATACACCACACACAAACCCACCTACCCACATACACGGAATTTGCACATTCATGTGAATGCTTGCGTCCCAATACAACTCTATAAACACAAGCACTTATTTCTGTATGAAGACCACACTAGTACATGTTATAATTTGATGGTGTGAAATAAGAAGATGAATGATAGCCGTAAGAATAGATGCAACAATCAATTATGAAAGCATTTAAACACATTATTGACAATGACAAACCAGAAACCAAAAAAAATGGGTGATGACCATCTAAGTGATAAAAAATACAAAGATTTTAAGATAGAATGGATGGAGTAGATCTTGTCCCAAAAGTGAAGGTGTCAGGTTCAAACCCCCCACTTGAGAGAATTCTACAAGTTTGGGTGGGATGGGAAAAATGCAGAAGTAGAGAGAAAAGACTACAGATGTCAGTTCAGAAAAAAAGGTCTTTATATTTACAAAATTAAGGCCTGTAACATGGGCAAAGCAAATTGATCTTCAAAACAGTAAATAAATACTGAATTGTGCATGATTCACAACCTCATGGTCATGGAGTGGCGTGTTAACAAGTAAGCACCACATATGACTGAGAATTAATTTTAACAACTAGAAAAGAAATCATATGAAGCCAAAGATACAAACTAATTTAACATTTATCTTTAGTCATTCTATACCATAATGATGTCAGAGATGCCACGAACACCTTGCCGAAGTATATCATCAGCCAAGTTAAATGCCTCTGTCACTGGGGTTGATAGAGAAACAGCAGTCAGTAACTTGTCATTAGGAATAACAATTAATGTGTCAACATTGTTTCTGAGAGCAGCAATTCCCTCCTGAGCTTGTACAGCACGTCTTCGGCCCTCAAAGGAGAATGGTGTTGTCACAATACCAACAGTCAATATTCCCATGGACTTTGCAACACTAGCAATCACTGGAGCCCCACCAGTGCCAGTTCCTCCACCCATCCCAGCCTACAGATTTAAGGCATCAGTGAGATATCATAACAAAATGAAAAAGAGTAGCAATTATCAGGAAATACTGTGATCTATTTGTAACACTTAGGAAGAACTACATGGAGATAAACAATAAAGGGAACCCTCAATCGAATAAAGAAGATGTACAACAATAGTTCAGGCCTGATTTAACATGATATATAGCTATGTCCTAATGCTTTGGACTTTTAGTTCTGCATTTCCTTCAACAACTATAATCTTCCCCCCATCATTTCCAGTTCAGAAAAAAATTTAAGGCATTGCCAACATTTGACTACAGTTGAACTCCCATATCCACTGGCATTACTATTTAACAAGACATCAGCCAGGATGAAAGGGAAAGCCTTACATGAATTTCACCTTTGCAGTTCTGCAAAACAAGTATCTACCTCCTGCAAGACCCCAGATCTAGTGGGTCAAATTGAAATTATTATGGTGATTTTTAATCGTTGGCGGATCTAAATCAATCCAAGGAAAGGAGTTTGATGTGTTAAGGTCTGCTTTGAATGTGCAAAACCAAGTGACCGAATCTATTCACAGCAAATAGGCGTATACAAGCACATGCCACGTGCACAGATGTGTGCCTTTGATCTCAATAGTCTACTGAGCTATGCTAAGCTAATGTATTCTACTTTTCAAAAAGATGATAGAAAGGGAGTTGTATATCTCAGGATCTATTTCCATTCTTTTAATTTATTCAAGCAATTAACATATAGGAAAAGAGCAAAGGCATACTGTTATGAAGACCATGTCTGCACCATAAAGTGCCTCCTCTATTGCTGCTTTACTTTCATTGGCAGCATTCATCCCTACATCTGGGTTTCCACCAGCACCCAGACCTCTAGTTAGCTCTTTGCCAACTTGCAAACGGTTCTCTGGGAGCACTGGTGACATCTTCATTGCCTGAATATCTGTGTTCACTATCCAAAAATCCACCCCGGTCAGGGAACTCTCAATCATTCTATTAACAGCGTTAGACCCACCACCCCCGACACCAATAACCTTGATCTTGGCTTCATTGTAGTTGCTCATAAAGGAGGAATCCCCTGAGCTCTCAGTGACATTTACTCCAGATGTCTCCTTTCTCAGACAAGAGTATGTGTCATTTGCATCACTTCTGAGCATTGAAACCTCGGGGTGCAAATCCAGGAAAGAGTCTTTGCTATGATTTGGGCTGATATTGTGAGAGTTAACCGAACACCTAATTTGTGGGATACTGAAGACATTCCTTTCATATGCACCACATGAACCATTCTTCTTGTCAAACCTTTTGAAGGTAACTGTTTTACCAATTCGGTTTTCTGTTGAAATCCTTCGTCCCACTGAAATTTGAGTACCAGATGGCGTGAAAGGTGGAGACACACAAGTCGCCATACTAGAAGGGCAAGAGCAAAATTCTTTAAATTATGATTCAGTAGTCGAGAAGCTTAGAACTTTAGAGCCCAAGCTGCCCAAATCGAACTGTTCTGCTCCCTTCCGTTCTTCCTTAACCTGATCATAAGTCATAACAAGTTAAACCATCAAGATACACACAGAAAACACTTGCATTACAGAAAAAGATTTGGCCTTCAAAGAATTCAACTTGGGTTAGGAAAACAAATCAAGGATCCCATAAGCCAAACTCACTCCACATTTCACTTAGAAAACAACACACACTTTCCAACTCCTTTTTTTTTTTTTTGAAACTATATATACACAAGAAATTAGCAACAAAACACAGATAATTCATCAATGTAGAAATCAAATATGCCTGGAATAATCAGGTAAGAAAAAAAAAACTACCGCATTCAGAACCCCAGACCACTCATTAATGCATCAAATAGGGACAAAAAATGGAGAAAATAACATCTGGGCAGAAGTAAGACTACGTTTTAAGAAAAAAATAATTAAAACATAAAACAAACCCAAGAATAGAATGACCAAAAACACCAATCCAAGCATTATAAAAAACAAGTTGGGAGCAAGGTAGAGTTAGTCAGTTACCTGCAAATGCTGACAATTTAGGTATGACTATGGTTTTATTATGCGACTGGGATGATAATGAGCCGAAGATGATTTTAGTACTTGAATAGAAGAGTGGAGAGCGTGGCTTTTGTGTTGTTGAGGTTTTTGTCTTGTCGGTAACTGAAAAGATTTGCCAGAGAGGGTGTATGAAATTGCGGTTATTTTTGAAAATATATTTTTTTAAAATTATATTAAAATAATATTTTTTTATTTTTAATATTATATATATATATATATATATATATAT